>ERZ773188.1003-NODE-1003-length-33651-cov-7.205679_pt1 | contig 33651 bp, 35 predicted proteins | sample MGYA00581011_ERZ773188 | MGnify/ENA primary metagenome ERZ773188 (study PRJEB29015, sample SAMEA2737798) | human gut metagenome | biome: human gut; feature: human-associated habitat; material: faeces | place: China | collected 2012 ...
AGAAAATGATTAACACTCTATTTGCGCCTGCGGGCGCAAACTCTGCGAGGCTTTTTCGACAGAAGGTTTTTTACAGCCCGTAGGGGCGGGGCTCTGCTCCGCCCGCAGTGTGATCTTTTTCAGGGGGGAAATCGCCATGTACGACATCATCATTGCCGGAGGCGGCCCGGCGGGAATGACTGCCGCCATTTATGCCCGCCGCAGCGGAAAGAGCGTTCTTCTGCTCGAACGCGAGGGTTACGGCGGCCAGATCGCCTATGCGCCGCGCGTGGAGAATTATCCCGGCGTCGCCTCTGTCGGCGGCGCGGAGCTCGCCGAGCGGATGCTCGAGCAGATGCTCGCACTCGACGCCGAGACCGACGTCGGCGAGGTTTTGTCCGTGGAGCGCGCCGGGGAGAATTTCACCGTGCGCACCGAGGACGGCGTATACGAAAGCCGCGCCGTGATTCTCGCCACGGGCGCAAAGCACCGCCATCTCGGTCTGCCGGATGAGGAGGAGCTTCTCGGCCACGGCGTTTCGTACTGCGCGGTGTGCGACGGCGGATTTTATAAAAACGGCGTCACCGCCGTTGTCGGCGGCGGGGACAGCGCGCTGCAGGAGGCGCTGCTTCTTTCCGATATCTGCCGGACCGTGTATCTCATCCACCGTCGCGACGCCTTCCGCGGCGACGCCGAGAAGCAGGCGCGTCTCTTCGCGCGAAAGAACGTTACAGTCCTCACGCCGATGGAGATCGCCGGATTTCTCACGGAGGACGACTCTCTCCGCGCGCTGCGGCTGAAAAATACCGCGACCGGCGAAGAGACCGAGCTTGGCGTGGACTGTCTTTTTGTCTCCGTCGGGCAGCAGCCGGAGCTTGAGCGCTTCGCCGCGCTCCTGCCGCTCACGGCGCAGGGCTACGCCGCCGTGCCGGAGACCGGTGAAACGCCCGTCCGGGGCGTTTTCGTTGCCGGGGACTGCCGTGGCAAGCGCGTCCGCCAGCTCGCCACCGCCGTTTCGGACGGGGCGAACGCCGCGCTCGCGGCGTGCCGCTATCTTGACGGTGAGGAATAATTTCCCGTAATTCAGGCGACATAATTTCATAAAGCCGACGGCGCAGAGATTGACATATTTATTAAATCTCTGCGCCGTTTTGTAACACTATATGCGGTGTCTTCCCGGGATTTGCGCATCAATATCTTGATTTTCCTCGGAAAAATCTGGAAAAGCGTCATTTTGGTAACGGAACACGGCGGAATTTGTATCTTCTTCTTAACGATTTTCTTCGGGCATTATGTTAATTTACAGGCAGGTTATGTAAAGCGCGCAACCAATTCCGACTTTAACCGAGGGAGTCTGCCATGAGAGCCTCACGCCGATCCGCCGTATATCGTGTCTTTTCCGCAGCAGTCATCGCACTGCTGCTTATTGCGCTGCTGAGCGGAAACGCGCTTGCCGCCGGCACGGACGGTCTTACCGTGGAAACGCTCACCTTCCGGGACGTTCTGGCGCTTTACGCCGCAGACCGGGACTCCTTCGGCGAGAATGCCTCGGAGACGGACGGCGATGGCGTGACGAACGCCGCGAAGCGTCTGGCCGAGATGTTCACGTTCACCGTCGGACTGAACTACACCGGCGAAGGGCTCAACTGCAATTATTTCGGCAAGGACATTTCCGCGCAGATGGGCGCGGAGCCGTATACCGACGCCAACCGTCTTGCCTCCTACGACGTGGAGATCCTCCCCTACCGCAGCTACGCCGTGGCCCTGCCGCAGGGGCAGACCACGACGATCTCGGTCTATCTCGCCGGGTACACCAACGCCGCCGCGTCCGGCGGCGTGGAGGCGGTGCTCCACTACGTCTGGCAGGATCAGGGCGTGTGGTATGCCGTGAAGGACGATAATCCGTACTACCGCATCCGCTTCAACGGCAAAAGCGCTCGCGCGCTTGCCGCCGACGGACTTACCATGGCGCTCGCCCACGCCGAAAACGGCACCGCCGCCATCGGCGCGTGGGAAAACCTTTCCGCCATGCCCGACGGAAACGGCGCTGCGACGCTCGCTGACAGCACGCTTCTCGCCGGACAGGGCAGCGCGAATCTGATCGGCGTGACGAACGACATTTCCGCTCTCTCCGCCGGGTCTCTCTCCCATTCGCTGCTCGCCGTGAGCGACTTTCTCCGCGGCGATACAACGTATCAGACCGGCCCGCTCGTCCACAAGCGCGACTGCTTTGAGGCCGGGACGCTCCACCGCGTGCCGGACGGCGAAGCGCTGCGCGAGGGCGTGACGTACGAATTTCGCGTGCAGTATGCCGAGGCGCTCTCCGTCGCGGCAGGGATGCGCAGCGAGGACGCTGGGCTTGCCGTCCGCTCCGAGCTGACGGGTGAGGAGTTCCCCGTTTCCGATTTCGTCTGGTACGGCAGCAGTGAGCACCTGACCGGCGATGAGTATAACCCTTACACCATCACATTCACTTATACCCCTTCGAGCGAGGGAAGCACCGTGTGCAGCTTTGTGCCGGTGAATCTTACCGGCGAGAGCAGCGCGCTTTCCGCCGCGCCCTTCCGCGCCTGCGCCGAGACCACGGCGCCGGCCACGGAGACCGTCGCCGTTGTTGAAACGCCCGCCGTCGTCGAGACCGCCGTTTCCGTGACGCCGGAGGCCACGCTCCCCACGCCGGAACCGTCTGCCGTTTCCCAGACCATGCCCGGCAGCGCCACGCCGGTGCCGCTGCGCGATGCCGAGAGCGGAGCGCCCGCCACCCGCGTGCTGCTTGCGCAGACGCTTTGGACGCTCTTTGACCGCCCCGCCGCCGAGGACGACGTGTACTTCTCCGATCTCCCCGCCGACACCGACGCGGCGCAGGCCATCCGCTGGGCAGCGCAGAGCGGGCTGATCGTCGGCTACGGTGACGGCACGTTCCGCCCCGACGAGCCGGTCACCCGCGAGCAGACTGCCGTGATCCTCTGCCGCTACGCGGCGCTGCGCGGCGCGGACACCTCCGCTGCGGGCGATCTCGCCGCATGGAGCGACGGCAGCTCCGTCAGCCCGTGGGCGCAGCAGGCGATGCTCTGGGCCGTGCAGTCCGGCACGATCGCTGCGCACGGTGACGGCACCATCGGCGCACACGAGACCGCGACCTGCGGCGCGCTTTCCGAGATGCTGATGAATCTTCAGCAGAAGCTGTGATATACTAAATAAAAGCTCCTTTTGACGAGGGGAAAACCTCCGTCGGGCGGGGCAGAGTCCCGCCCCTGTAAAAGGGCCGAATTGCGCCCGTAGGGGCGGGGCTCTGCTCCGCCCAGAGTAAAACCGCCGACGGAAAGAGAGCAAAACCGTAAACTTCCGCGCAGGACGTCTTCCCCCCTCTTTTGCCCGCGGCATAATTTACCTCCCTCTGACGAGGGAGGCTTTTCGTTTCGGAAAGGAATTTATTTATGAGTGAAGCCAGTCTCCCGCTTGAGATCGAGCGGAAATTTCTCATCGCGCTGCCGGACGCGGCGCTGCTCGGGAAAAAAAGCGTGAAGCGTCTTGCCATTGCGCAGGTCTATCTCCGCGCCGGGACCTCCGGCGCGGGCCGCCGCATCCGCCGCGCCCGCTGCGGCGATGAAACGCGGTATTACTATACCGAAAAGACGCGCGTCACCGCCGTAACGCGCATTGAGCGCGAGCACGAGATCACCGCCGCGGAGTTTGAAGCACTCCTCTCCGAGCGCGACGAGGCGCTGCGCACGATCGAAAAGACGCGCTATCTTGTGCCCTTTGAAGGGCACACGCTGGAGATCGATGTTTTCCCCTTCTGGCGCGACCGCGCCTTCTGCGAATGCGAGCTGCAAAGCGAGGATGAGCCGCTGCCGCTCCCGGACTGGCTGCATGTATACCGTGAAGTGACGGACGATCCGCGCTACACCAACCGCGCTCTCGCCCGCAGCGTGCCGGACGAGATACTCTGATCCGTATTGCTTTTCTCCGGCAGAATATGGTATAGTAATAGGGATAAATCCGCCTTGATAGAAAAGGAGAACCCCTATGCTCTTTGATGGTTTGAGCCCCATCGTCTGCGGCGTGCTGGGCTATGTCAGCATCATTCTCTACGATCTCAACAACACCTCACACAACAACGACCGCATGCAGTCGCTCCACACCGTCGGCGCCGGTCTGATCGGTCTCGCGTTTTTCAACCCCGTTCTGCCCGGCCTTTCAGAGGCCAATTCCCTTCCCACGGCGGTGCGCGTCATCGCCGGTATATTGGCGCTCGGCTTTTTCGCGCTGCTCATATACCTCACCCTCATCGCCGGCGGGCGCACGAACTGGAAGCGCAAGGACCCCAAAAAACGCTGGTGGGAAAAGGATCTCGTGACGACGGGAGCCTACGCTCTCTGCCGCCATCCGAGTGTTTGGGCGATGCTCTTTTTCTGTCTGCTGCTCATCCCGGCGGCGAACTTTGATCCGTGGTGCGCCACCACTTTCAGCCTGTGCGGTCTGCTGCTGGCAATGTATGAGGACGTCAATGTTTTCCCGGTGCTCATGCGCGGGTACAACGCCTACAAGGACACCACGCCGTTCCTCTTCCCCACGAAGGAGAGCATCCGGCGGTGCTTTAACGGAAAGAAGGCCAAATAAACACCATGCACGACGAACTGACTGCCGTTGATATGCAGAAAATGCGTGAGGAGCTCCGCGAGCGCGAGGAAGTGCTCATGCCGAAGATCCTCGAGGATGTGAAGGTCGCCCGCTCGTTCGGCGATCTGAGTGAAAATTTTGAGTATAAGGCTGCCAAGGCCGAGCAGCGCAAGAACATGAGCCGCATCCGCTATCTCAAGCAGATGCTCGCCTCCGCCGTTGTGATCGACGCAAAGTCCGGCGCCGACGAGATCGGTCTCTTTGACCGCGTCGTGCTGTATCTCGAGGATGACGACGAGGAGATGACCGTCCGGTTCGTAACGACGCTCCGGCAGAACGCTCTCGAAGGGCTCATCAGCAAGGAGTCCCCGCTTGGCGCGGCGGTGATCGGCCACAAGGCCGGCGAGCGCGTATACGTCCGCGTGAACGACGATTACGGGTATTACGCCGAGATCCGCTCCATCGAAAAAGGTCAGGACGACGCAAGTCTTGAAATAAGCGCTTATTGATATCCTCATCCGTTTTTGCAGCGAAAGGAGAACTTTCATGTCCGCAACACTCGTTATCATGGCCGCGGGGCTCGCCTCGCGCTACGGCGGGGCGAAGCAGATCGAAAAGGTCGGCCCCGGCGGAGAGATCCTCATGGAGTACACCATTCACGACGCGCAGCGCGCCGGCTTTGACCGGTTCGTCATCATTCTCCAGCCGCAGATGCTGGAAGACTTCCGCACCGTGTGCGGCGAGCGGCTCGAAGGAAAGGCGCACGTGGATTACGCCTTCCAGAGCTTTGACGCGCTGCCGGACTGGTTCACCGTTCCGGAAGGCCGCGCAAAGCCCTATGGCACCGTACCCGCCGTGCTCAGCGGCAAGGACGTGATCACCGGCAAGTTTGCCGTGGTGAACGCCGACGATTACTACGGCCCCGGCGCCTTCGCGCTGATGTACGAAGCGCTTGAAAAGCTCCCGGAAACGGGCCGCGGCTGCATGGTCGCCTACAAGCTGCGCAACACCGTGAGCGATTTCGGCACCGTGACGCGCGGCGTATGCCGCATCGACGGCGGCGAGATGACCGCCGTAAAAGAGACGTTCAAGATCGGCAAGGCGCCGGACGGCTCCATCCGCTCGTTCGCCGATTCCGAGGAGGGCGTCGCGCTTGACGGCGAAAGCCCGGTATCGATGAACTTCTGGGGCTTCACGCCGTGGGCGCTCGACGAGATGGAGACCTACTTCCATACGTTCCTCCGCTCCGAGGCGGGCAGAGAGCTCAAGAGCGAGTGCCTGCTGCCGACGATGGTCGGCGACATGCTCCGCGAAGGGTCGATGCACGTTGACGCCTACACGACCGAGGAAGCGTGGTTCGGCATGACGTACCACGAGGACCGCGCCACGACTGCCGCCATGCTCCGCAAGCTCACCGCCGAGGGTATGTACCCCGAGGCGCTGTACTGAAACCGCATATAGAAAACCCGGCTCTTCCGATTGTTTCCGAAGAGCCGGGTTTTTCTGTTCACTGTATCGCGGCGAGCGCGAGCTGCACCGCGCCGAAGAGCGCGTCGTGCTCCGGGGTCGCCGGACGGCAGAACGGTGCGAGCGCCGCGCACACCGCGCGGCGGTACACGTTGTCCTCCGCGAGCAGCCCGCCCGCGAGAGCGCACGGCGAGCCGTTTTCAAGGCCGAGTTTGCCCATGACCGCCGAAACGAGGCGGGCAAGCTCGGCGGCGCCGCGGCGGAGAATATCAAGACTGACCGCGTCCCCCTGCGCCGCGCATCGCAGCACGAGCGGCGCGAGCGCGGCGATGTCGCCCTTGCCGCGGCGGGAGAAATAGACAAAATCAAATATGCCCTGAATGCCGCTGCCGCCGACAGTGTCCATCACCGCGCCGTGGAGCGCATTTTCCGAAAGACGGCCGTCCTCGGTCTGGAGCGCCGCGGCAAGCGCGTCCCGGCCGAGCGCGTAGCCGCTGCCGGGATCGTCGATGATATGCCCGCCTCCGCCGCACCGAAAATGCTCTCCGGCGGCGTTTTTGCCGTAACAGATCGAGCCCGTTCCCGCGATGAGGACGCACCCCGGCGTCTGCATCGCGCCTGCGAGCGCGATCTCATGGTCGCCGCAGAGAAGGAGCTTTCCGGCAAAGCCGTGCGCAGCAAGCTCTGCGCGCAGTATCTCCCCCATCGCCGCGCCGGACGCTCCCGCGCCGCCGACGCACAGCGCGCCGCATGCGCGCATATCGCCGCAGAGCGTGAGGATCTCCCCCACGCGGCGGCGGAAGCCGTCCTCGCCGATGCCGGAGAGGTTGAAAGCGCCGAGCGTTTCTCTATGGAGCAGCGTCCCGTCCGACGCGCAGACGGCCACGCGGGTCTTTGTCCCGCCGCCGTCAATACCGACAACAAACATATCTCTCACCTCACAGCGCCGCGGGCATCACGCCGCAGCAGTCTCCGCCGGAGAATACGTCCGCGAGCGCGGCGAGAGAATCTCTTGAATAATCGAATGCCGCGAGCAGCGCCGCATTTTCGGGCATGAGCGGAAGATCGTAGGGGTTGCGAAGCGCCGCCACGGTCATCGGCACGCCCTTTTCGGCGAGCGCCGCCGCAAGAGCGAGCTGGCCGCAGAAGAGGTGCGCGTTGCAGGAGGAAAAGATGATATTTTCCGCTCCGTCCGCGCATTTGACGAGCTCCGCGATCTCCTTCTCGTCCGGGTCCTTGGAGCAGACGGCGAATTTCGCTCCGAAACGCGCGCCCATATACTCCGGGAACGCTTTCGCCTCCGGGTCGGCGTTTGAGGCCTGCGTCATGCGGTAATCGGCGCAGCCGCAGAAAAACGTCTTTTCGCTTGCCCGGCACGCCTTGCCGCGCACCGCAGTGACCGCCTCGCGCGCCATGCGCGCGGCGGCGGCGAAGTCCTCGGCACGGCCGGCGCTCTCCGGCTCGGCGGGGTGTATCCACCGCTCCTTGGCACGGAGGATGCGCTCCGCAGACCCGTCCAGCTCCCGCGCGTCGATCGAGCCGCTCTCGGCGGCGGCGAGCGCCGCGGCAGCGCTCTCGCGCTGGAGATCGGCATTGCTCGAAACGAATACCATGTCCACGCCCGCGCGCATCGCCTCCACGACACCGTGCGCCGTGCCGTAATGCCGCCGGATAGCATCCATTACCATGCAGTCGCTGAGAATAAGCCCGTCAAAGCCCAGCGTTTCGCGCAGAAGGCCGTGCATGATCGTGCGCGACATTGTGGCCGGAACGCCATTTGGCTCAATGTTCGGAAAGAGGATGTGGCTGCTCATTATGGCGGGAATGCCCGCCTTGATCGCCGCGCGGAACGAAATAAGCTCGCACGCTTCAAGCTCGTCCATCGTTTTCTCGATGCAGGGAAGCCCGATGTGGGAATCCACGGCGGTGTCGCCGTGGCCGGGGAAATGCTTGCCGCAGCAGAGCATGCCGCCGTTTTTATAGCCCTCCACGGCCTTTGTGCCGAAGAGCGCGACGCTCTGCGGATCGTCGCCGAAGCTGCGCACGCCGATCACGGGGTTCATGGGGTTGGAGTTCACGTCGAGATCGGGCGCGAGATTGAAATTCGCGCCGACGCCGCGCAGCTGCCGCGCCGTGATCTCCGCGGCGAGAACGGCATTTTCCGGCTTTCCGGTCGCGGCAAGCGCCATGCTGCCGGGGACGTTCACCGCGTCCCACGGGAGGCGCGTCACCATGCCGCCCTCCTGGTCGATGGTGATAAAGGCATCGCGCCCGGTCGCGCCGCGGACAAGCTCCCGAATATCGGCGCACAGCCGCGCGAGCTGCGGCAGGCTTTCGATGTTGTACCGGAAGAGGATGACGTTTCCGATCTTATATTCGCGCACCAGCGCGGCAAACTCCGCCGGGATCGTTGTCCCGGGGAAGCCGAACACCAGCCGCTGTCCGATTTTTTCCCGAATGTCCATAAATTTTCCTCCTTATTCGTAGAGAAGGTAGGGTCTCCGCCGCTCGGCGAATGCCGCGCACTCGCGCCGGGCGCGCGCGATGAGCGTCTCGGCGTCCCAGCCGGGGTGCTCGAGTTCCCGGTGCCCGGCGAGCAGCGAGATGAAGGGCCGTCCGTCCGCCCGGACGGGCGGGAGAAGGGCGAAGTCGTTGGGGTACATGTCCCGCACGAGCGCGAGCAGCCGGAGACCGAGCTCCGTCGGGCGGAGCGCCGCGGCGTCCATCACGTGCAGGTGCACGCCGCCGCAGAGCGTCCCGGCGTGCTTGGAGGCTGTGGGTGTGAAGTACGCCGGCGTCACGGCCAGCCCCGGCAGCGCGAGAGCGTCAAGCTCCCGGCAGAGGGCTTCCTCGTCGATAAACGGCGCGCCGAGCAGCGCGAACGGGTCCGCCGTGCCGCGCCCTTCGGAGAGGTTTGTTCCCTCCAGAAGGCAGGTGCCGGGATACAGCAGTGCCGTTTCATACCGCGGCATCGCAAGACTCGGCATGACCCACGGCCGCCCCCAGTCGGGGAAGCTCACACGGGGATCATACCCCTCGCAGCGCACAATGTCCAGCGCGCAGCCGATATGCTCCTCCGCATTCACCATGCGGGCAAACTCGCCGCAGGTCATGCCGTAGCGCGGCGGGATCGTATGGCAGCCGACGAAGCTCTCCATGCCCTTCTCGAGCACGACACCCTCGGCAGTGCGGCCCAGCGGGTCAGGACGGTCGAGCACAACGAGGCGCTTACCGTATTCCGCGCAGTCGAACAGCAGATTTTTGAGCGTGGAAATGAATGTATAGTACCGGCAGCCGACGTCCTGAATATCGTAGACGAGCGTATCAAATTCCGAAGCCGTTTCGCGCGTCAGGCGCTTGGAGCCGGGGCGGTACAGGCTCTTTACGCGCAGGCCGGAGGGCGCGTCGACGCTGTCGGAGAACACCTCGCCCGCGGCCTTGTCGCCGCGGACGCCGTGCTCCGGCGCGAGCAGGAGCCGGAGATCGCAGACCTCCTTCAAAACATCGATGCTGCTGCGGTTATCGGCGCTGCGGCCGGAGGGCGCGGTGACGAGCGCGGCACGGCCGGGGATATGCGCGGCAAGCTCCGCACTGTCAATGCCGAATCGGATCATAAAAACACCCCTTTACAAAGCGGCGGACAGGAAGTAAACTTTTCACAGTATGTAAGAAAAACGGGAGGCTTCACTAGTATGGAACATCCCCTGAAAACGCTGTGGGAAAAGCCGTCGCGGCTCGTGATCGGGTTCATGTCCGGCACATCGGCGGACGGCGTGGACGCCGCACTCGTTCGCATCACGGGCTTTGGCACGCAAACGCGCGCAGAGCAGCTCGGCTTCCGCTTCGTGCCGTTTTCGGACGAAGTGCGCGCGGAGATCCTGCGTCTTGCCGGAGGCGGTCCGGCCTCGGCAGCGGACTTCTGCCGGATGAATTTCCTGCTCGGCGAGCTTTTCTGCGAGGCGGGCGAGGCGCTCTGCGCGCAGACCGGCACGAAGCTCTCCGACATCGATCTCATCGGCAGCCACGGCCAGACGTTCTGGCACATTCCGGAAAAAGAAGAATACCTCTCGCGCACCTTCGCAAGCACGTTCCAGCTCGGCGAGGAGGCGGTGCTTGCCGAGCGTTTCGGCTGCCCGGTCGTGGGCAATTTCCGCGTGCGCGATGTGGCCGCGGGCGGGCTCGGCGCGCCGCTCGTGCCGTACACGGAGTTTCTGCTCTACCGCAGCGAGACCGAACACACGGCGCTCCAGAATATCGGCGGCATCGGGAACATCACGCTGCTCCCGGCGGGGTGCGCTCTTTCCGACGTGACGGCATTCGACACCGGGCCGGGCAACATGCTCATCGATGCGGCCATCGCGCGCATCACGAACGGCGAAAAGCGCTATGACGCGAACGGCGCGATGGCGGCTTCCGGCCGCGTGAGCGAAGCGCTGCTCGCGCAGCTCATGCGTGATCCCTATCTCTCCCGCCGCCCGCCGAAAACGACGGGCCGCGAGCATTACGGCGCGGCGTTCGTGGACGGCATTTTCGCCGCGGCAAACGAGCGGAAGCTCTCGGACGCCGACATTCTCGCCACCGTCACGGACTTCACCGCGCAGACGATCGCCGCGGCGATCCGCGATTTCTGCGCCGTGCGCCCCGCGCGGCTCATCGTCGGCGGGGGCGGCAGCCGGAACAGTACGCTCATGGCGGATATCGCCGCGGCGCTCCCCGACGTGCGCGTGCTCACGAACGAGGATCTCGGCTTTGACGGCGACGCCAAGGAAGCGGTCGCGTTCGCGGTGCTCGCAAACGAGGCGATCTTCGCCCGGTGCAGCAACGCGCCCGGCGCCACCGGCGCGCGGCACGGCGCGGTGCTGGGGAAGATCACGCTTTAATCAAAAAAGTACGCGAGCGCCGCGCGCAGCGATGTATCCCAGAAGTCCCAGGTGTGTGCGCCCGGCCAATGATCAAACCGGTGCGCAAGGCTGAGCGACGCAAGATGCGCGGAAAAACGCTCATTTGCCGCGTACAGCCCATCCTGCTCACCACAGGACAGATACAGTCCCGGAGCCTCTCCGGAGAGCCGTTCCGCCAGGACGAAGAGATCGTCCTTCGGCGGAACGGCTTTTTCTTCGCCGAAAATGGCAGCGATCTCCGATTCATGCAGGGAGATCGAGCGGCGCTCGACCGTCCGGCGCAGATCACAGACGCCCGAAAAGCTCGCCGCGCCCGCGTAGCGGTCGGGGTAAGTGAGCGCGCATTTCATTGCGCCGTACCCGCCCATGGAAAGGCCGAAAATATAATTCCGCTCCCGCGCCGCGCCAAGGCCGAACATCCGGCGGCACACGGCGGGCAGCTCCTCGGAGACATAGGTGAAATACGGCAGGCCGTATGCCATATCGGTATAAAAGCTGCGCTGCACCTCCGGAAGCACAACGGCGAGACCGCGCTCGCGCGCATACCGCCCCACGGCGGTATAGCGCGTCCAGCCGGTGCAGTCGTCCGTCAGGCCATGCAGAAGGTAAAGCGTTTTGACCTCGGAAAGTTCGCCCTTATCGGGCAATATCACGTCCACCGCCGTCGCCATGCGCAGTGATTCCGAGGCGATCTCACAATGGAGAAATGCCATGCTCAGCCCTCCAGCGCCGCGGCGACACGGCCGTTCGCGCGTGTGAGCAGCGTTTCCGCCCCGGTCTTGTCCACGCCGAGCAGCAGCATGACGATGGCCGGTTTGCAGGCGTAGTTCGTCTCAATAAGCGCCGCGCGCGCCGCGGCGTCCTCCGCGCCGGTCGCCTGGCGCACGATGCGCACGCACCGCTCGCGCAGCTTTTCGTTTGAGGCCTTCACGTCCACCATGAGGTTGCCGTAGACCTTGCCGAGCTTCACCATCACGCCGGTGGAGAGCATGTTCAGTATCATTTTCTGCGCCGTGCCGCTCTTCATGCGCGTGGAGCCGGTGATGACCTCCGGCCCCGGCGCGGGAGAGATGGCAATGTCGGCATGCGCCTCGGCCTCGCAGCCGGGGCAGCACGTGACTGCGATCGTGAGCGCGCCGACGCTTTTCGCGTAGTCAAGCGCGCCGAGCACATACGGCGTCCGCCCGCTCGCGGCAATGCCGACAACGCTGTCGTCCTCCGTCAGATGCAGCGCCTTTAAATCGTTTGCGCCGAGAGAGCGGTCATCCTCCGCGCCCTCGACAGCGGCGAACATCGCGCCGTACCCGCCCGCGATCACCGCGCGGACGCGCTCCGGGTCGGTCGAGTACGTCGGGGGGCATTCGGCGGCGTCGAGCACGCCGAGACGGCCGGATGTGCCGCAGCCGGTATAGATGAGCCGCCCGCCGCGCTGCACCCGCGCATAAATGCCGTCAATGGCTCCGGCGATCTGCGGGCACACCGCCTCGACCGCTCCGGCGACCTTTTTATCTTCGTTATTGATGAGACGGACCATATCGAGCGTCGGCAGACGGTCGATCTGCTCCGAAGCGGCGTTGCGCTGCTCGGTGGCCAGTTTTCCGATGTCGGTCATTCACTCATCCTCCAGTTTTTTGACGATGCGCATCTGCTCGGCGGGGATCATAAAGCACTCGCAGTACCCCTTCCGCCCCTCGATGCCGCGCAGACGCTTGAGATGGGAATAGTATTCCTTGTAGGGAAAGCTCGTGCTGTGTACGGCGAACCAGTGGTGCTCGATGGCCTTTTCCCAGAGTGCAAAGCCGTCGGACACGTCGAGATAGACATAGGGCCGGAAGCCCTCGGCATCCTCCCAGTTTTCCGCGTAGTACAGATGGCGGGCAAAGTGGCGAGGAAGATCGCGCTCAAAGCCCTCGATGGCGGCATAAAACCAGGCGTCCGTCACAATGCGGCGGCACGCCGCGTGGTCCTTGTGCATGCTGTGGGCGTGGTGGGTGATGAGAATATCGGGCTTTACGCGGCGGATGACATCGCACACGGCGAAGCGCGCCTCGTCGTTATCCGGCAGCAGCCCGTCCGGATAGCCGAGCACGATCGCCTCGCCCCCGAGCTCGGCGGCGAAGGCCTCCGCCTCGGCGATCTTGCTTTTCCGGTATTCGGCGACGTCTGCTCCGGCAGGCGCGCCCTTCTCCCCGGCGGTGAGCGCAAGCGTCACGCTGCGTCCCCCGTGCACGGCGTTCGCGGCAAGCAGCGCGCCGCAGGTCAGCTCCATATCGCCGATGTGCGCACCGACGGCCAATATCGTTTTGCTCATGGCTTCAGCTCCTTTATCATCACGGCGAAATAGCGCCGCGGCGTGAATCCGGCCTCCTTATAGATGTTCTGCGCCGGGTTGTCGATTCCGGTGAAGAGGGACATATACTGCGCGCCGCATTCCTTCTCCGCGCGGCAGAGCCGGTAGAAGAGAAGCTTGCCGAGCCCGTGGCCGCGGTATCGTTCCTCCACGGCGATACCCGCAAAGTACCCGCGGCCTGTCGGCTCCGGGTACACCGGGCCGGTGAAACCCGCGACCGTGTCGCCGGAGAGACCGACGAGAAGACGCATGCCGCCGTGCGCCGCGACTGGGATCTCCGCGTCCCACATGGGATTGCCGAGCGACGCTACCATCTCGTCCACGCCGCGGTGGACGCCCTCTTTATACCAGTCTACGGTGTAGCCCTGCGCGGCCATTTTCGCCGCGCGTTCTTCCATCGCGGCGGGGTACGCAAACGCCGCAAGATCGAGATACATCGCCATTTCGGTCGCCGCCTCGCGGTAGCCGAGCGCGAGCATCCGCTCATAAAGCGGTATATCCTTCGCTATGCCGGGCATGTTGTTGTGCCGGTGGCCGTCCGTTCCGGGGATGATCCACGGCAGACGCAGGGGATTGAAAAACGTAACGGCGGCCACGCTCTTTCCCTTCGCGCGGAAGGAATCCTCCACAGCGCCGAGCAGCAGCGCGGTATTCTCCGCCGTGTCGCGCGTCTCATCAAGCAGCACGCAGCTCACATAGCCGCGCACCGCGCCCTGCGCGAGCGTATCGCCCGTGCAGCCCGCAGCAAAGCCAAGGATCGCGCCCCTTTCTTCGAGCACGAACGTGCTCTCGCCGCAGAAGGCCGGGTGCGCGAGCAGCAGTTCGTCCAGTTTACCGGCGTCGAGCGGCGCATACCCCGCCGCCGCGCCCGCGGTATTCCACAAGCGCAAAACCTCCGGCGCGTCCGCGCGCTCATACAAACGAAGTTTCATAAAACCCTCCGTATCTCACAAAAGGGCTGCTGCGTTTCGCAGCAGCCCTTGGGGAATTTCCTGTCAGCCCTTGACGGCGCCGATCGTGACGCCTTCGAGGAAGTATTTCTGCAACGTGAAGAACAGAATGAACATCGGCAGCGCCGAGAGCGTCGCGCCCGCCATCATGGGGGCAAAGAGCGTCTCGTTCGCAAACTTGAAGGTCTTGAGACCGACCTGGATCGTGAATATATAGTCCTTGCTCGTTACAAGGAACGGCCAGAAGAACGTGTTCCAGCTGGAAAGGAACGTGTTGATCGCCATGACCGCCAGCACGGTTTTCGAGAGCGGCAGGATGATGCGCACGAAAATGCCGAGCTGGTTGCAGCCGTCGAGCTTGGCCGATTCGATGAGCGGCGTGGGGATGCTCGTGAAAAACTGCTTGGCGAGAAAGATGTTGTACGATGTCACGACGCCGGGCAGGATCATGGCGGCGAAGGTGTTCGTCATGTGCAGCTTGTTCGCAATGAGAATGTAGAGCGGCACCTGCGTGACCTGGTACGGGATCATCATCGCCACGAGGATCAGCCCGAACAGCCACTGGCGGCCCTTGAAGCGGATCTTCGAGAACGCGTAGCCCGCCATGGACGCGAATATGACGTTGCCCGCCACCGTTGCCGAGGCGACGATGAGGCTGTTGACGATCCAGCGGACAGAGTATTTGCTGAACGAAAAGAACGCCTTGTACGAATCGAGCGTCCACACGCGCGGGAAAATGCTCCGGGAAGTGCCCGCCGTGGCGACGGCGGGGCCGAACGACGACATGATCATATAGAAGATCGGGAAAAGCGTCAGAAGCGCGAAGAGGATGAGGATCACCGCGAGGAGGATGTTGCGCGCGATGCGCTTTTCGGGGTGGTTTACGTGGGGGGAGTAAAGTCCTGTCGTAGCCATGCCGTTCCTCCTTTCAGTATTCGACGTCCGTGCCCATGAGCTTGAACTGCACGAGCGAAATGAGCGCAATGACGATGGCAAGCAGGATAGCCTGCGCGCAGGCGAGACCGAACTTTGAGTACTCGAAGGCGTTCTTGTAGATGAGAAGGCCGATCATCGTTGTGCTGTTGTCCGGGCCGCCGCCGGTCATCATAAAGGCGTTCTGGAACACCTGGAACGAGCCGATGATACCCGTCACAAGCAGAAAGAGCGTCGTCGGCTTCACAAGGGGGAACACGATGTAGCGCACCTTCTGGAAGAACGTTGCGCCGTCGAGCTCGGCGGCTTCAAAGTAGCTGTTGTCGATGCCGAGGAGCGCGGCTATGTAGATGATGATGTTACTGCCCTGTCCGGAGAGGATCGCCATGAGCATCAGCGAGAGCATGGACGTTTTCGAGCTGGAGAGCCAGTTCTGCGACGGGATGCCGAAGAACATCAGCACCTGGTTGAAAAGGCCGTCCGGCGAGGAGTCGTACAGCCACAGCCACACGACCGAGAGCGCCACGCCCGAGGCGATGCCGGGCAGATAGTAAACGGACTTGAAAAGCGACTGCGTTTTCTTTTTGAACGGCAATATCATGATCGCGATGGAGAAGGCGATCAGCAGCGACAGAGGAACCACGACGGCCGTGTACACAATGGTGTTCTTCACCGCTTTATAAAAGAGCGCGCTTTTGAAGGTGTCGATATAGTTCTTCAGCCCGATGAATTCCGAGCCGAAGGGCTTGTACTTCAGAAAGCTCGTGCGCACGGCGCTGACCACGGGGTAGAGCGTGAACGTCACGAACACCACCATGGCGACAAATATGAAGAAATAGCCCCACCGATCCTCGCTGGTGAACCGGAACCGGCGATCGGCGAGTGTTCTTCCTCTGGCTTTGCTCATAGTCTTTCCTCCACGAATCGAATCAAACGCGGCTTTATCAAAGCCTCGCAGAGTTTGCTCCCGCAGGAGCAAATAAATGAGATCATTTTCTCCGGCGACATGTGCGTCGGAGAAAATTCCTCTCGGCTCGCAAACGTGCGAGCGCAGCGAGTGCGCTGCGGCGAGCCGCAGCCACCTCATCCCGAAGCATTGCTTCGGGATGAAAGGAGTTGCCCCGCCCGGCCATGCCGGGCGGGGCAGAGTGGTTATGCGTTATTTGCGGAGATAAACCAACGCTTAGAGAGCGCCGGAGACGCAGCCGTCGGCGCCGAACGCCTCGGTAGCGGCGGTGCAGACAGCGTCATAGACTTCCTGCGCGGTGGCTTCGCCGGCAAGGAGAGCCTGGAACTTCGGAACGATGACTTCGTCCATGATGGTCTTGGCAGAAGCGCTCTGCTCGGCGGTCACACCGGCGGGAGGCGCAACGACAAGGCCGATGCAGCGGGCGGCGGAGGCAACGTTGCCCTCGTCAAGGCCTTCGGGAGAGACGTAAGCGTCGCGGCCGGTCTGGCAGACGGGCTCGAGAAGCAGGGTCTGGTCAACGGCAGCGATGCGCTCGCCGGAGGAGATGTAGTCGAGGAACAGGCACACGTTCTTGAGGTGCTCGTCGGTGGTCTTGTTGTTGCGGAGGGCGATCAGGCCGTCCACGGAGCCGAAGCAGGAGGCTTCCGCGCCTTCCATCGTCGGAACGGGCAGGAACGCGTAGTTCACGGGGATGGAGTTTTCCACGGCGGTGCCGTCGTTGGCCTCAAGAGCGGCGTTGTTCTTGTTGATGTTGTTCTCAAAGAGCGGCATGGCCTTGCCGAAGATCATGGCCTTGCCCTGCTGGCACATGACCATGCGCTGGCCGGCCTCGATGCCGTAGTTGGGCATGTAGCCGGACTTGGTCATCTCTTCCACGGCCTCGAGCAGCTTGAGCATGTTCTCGGAGGTGTAGGCATACTTGAGATCGTCGGTGAACGCGTTGTTCAGACCCGCGGCGACGCCGAAGATGTTCAGGAAGTCGGACGCGGTGACGCCGGAGTTGGCGAACACGAAGCCGAAGCAGTCATCGGTGGTGCCGTTCTTGATGACTTCGAGGAACTCCTCGTAGGTCCAGCCTTCGGACTGGATCTTCGCCACGTCGGCGCCGGCGGCCTCGAGCATATCCTTGTTGGCGCCGAGAGCCTGGATGGTGATGTACAGGGGCAGGCCGTAAACGGTGTTCTCAATGCTCATGTAGTCGAGCGCGTTCTGATCGTAGTCGGCCAGACGCTCAGGGTCCATGTACTGCGCAATGTCAACGGCGACGCCCAGCTCGACGTAGGTGCCGATGGCGGAGTAGGAGACCTCAGCGATGTCCGGAGCTTCGCCGGCGTTCGCCATGGTGGAGAGCTTGCCGTTGTGATCGTCCCAGGAGGTCTTGATCACTTCCACATCGAGGTGCGGGTAGAGCTCTTTGAACTCGGCGATCCAGGTGTCGATGTCGTCCTGATAGGTGCCGGAAACCGGGGGAACCATCACGGTGATGGTATCGGGGGTGGGCTCCTCTTCCGCCGGCTGCTCGGCGGGCTGTTCCGCGGGCTGCTCGGCAGGCACTTCGGTCGGCTCCTGCGCAGCGGGCTGCTGGCCGCAGGCGGCGAGAGCGAAGAGCATAACGAGGGCAAGGATCAGTGCAAGGATCTTTTTCATGTTGACGCTCCTTTTTCTTCCTTAAATAATATTATCCGAGATCCCTTTAGGGGATGTGGATACGGTGTTGGCCCGGTTCACACCGTCGAATTCGATGTAGAACCGGTAGCTGTCGCCCCGATAGGCCGAATACGTCACCTCCACGGTGACGCCCTCGGGGTTTGTGACGTGGCGCTCGATGAGCAGCACGGGCGCGCCCTCCGGGATATCGAGCAGCTTGGCCTGCGCCGCGTCTGCAAGAGCGGCTTCCATGTACTGCTCGCCGGTCTTGAGCGCAAGACCGCGGCTCGTGAGCGCCGCGTAGAGCGAGTGGTTTTTCAGATCGGTATCAAGGACGCCGCGGCAGAGCGAGGCGTTGAGCGCGGTATTTTCGATCGCCATCGGCACGCCGTCGGCCAGACGCAGACGGCGGATGAGGATGTACGGCTCGCCGGGCGCGATGCGAAGCCCCCGCGCGATGGCCGCGTCCGCCTTCTTCTCCCCGGCGAAGAGGATCTGCGAGCTTGCCTTCTTGCCGCGCTTTGCCATATCCTCCGTAAAGCCGGACACCTGCATAAGCGGCTGGATGAGCTTGCGGCCGGAAACGAACGTCCCCTTTCCCTGCATCCGGTACACCGAGCCGAGCGATTCCAGCTCCGTGACGGCGTGACGCACGGTCATGCGGCTCGTGCCGTACCGCTGGCAGAGCTCGCGCTCCGAGGGGAGCGCCTGATCGGGCTGGAGACTGCCGTTTTCAATGGCGCGGAGGAGATCGTCGCGTATCGTTTTATAAAGCGAACGTTCCTGCATGATGCGCGGTCCTCCGTTCCGGCGAGAGCCCGCCATAATAGGGAACTGGTATATACCAGTTGGTAAGTTCATCATAGTATAGATTGTATAATCCGTCAATATAGAACTGTACACCGCAGGGAAGATTTGGCATTTTGCACTTTTTCCCCGGCGTGTTCTTAGTGGAAACGCTAAATAGAAAGCGGTCTCCCCCGGCGCACTTCTGCTCCGGGCGAGACCGCTTTGATCGTTTATTTTACTTTTTGCCGTGGATGTTCTTCATGCGCTGGCTGTGGTCAAGAATGCGCTTGCGCAGACGGAGGTTCTTGGGGGTGACTTCCAGAAGCTCGTCGTCCGCGAGGAACTCCATGCACTGCTCGAGCGACATCTGGCGCGGCGGGACGAGCCGCAGCGCCTCATCCGAGCCGGAGGCGCGGGTGTTCGTGAGATGCTTCGTGCGGCAGACGTTGACCGGGATGTCCTCCTGCTTGGGGCTGACGCCGACGATCATGCCGCCGTAGACCGGCGTGCCGGGCGTGATGAACATGATGCCGCGCTCCTGCGCGTTCCAGATGCCGTAAGCGACGGCCTCGCCCTGCTCCCACGCGATGAGAGAGCCGGTCGAGCGGCGCGTGACCTCGCCCTTATAGGGGGCGTAGCTGTCAAACACGGAGGCCATGATGCCCTCGCCGTGGGTGTCGGTGAGGAATTCGTTCCGATAGCCGAAGAGACCGCGGCTCGGCACAAGGAAGATGAGACGCATGCGCGCGCCCACAGGGGTCATTTCCTTGAGCTCGGCCTTGCGCGTGCCGAGCTTTTCGATGACCGAGCCGACATACTCCTGCGGCACATCCGCCACGAGCTCTTCCATCGGCTCCATGAGATTGCCCTTCTCGTCGCGCTGCATGAGCACGCGCGGGGGCGAGACCTGGAACTCATACCCTTCGCGGCGCATCGTCTCGATGAGGATCGAGAGTGACATTTCGCCGCGTCCGGCAACGTTGAAGCTGTCGGTGCTGCCCTCGACGTCCGTGACGCGCAGGGAAACGTCCTTGAGCGTTTCGCGGTAAAGGCGGTCGCGGATCTGGCGGCTCGTAACAAACTTGCCCTCGCGTCCGGCGAAGGGAGAGTTGTTGACGGAGAACGTCATTTCCATCGTCGGCGCGGAGATCTTTACGAACGGCAGCGGCTCGACCGCGCCGGCGGCGCAGATCGTGTCGCCGATGGTAACGTCGCCGATGCCGCTCATGGCGATGATGTTGCCCGCGGTGGCCTCCGTCACGGGGACCTTAGCAAGGCCGCTGAACTCGTAGAGCGAGACGGCCTTCGCCTTGCGCGGCGCGGCGTCCGGCGAATGGTAGTTGCACACGGCGATCTCCTCGTTCTGGCGGATCGTGCCGCGCTCAATGCGCCCGACGGCGATGCGGCCGACGAACTCGTTATAGTCGAGCGAGGAAACGAGCATCTGGAACGGTGCGGCGGTGTCCTGCGCCGGTTCGGGGATATACTCGAGGATCGTGTCGAACAGCGGCTGAAGATCGGTGCCCGGCACGTCCGGCGAATAGGACGCCGTTCCCTGGCGGCCGGAGCAGAACAGCATCGGGGAGTCAAGCTGCTCGTCTGTGGCGTTGAGATCCATCAGCAGCTCGAGCACCTCGTCCACGACCTCGTGGATGCGCTGGTCGGGGCGGTCGATCTTGTTGACGACAACGATCACGCGGTGGCCGAGCTCCAGCGCGCGGCCCAGCACGAAGCGCGTCTGCGGCATGGGGCCTTCGGCGGCGTCCACGAGCAGGATAACGCCGTTGACCATTTTGAGCACGCGCTCGACCTCGCCGCCGAAGTCGGCGTGGCCCGGCGTATCGACGATGTTGATCTTGACGCCCTTGTAGGTGACGGCGGTATTCTTCGCGAGAATGGTGATGCCGCGCTCGCGCTCGAGATCGCCGGAGTCCATCACACGGTCGACGACCTCCTGATTTTCGCGGTACACGCCCGACTGCTTGAGCATTTCGTCCACGAGCGTCGTCTTGCCGTGGTCAACGTGGGCAATGATTGCGATATTGCGTAATTCCATAATATCCATCTCCAAATGTAAATCCGATTCAAAACCAGCGAAGTATTATATCACAATGCATTCTATATGAAAAGAGATTTTTCTCATTTTTCCATTGTTTTTCAATAAAAACGAGCTGTCAGAAGGCCTCGCCAGCGTTTGCGCCCGCAGGCGCAAAATAAAGTTTTAACCATTTTCTCCGGCGGCGTGTACGTCGGCAAAAACCCCTTTCGGCCCCAGACCCGCCAAGCAGATCTCCCGTTGGACAATAGAAAGGAGGATCGTCCCCGCCCTGTTGGGGTCGATCCTCCGAGGAGAAAAGTATGGGACCTTCCGGGCTGCTGTGCTGGGCAGCCGGAGGTCGGAGAGACGGCTTTTTTATGGAAAGCCCAACTTCCCCGCCATTATGATATTAGCGCAATCATTCTCTTCTGTCAAGGATTAATTTGAAAATTAAATATCACTCTCCCCCGAAGCGCGGAGCAGCTTCCAGATCTCCTCCGCCTCGTCGCTCCGGATGGCGCCGGAGGCGAGCTGCGCGGCGATATACTCCACGGCGGCGTCCGCGCCGCGCTCGGCTTTGATGAGAAGCGACTCGGAAAGCGTGTCGGCGAGACTTGAGCCGGAGCCGGAGTTTCCGGCGTTCCGCGCGCGGCGCAGCGACGCAAGAGCGCCGTTCCGCCCCATCCAGATCTCCGCGAGATAGTCCGCCTGCTCCTGCGTGAGCCCCATGCCGACATAGCCGGAGTAATCGCCCGCCGCGGCGAGCAGCGCGGCAGTCTTGGCGGCGTCCTCGCGCCGGTGCTTTTCCGCCTCCTGCCAGAGCTTGGCAAGACTCTCGCCGTGCGTCCTTTTCGCCTCGGCGTCAGCGCGGCTCTGCTCGGCTCTCGCCGCGGCGAGCCGGGCGTCGCGCGCAGAATATGTCTTCGCTTCCTCGGCAAGACGCGCTCTCTCGTTTTCGGCGAGCTCCTCGCCGTAGGAATTGGCAAGGCGCACCTGCGAGGATTCCGTCAGGCCGCCGGTGATGCCATGTGCAGCGAGACGCTGCGGCAGCGTGCGCTTGCTCTCCATATACTCGCGGTAAAGCTGACGGCCGGTGCTCTTATATCCGCCGCGGATGCGCTCGAGCGCGTCCTGCGCGTCCCGCTCGGCCGTCTCTGCGGCGGCATCGGCGGCGGTTTTGTTTTCGGCAAGCGCGTCGGCGTATCGGTCGCCATAGTAGCCCTGCATGGTTTCGCTGTACGTCGGGCGGCGTTCGGGCGGCGTTCCGGCCGCTCCCGTGTCCTTTCCGCCGGTCTCCCCGCTTTCCGCCGGGGCGCTGCTCCAGCCCGTATTCGTCAGGTTTTTCTTCTTTCTGCGCCATTCCTCCGCGCTCTTGCCGGGCGGGGTCTTCGTTCCAAAGTTCTCAAGTCGTACTGCCTTCATTTTTTCTTCTCCTTATCGTATTTGATGCATTTCGGATTGCGGCACACCCATTGCGCCGCCGTTTTGCGCAGCATTTCAATGCCGCAGCACGGACATTTCATACCGGCTCGCCTCCTTCAGCGCCGCCCTCTTCGCGGGAGGCGTATGCGGCATAGCCGTCGACGGTGGGAACCGTCTCCCCCGTCGGCGCGAACCTCCGCTCCCACTCCCCGACGATCTCCTGCCGGTCGGGAATGTCGAGAATTTCGAGCTCGGCGGCGAAGATGCGCCAGTTTTCCGCCGTGACGTTCGCCCGTGTCAGACTGTCGAGCGCCTGCAGCGTCGTCTGCCGGTCACGCCGCGCGCCGTCGGCGGCCTGCACCGTGATATCCACCCGCGGGAAAAATTCCCGGGACGGGCGCACCACCTCGCCGGTGAGAGCGCGGACTTCCGGCAGCGTGCGGGCAAAGTCGGCGCTGTTGTAGATCATGCGCTGTCCCGGCGCTCTCATTCCCTCCGGCGCGCCGAGATACAGCATCCGGTCGTCGTCGAAAAATTCCAGGCAGAGCCAGTCCAGCAGCTCATAGAGCCGTTCAAACCCGGCGTTTCGGTCGGCGCGCTTGATGTCCGCCTGCTCGCGCCCGTCGGCGCGGAGCATCGAGAGGCCCGAGGCGGTCGTGACGCGCGCCGTCTCCTTGCCGGTGCCGGTGTCGTAGCTGCGGCTGGCGCGCTCGATCTGCTCCTTGAACCAGGAGATATCCATCGCCGCCTTGCCGACGCTCTGCAGTCCGCCGAGGCGCTGCACGCCGCCCATGCGTCCCTGCTTGAGATGCACGATCGCGCCCGGCTCGTTCGTAAGCTCCTCGCCGTCGGCCAGAGCGCCGTCCTCCACGAGCAGGATGTCGTTGGAGAGAAAGCTGTCGTTCAAAAGCGCCGAGGCGAGCTTGCGGTCCGCGGCGTCTACAAGATCGAGCACCGCGGAGAGCTCGCTCTTGTTCCAGAAGCGGTTCTCGTCCTGAATGCGCCAGTAGTGCACGAACGGGAAAAGCGTGTTCTGCGCGCCCGTGCGCCGCCAGTGGTTCGGGATATACCGCAGCTCATGCCCGCCCGCCTGCACAGAGCACGCCACCGCCCCGGCGGGGATCGTCTCGCCGTCCACGCTCGTTTCGACCGGCTGGCGGAACCAGTGCTCGAGCACCTGTACGGTGTCGTCCGTGTCGCTCAGCGCGCTCGTCATGTCGAAGATCTCGCCGCGGGGCACATAATCCTCGCCGAGCGCTTCCTCCGCCGTGATGCCGAGCTCCTCGAGATCGGCGCGGAATACCTGCGCGAAGCGCACCTTGTGAATGCGGTAAACGTAGTCGAGATACTGTCCGTCCTGCACGCTGCCGCCGCGCACCGCGGGGTCGGGAAACACCGCCTCCACGGGGATATCGCTCACGCGGATATCGCCCTGCGCCTCGCCGCAGCGCATGTCCTCGTCCCAGTACGCCTTCCAGAAGGCGTCGCCGAGCTTCAGAAGGCGGCGCTCGTTGCGCGTGTTCATGTCGGAAAGGCGGTTGTTCTCGGCGATGTACCGCACGGCAAATTCGCGCCGCTTGGCCATGGCGCTGTCAAGATCGTCGTCGCGCCCGCGAAATTCCGGCTGCGGCACGGTCGGTTCGATCTGGCTCTCGACGAGGATATACGGATCGGGAACGCTCGCCGGGAGCCACGGGATGTCGTTCTCACGGCAGAACTCGGTGAGATCGCGCGTCACATCGTGGATGCCGTTGTAGTAATCGTTGTACTTTTCCCACTCGATCTCCACGGCGGTGCGGGCGTTTTTGGCGCGCCGGAAGAGCGCGTACGCCGTCCGCTCGCGCGCCGCGCGGTCGGAATAATCGTAGCCGGAAATGACCTCCGGCTGCGGCTGTTTCTTTCGTAATTTCATCTCACACCCCCAGCATCCGGTTCACTTCGCCCTGCACGAGATCGTAAAACCACGCGCCGAGCTTCTGCTTTCGCTCCTCACCGTTGCCCCACTTCCCGTCGAGCACCTCCTGCGCCATCGCCGGAATGCTCACGGTCATTTCTTCCTTTTCGTAGGGGCGGGGCTCTGCTCCGCCCGCCGCGCCATCGTCAAAATACGAAAGCGGCACATACAAAATATCCAGATCCAGCGGGCTGCCCCGGTACTGCTGCATGACGCATTTTCCGGAAAGGTCGGGATAATGCACGCCGTCGTTCGCGCCCCACGCGGCGATCCAGCGGTCGTACCCCGTCTCGCCGATGTGCGTATCAAACCAGCTCAGGCTGGCGTACACGCCGGTTTTGTTCCCGGCCTCTTCCATAGCCGCGCAGAACGCTTTGCACATGGCGGTGATCGTCTCGTCCAAGGGGAAGCCGTTCTTTGCCTTGTAGGCGTCCGCGTCCTCCATATCGAACCACACGCCGAGACGGGGCTTCCGTCCGGCAAGAAACTCGAGACAAGCCTCCGCCTCCTGCCGTGCCTGCGCCTCGCTGAGCGCGTAGGAATACCAGTAAAGCCCCCACGGAATGCCGAGCTTCTCGCACTTTGCGATGTTCCGCTCCGCCCACGGGTCCGCGCTCGTCCAGAACCCGCCGCGGATGATGACAAAGCCGTCTTTATAGGGCGTCAGGTCCATGTCGCCCTGCCACTGGGAAATGTCGATACCGTTCATTTCCATATACCTCCTGCTTTGAATTTTGCCGACGCATTTTTCCATGCGCCGCCCTTGCGGTAGAGCATCGCCTGCTTCCACGTCCCGCCGGTCTTGAAGTACAGCACATCGCCGACCGGCTCCGGTACGGCAAGAGTGACCGGGCTGTTTGCCGTAGTCGGTCTGTGCCCGCTGGTCATTCCGGCAGTCACCGTCGCGCCGGTATACGTTGACGGAAGCGTGTAGTAATAAGTAGCGGCAAGATAATAGCCGCTGCCGTAATTGTACGCTTCGCTCGGGCCGAACTCGTTTTCCATGCCGTTGCTGCCCCAGGGGATGTACGCCGCTTTGTTTGCCGCTCCCCACCCCATGATTGCGTTGGAGTACATCTTTATCCGCACACAGATAGAGTTATCGGAAAGCCGCGTAACAGCGCATTTGGAATAGTAGGCATAGCCGTACTTTCCTTGGTTATACATGCTAACAATCTCGCCGGATACTTCCTCGCTCCATCCCGCCACATTCGTTGGCTCTGCCGTGCTGAACGTTCCCATTCCGTTCACCTCACTCCGAATACATGAGATAAATATCCCCGTCGCTGCCGAGCTCGGCGCCCGGCTCCGTCGTTCCGGCGTAAACGTGCCGCACCTGATCGGCGGAAAGCCCGAACTTCGTATACGGGATATCGTTTGCGAGCTTCTCGGCGGTCACGGCGTTCGGCGCGAGCAGCGCTGTGATGATAGCACCCGCGGCGATCTTATCCGCCGTCACCGCGCCCGGCGCGATCTTCTGCGCCGTCACCGCGTTCTGCGCGATGTGCGTTGCGAGCACCGCGAGCGCCGCGAGTTTTTCCGATGTCACCACCGCCGCGCCGAGCTGCGCCGTGCCGACGCTTCCCGCGCCGAGCTTCGTTCCGTCCAGCACGGGGAGGCGCGCCGCGTCCAGAACGCCGGAATTTATATCTCCTGCGCCGTGCGTATGGCTCGCCGCCGCGCCGCCGAGAGCGACGGCCGTCACCTCCGCGGCGAGCTTTGCCAGTGTGATGCTCCCGTCCGCAACGCTGCCCTGCGTCACGTCCTGCATCGCCTGTACGATCTGCTCAAGCGCCGTCTGTACGTTCCCCGCCGAAAAGCCGGGGATCGTCGTGATGCCGAGCTGCGCCGCGGCAGCCGTGCCCGTCAGCTCGTCGATCAGGGCGTTGAATTTTTCCCGCACCACCGCCGTCACGAGCGCGTCGAAAACCTTCTTGTTCTGCGCCGCCGTGCCGGTCAGCTTGTCTGGCCGGCTCGGCACGCCGTTCGCGGCGATGGCGGCGTCCGTGATCTTCTGTTCCTGTATGCTCATGTCTTCACCTCTTCGCGTAATTGCCCGTCACATAATGCTTTGTGATCTGGAATATGCCGAAGCCCTCGTTCGGCTCCTGGTTCCGGACGATGATCTGCAATCTCTTGTAATTCTTCACCTTGCGGTTGAGAAAGATCTCCTGCGGGCTCTCGTCCGTGTTGAACGTGATGCGCTCAAAGTCGATGTCGGAAAAGTCCAGAATGTCCATCGGCTTTCCTGCGACCTTCTTCTCGTGCCCGCCGGTGCGGTCGGCGCGGATGTACACCTCGGCGCTCGAGCGCGCATACGGCTTGATGGTCACGCAGCAGCCGCGCTTTAAAAGCGTCTTGAGCACCGCGGGCGTGCCGTCGTCGTCGTACTTCGTCGCCCACACCGCGGAGATGGCCGCGCCGTCGTCGCTGTAGCGGCTCATGTCCTCGATGTCCGTGTTGATCTTGCAGATCCTCCCGTCCGCCGTGCCGAAGTACAGCGCCTCGTCCGCACCGGAGCGCTGCACATACCAGCACAGCGCCGGAACGTCCTCCCAGTAAAACCCCTCGTACACGAAATCGCCGAGCGCCGAGCTGCGGAACGTCTTGGTCTGGCGGCCGTTGAGGATATAAACATGCCCCTCCGGCACCGCGAGCAGGTACATGCCCTGCCACACCGCCGCCTCCGCCTCCGGCAGAGACGGCTCATTCGTGAGCTGCGCGTTGAGATACAGACTTCGGTTCTGAATGATCTTCTCCCCGGTCAGACTGCTGCTCGTGATCGCCGCAACGCCGGCGTGCGAGAGAAAGAGCGGATCGTCGAAGAGCGAAGCGAAGCTCCCCGGCGCGACGGCCCCCACGCCCGCGATCGTCTGCTGCAGCGTGAACATGGCCTCCCCGTCCTCGGAGAGCGCGGCGGAGCGGAGGAACACGGTGCTGTCGCTCCCGTCGTCCGCCTTGACGATGCCGAGCGAGCTTCCGATGCGGCAGTAGCCGCAAATCGGCGTGGCCTCGCTGCCGACGGCGGCATAGCCGAGATCGGGCATATACGTCGGATCGTACAGACCGCTCGTCCAGTCGAGATTCGGGCAGTCCGGATTGCCGGAGAGCACCACGCGGTCGTTCGAGCCGACGCCGTAGGTCGTGATGATCGTGCACTTGTCAATGCGGTCAGCATAGCCCTCCACCGTGTGCGGAAACTGCACGACGAGCCCGTCGGACGCGCCCGCGTCCGGCGCGGCGGGAACAGAGGGAAGCGTGATCGTGCCCGCCGCGCGGTCGAGTGTGAAGTCCGTGACCTCCTCGCCCCAGACCCACGCGCGCACCGCACCGGATACGTCGATCTCGCCGTCGAGCGTGAATTTCACGCTCTTTCCGTCGGTCTGAAAAGCGTTCTTCCGGTACGGCGTGAGCAGGTTGACCGCCTCATAGGAAACCCCGCCGCCGGAGGGGCTGCGCGTGATCGTCGTCGTGGGGACATACGCCCCCCGAAGCGGATACGCGCTTTGCCTCCGTCCCATCATAAGAGTAAAACCCGCCGCCGGTGACGATCCAGAGCTTTCCGGCGAGAAAAACCGCCCGGCTCTTGCGGCGGGGCAGACCGGAGAGAAGCACCGCGGGCGTTCCGTCGTCCGCCCAGACATAGAGCTTCGTTCCGGCGTGGACAAGGCGCTTCACCGTTCCGCCGAACTCCGCGCCGAAGAGCCCGTACACGGTGTCTCCCAGGCTCTGTACCGTCCGGTAGCCGAGCCGCTTCTGCGGCATACCGCCGCCGTCCGCCACGATGTTCGTGCAAAGCGGGCTGCGGCAGCTCTCCACAAGCGACGGGTCGGTCGAAAAATCTGCGCCGCGAAAGGCGGCGTACCGTGTGCGGGTGATCCCCGCGCCGCGTTTTTTTCCCATGGTCTCACCTCCGGAAAAGGCTCTGCGCGACGCGCCGGTTCCCGCCCGGAAGCGCGGCGGCAAGCTGCGCCGCCGCGCGGTCGTACATCTGCAGCATCGCGCCGTAGTCCAGCACGAGATCCGGCAGCAGCTGCTGCGCCGCCACATAATACGGCATGCACTCGCACGCCTCCGCGTCGATCTCGAACTCGCAGCTGTCGGGCGCGTCCTGCGGGATCGTATTCGGCACGGCGAAATACTCCACAACGATCTCCGCGGCGTACCCCTCCGGCACAAGGAGCTTTCCGGTGCGCCAGCGGAGCGCTCTCGTGATGCGTCCGTCCGCCCAGACGCGGTACAGCGCCGAAAAGTCCGGCGGCATTTCGTACGCGGTCTTGCCCATGGCAAGCGGCAGCGCGTATTCGCGCACGATGCGCCGGATCTGCGCAAGCGTTTTCTGCGCGGTGTCGAAAAAGGCGGTCATTTTCTTTTCGATGTCCTCGTCGTGCTCCACCTCGCCGCCCGCGCTGTGCTCGTCGAGGAGCATATAAACCTTGTTTTTCGCTTCTCCCAGCGTCATGGCGCGCCGCCCCTCTCTCAAAGCTCGTCGAGCAGCAGCACGCGCACGTCCGTCCCGGCGGCGGAAGCGACGAGCGAGAGATCGAGCGCCGTGAACGGTACCGGGGTGCGCTCGCCGGGCGCGAGACGCCAGCCGTTATCGGCGGTGACGTCCTCGCCGTCGGCGCGGCGCTCCTTCATGTACACGCTGGCGGATTCGCTGTTGTTCTGCACCATGCAGGCAAGTCCGCTCACGCGGACGGTCTGCGCGCTCGTGCCGAGGGTGAGCACGCAGACGGAATCGATCTTTTTCATGGTTTCTCCTTTCAGTTATAGAGAATGCGCAGCACGGCGGCGAGCACCGCCGCGCCGATGCCGGAGAGGATGCCGATGAGCCAGTTGAGCTTGGTGTTGATCGTCGCCATCGAAACATCCCCGGCGGCAAGGCGCTTCACCGTGTCGTCCTGAAAGCGGGTGAAGCGCTTCTGCAGCTCCGTAAGCTCATGGCAGGGCTGATTCTGGCAGTTAGGCTCCATAGAGCGTCACTCCCCTCCGAGCCGCGGGCGGACAATGCCGTTGTATACGGCGCTGAATCCCGCGGCCGCGGCGCCGACGGCAAGCGAGAGCAGGAGCTGCTTTCCCGTGCTCCAGTCGGTCAGCGCCTCCTGCAGCACCGCGGCGTCCGCCAGCAGGTACGCGAGAGCCGCCTGCCAGAACGTCTTTCCGGCGCGGATCAGAATGTCTTTCGTTTTTTCGTTCATGTTGTTCTCCTTTCTTTTTTCACAATGGGCGGAGCAGAGCCCCGCCCCTACAAAGGCTCCCTTGTGTAAAGGGAGCTGTCAGCCAACAGGCTGACTGAGGGATTGTCTTTCTCCGCGTAAGAAAACCCCTCCGTCAGAGCCTTTGGGTTTTGCCGCCTCCCCTATCAGAGGAGTCAAGCAGGTATGCGGAATACTGTCTTGGCTCCCCCAACAGGGGCAGACTCTCCCCAGCGGGGAGAGATGTCGCCGCAGGCGACAGAGAGGGGGCGGGGCTGGCAGCGGCAGCGCCGCTGCCTGAGGGGTTTGCCCCGTCTGTTCCCCGCAATCAGGAAGGATTTCCAAAAATGATCTGTCTGGCGTCGCCCCAGCCGACGCCGAAGTCGGCATACGCGGTGTAAAGATCCTTCAGCGGGTTGTCCTGCGGCGACTGCATCACCGTCGGGCGCGTGTTATAGACGATGTTCACAAGCTCCTTCATCAGTCGGCGGTCGCACACCGCCCACTGCTTGCTCGTAAAGCCGTCCGCGCCGCCGCCCATGACGATGTAGCGCATGCCGTACACGGGGTTTGCGGCGTTGTAGGCGCTCTCGGGATCGGCGGCAGGCATCAGTCGGGCGTTCTCACCGAACATCTTCTTCGCCTTCTCTTCGAGCTCCGGCGCAATGAGCACCGTGTCAAAGTCACACAGGAACGGCATACCGTCGGGCGTGAGAAATCGGTTGGCACGAGCCTGCGCCGCCGTGATGGCGGAAACGGAGAAGGCGTCCGTGGAGATGTTCGAGTATGTACCGGCGTCGGTATCGGCCACAAACGTTCGGCCCGAGGAGCCGCGGGAGGCGACAGGGTGCGCGGCGTTAGCCCAGCTCACGCCGTCGCCGCCGTTGTGCTTTCCGTCGGTGTTCCAGGCGTTGGCGAACATGCGCAGAACGTGCAGATACACGGTGAGCGCCATGCTGTCGCCTAGCTTCGTGCCGACCTTCTTGGTCTCGCCCATCTTGTCCACCTTGGCCTCCTTGTAGCCGACGGGGATGGAGAGCGTGTACTCGACCGGCGTGATCACGGTCTTAAAGCCGCGCTTGAGACTGCCCTCGTTGAGATTCTCGCCGTCGTAGCGGGGCGCTTCGCCGTAGCCGCCGGAGCCGGTCAGCTCATAGTCGATGCTCTTGGCGTTCACCTCGCCCACGACGGGCGAGAGCTTATTGAGGCGGTCGGCGTAAGCAAAGTCGAACGCCTTGCCGACGAACGCATAGTTGTCGCTGGTCCAGTTTTTGAAAGTGCTGCTCATTGATTCATTTTCTCCTTTTCTGTTTTCGTTTTTCAGGATTTTGCCGCGAGCGTATGCGCCGCGGCGATGCAGCGGATCGTGTGACGCTCGTAATCGTGGCCGATGCAGCGCACCGCCGCGGCGCCGGTCGCGCTCACAACAAGCGCCGTAGCCTTGGCGTTGAGCGCGCACACGGCGCTGCCGAGCGCGGGGTAGAACTCATACTCGTCCCCGGCGGCGGGTGTGCCGCCGGTTTCAAGCGTGAGCACCGTGCCGCTCTTCGCATAGTCCGTCACGGCGCGGCGCGTGCCGGGCTTATCGCTGTTGCTGCTGCCCGCGGCCTTGCTTTTGAGTACGAGCACCGCGGCGTTGTAGGCGTCGTCCGCCGCGCCGGCAGCAATATCCCCGCTTGCCGGAACGAGCGTCGCGGCGCTGCCGCTCGCGGCCCTGATCGTCGGCACGGGACATTCAAAGATCAGCCCCGGATTGTCGCAGACGAGGATCTCGTCCCCGTCCGCGCGCGGATTGAGGATGTCCGCCGTGCCGCTGTGGTCCTCTCCGGCAATGCCGAGAATGGCAGCGGTCTGCGCGGCAGCCGCCGGAACGACTTTGCCTCCGGAAAGCTGCACCACCTGTCCGGCGGTGATCGCTGTGGCTTTTGCCACCGGGTAGCTGCGCTCACGGATCGTCTCTTCGCCGCCCGCATTCTGGATGGGTCTCATGTTTTGTCTCCTTTCCCGTTCATTTGTTTCGGCTCAGATACTCGCGAGCCGACATTTTCATCTGCGGAAACGCGCGGTTCCACGCGTCCAGCTCCGACTGCTGCCGGGCGTTGAGCGCCTCATAGGCCCCGCTGCCGCCGCTGCCCGTAGACCGTGCAGCCCGGCTTTCCCTTCTCGCCTGCGCGGCCCGCAGCGCGCCGCCGGCGACCTCCAGATAATCCGCGTACAGCTCGCTCAGCGGCTCTCTGCCGTAGCGGCTGCCGCAGAAACGGCGAAAGCTCTCCGAAGCGTCCAGCCCCGCGAGATCCGCCTCCGGATACCGGCGGGCAAACTCGCGCGCGTCCTCGGCGATAAAGCGCATCTGCTCTTCCTCGCGCGAGCGCCGCTCGCTCTCGCGCCCGGCCAGCTCGCGCATCGCCCGCTCGTATCCGGCGCGTTCGCCCCCCAGTCTCGCCGCCTGGAATCGGCGATTGTCCTCATGGCTCTGCGGCGTGGGAGCACTGTCCCTCTGCTCCGCCGAGCCGTCCTCCGCGGGAGGCACGACCTCCCCGATCTCTTCCGATCTTTCGTTTTCGTCCATCTCGGACTCCTTTCTGCCGGTGTTCGCCCCGGCCCGCGTATCCCTTACGGTGATTTAATGCTAGCACAGAAGCACGTTTCGTGAACGGCAGCTTTTTCGTCGTTTTTCACGAATCGTGTATCCATTGAATAAGCAGGGTCTTTCTCCGGCGCAAATTGCTCATTTGCCAATTCCCGCGCCCGAGCTGCACACGCTCCGTGATAATGCCAAACACGAAAAACGCCGCCGGGGGTCTCCCTCCGGCGGCGCAGCGCGGTGATTTGGTTTTACAGATTCTTTGCCCGTATTTCATCGAACCACATGCGGCAGCGGGCATTATCGTCGTATTCGCTCAAAGATTTCAACCGCTCGTAGCCGTATTGTGCTCTCACTTGGCGGGTCTTCGCATCGTAAATGAGCTTAATCACGGTCGGCACTGCTCTTTTATACTGTACGCAAAGCTCTCGGACGGCATAAGAATAGCAAAGGATCGTTAAACTTATGTCCCTTTTTTCTTCTTTGGTCAGCGAAGATGACTCTTTTCCCTCGCGTATAGCTCTGTCCCAATCATTGTCTGTATAGAATTTTCCATCAATGCGGAACGCAGGTCTTGCCATAAGAGCGCCTTCTTCAAGATCGGAATAAATGTAAATTTTTTCTGCACGGTTTTCCGCATAGGCAATGCTCTGCCGGATCATTTCGCTTTGATACGCGGAAAACAGATCCTCAAACGGCCGCCCTTCCGCCGCGGCTTTTTTATTGCGGGCTTTCAGGTTTTTTTCCAGTTCACCGTATTTCATACCCCAGTCCTCCTAAGAAGTCCTTTGTAATATGCTTGCTGTATTCCACTCCATCGATCGTATACTCTATGGAAAAAGAGCTTGGACGCAAATCACTTCCGCTGTACTAAACGTCTCCAGTATACCAGTTTTCGTCCGGATTTCCAGTGATTTCCGACTTCTCCAACATATTCGCAAGCCGCTTTTATAGTTTTTTCCCCCCATCTGCACGAAAAACGCCGCCGGAGGAATTCCTCCGGCGGCGCGGCGCGGTGATTTGGTTTTACAGATTCTTTGCCCGTATTTCATCGAACCACATGCGGCAGCGGGCTTCGTCAGCATATTCATTCAAGGGCTTCAAGCGCTCATAGCTGTACTGCGCTCTTACTTGCCGCGTCTTGGCATCATACACGATCTTGATCACCGTCGGCATCGCCCTTTTGTATTCCAGACACAGCTCGCGGACTGCGTAAGCATAGCCAAGGATTGTCCAACGTATATCGCTCTTGTCATTTCTGGAAAGAGAAGAGGACTCTTTTCCTTCACGTATGGCTTTATCCCATTCGTAATCCGGATAGAACTTCCCATCAATCCGGAAAGCGGGCCTTGCCATCATCGCTCCGTCCTCAAGGTCGGAATAAATATAAACCTTTTCCGCACGGTTTTCTGAAAGGGCAATGCTCTGCCGGATCATTTCACTCTGGTAGGCAGAAAACAGATCCTCAAACGGACGCCCTTCTGCCGCAGCTTTTTTGTTGCGAGCTTTCAGGTTTTTTTCCAATTCTCCAATGTTCATAATCCCATTCCTCCCCAAAGATCATTCGTGATACGCCGACTATACTCTACTCCATCAATAAAATATTTTATGTAAAATACGCTCGGTCGCAAATCGTCCCCCGCGTACTCAACATGGACATTTACGTCTACTGTTTTCCCGGCCTGTATTGCCTTGTTCCAATCGTTTTCCAATTTCCTGTAGGAACTCAGGTTCACGAGCCAGTACTGCGATACCAGATTGTCCAATCCTCCGGAGCCGCCGAAGCGGTCACCCGCCAGATGTCCCGCGTGATCGCCCGGCTGTTTTCCCGGCGTGTTCCGCACAT
>ERZ773188.1004-NODE-1004-length-33647-cov-5.774083_pt1 | contig 33647 bp, 33 predicted proteins | sample MGYA00581011_ERZ773188 | MGnify/ENA primary metagenome ERZ773188 (study PRJEB29015, sample SAMEA2737798) | human gut metagenome | biome: human gut; feature: human-associated habitat; material: faeces | place: China | collected 2012 ...
GTTCTCTTGGGGGTTCAAGGGGGCCATTCTCTCACGTGAGAGAATGGCCCCCTTACTGCGCACTCCCGCACGCTACGGGAGAACCAAAGACGCAGCCCCTTCGGGCTGCTCCCCCTTCCGCGCCCGCCGGGTGCCCAAAACCGCGCTCGCGCGCTTATGTTGCAAGCGCGGAACCACGTTCCGCTTTAAAAAGCGGCAGGAACGCGCTGCATTCCCACCCCTCCTCCCAGCGGCGCAGGACACCTTCTCCGTCATTTACCTCGAAGGTAAAAACGACCGCATCCTCCGTCTGCGCGCTTACGCGGTAGGTAAGCGTCACCGCCGTCATCTGCCATGGGGCGGAGCGCGCCATCGCCGCGCGGCAGGTCTTTGCGGCATCTGGCAGCAATTTCTGCTCGCAGCGGGCAAAATAGGCATCAGCGAGTGCGCGGTAATAGCGGTCGAAGCGCTTCTCGCGCCGGCTCTCCCCTTTTGTCTGCGGCAACGTCAAGCGGGCGGTCAGGACGGTGATGTCCTCCCACTGCCAGCTTTTTTCCTGGGCAAAATCTTCTCCCAGCGTCAAACGCGGATGCTCCTTCATGCGCTTCCTCCCCGTTTTTTCATTTGGGGCAGTCTATGCCGCCGCGGCCAAAGCGGTGCGGCGCGAGAAAATGCGGGCGCGGCACTTTACTAATTTCGCACTCTCTGCTAAACTATATAGGATATTTGCAGAAAGGAAGGCGACGGGCATGGACAGCTACGAAGCTCTCGCCGCGTCCTACGACGAGCTGACCGAGGACGTGGAATACGAAAAGCGCGCGGACTTTGTCGAAAAGCTCTTTTTGCGCGCAAAGCGCCCTGTCAAGTCGCTGCTCGACCTCGCCTGCGGCACGGGTACGATGACCGTGCTCTTCGCCCGACGCGGCTACACGGTCACGGGCGTCGACTACTCGCCCGAAATGCTCGCGCAGGCGCAGCAGAAGCTCGCCACGCTCGATCCCCCGCCGCTGCTTTTGTGCCAGTCGATGCCGCAGCTCAAGTTGTTGGAAAAGGTCGACGCCGCCATTTGCTGCCTCGACAGCATCAACTATCTGACGCGTCCGCGCGACGTGCAGCGCACATTCAACCGCCTGCACGACACCATCGCCCCCGGCGGGTCGCTGGTGTTCGACATCCACGCCGTCTCGAAAATGGAAAAACTCGACGGCGAGGTGCTGCTCGATGAGCGTGAGGACGTGTTCTGCCTCTGGCGCACGCGCTACCGAAAAAACGTCAAAATGCTCGACTACGAGGTCGACCTCTTCCGCCTCCAGCCGGATGGCGCGTGGGAGCGCGACTTTGAAGAGCACCACCAGCGCGCCTACACGGTCGAAGAATTGACCGCGTGGCTCGAAGAGGCCGGTTTCACGGCCATCCGCACGCACGGCGAGCTCAAGCTGCGCCGCGCGAACGAGCGCGACGGCCGCATTTACTTCAGTTGTATCAGAAAGTGAGGAACCATATATGGAAGCACAGAAGGACTGTCTGGTCCGCGCCATCTCGAAAGATGGCTTTGTCAACGCTGTCGCGGTCTACACGCGCGGTCTGACCGAGCGCGCCCGCCAGATCCACCACACCTCCCCTGTCGCCACGGCGGCGCTTGGCCGCGCGCTCGCGGCCTGTTCGATGATGGGCAACGCACTCAAGGATAACGGCGCAAGCGTCACGATGCAGATCAAGGGCGACGGCCCGCTCGGCACCATCCTGACCGTTTCGGACTCTGAGGGCAATGTGCGCGGCTACGTGCAGAACCCCGCCGTCGATCTCGCCCTGCGCGAGGACGGCAAGCTGGACGTCGGCACCGCCGTCGGCCACAGCGGCACGCTGACGGTCATCAAGGACCTCAACATGCGCGAGCCCTACGTCGGCACGATTGACCTGCTCGGCGGCGAGATCGCCGAGGATGTGGCGGCCTACTATGTCGAATCCGAGCAGATCCCGTCGGCCTGCGGCCTCGGCGTGCTCATCGACCGCGACCGCAGCGTGCTCACCGCGGGCGGCTATCTCATCCAGCTCCTCCCCGGCGCGGGCGAGGACGTGATTACCAAGGTCGAGGGCGGCATCTACGCAGCGCCGAGCGTGACGAACATCCTCAAGGAGAATCCTGATCCTGCGGTGCTGCTCAAAACGGTGCTGTCTGATTTTGACATGGAGATTCTCTCCGTCGATCCGATCGAATACCGCTGCTACTGCTCGCGCGAGCGCACGGAGCGCGCGCTGCTGTCGCTGGGGTCAAAGGAGCTCGAAAAGATCGTGGACGAGCAGGGCTCTGCTGAGCTCACCTGCCAGTTCTGTGACAGGGTACAGAACTTTACCAAAGAGGATCTGACCGCCATGATCGCCGATCTGAAAAAGCAGGGAAAGTAATGCATTTCCCTTTTCAAAAAATTTTTTGAAAAAATCAAAAAATACGGTTGACACGGCAGGGGTTATTCTGTATAATAACCCTTGTCGTTCGCCGAAGCGATTATTTCGAGTGGGGAGCATAGCTCAGCTGGGAGAGCATCTGCCTTACAAGCAGAGGGTCACAGGTTCGAGCCCTGTTGTTCCCACCATAAATTCGGCCAGGTAGTTCAGCTGGTTAGAACGCCGGCCTGTCACGCCGGAGGTCGAGGGTTCGAACCCCTTCCTGGTCGCCATTTGCTGCTGTAGCTCAGTCGGTAGAGCGCATCCTTGGTAAGGATGAGGTCGGCGGTTCAAATCCGCCCAGCAGCTCCAGAAAGTCCTGAAACCGTTTGGTTCAGGACTTTTTGCTATTTTCTCAACTTTCTTTGCCAAGGCGGTTTCAGAGATGCAAAAGATTACGATTGTAGAAGACGATCCCGCCATGCGGGAGGAGCTGGTTCTCTTGCTGGAAAATGAGGGGTATCAGGTCCAGGCGGTAACAGAGTTTACGGAGGTGGTGGCGCAGGTGCGGTCCTTTGGCGCGAACCTGGTTCTGCTGGATTTGGGCTTGCCCGGCCGGGATGGCTTCTCCCTGTGTGCGGACCTGCGGAAGACCTGTGGGGTTCCCATCATCCTGGTCACCAGCCGAAATTCCACGATGGATGAGCTGCGGGCCCTGAGCCTGGGAGGGGATGACTATATCACCAAGCCGTACAATATCCCCATTCTGCTGGCTCGGGTCAAAGCGGTGCTGCGGCGCGGAGGTGGACTGGCGGAACCGGATGTGGTGGAAGCCGGTGGCCTGCGGCTGTCCCTCACCAGAGGGACGGTATCCGCAGATGGGAGGACGGCAGAGCTTAGCCGCAATGAGCTGAGAATTCTGGCCCATTTGATGACCCACGCCGGAGAGATTGTCTCCCGGGCTGATCTGATTGAGGCTCTGTGGGACAGTCAGATCTATATTGATGACAATACCCTCAGCGTCAATGTCACCCGTCTGCGGGGCAAGCTGGAGGCACTGGGTGTGCCAGGAATGATCCGAACCCGCCGGGGCATGGGGTATCAATATGACGGTGCTTGAATTTCTCTCTGACCGGCTGGGGCGTCTGGTGCTGTGGGGGAGCTGCACGGCGCTGGCAGCAGGGATTCTGCTGGCCACAGGGACTTCCCCAGGGGTTCTTATCCTGCTGCTGGCGGCTTTGTTTCTGGTCTTTTTGGCGGCCCAGGCCCAGGTCTTTCAGCGGATGCGCCGGACCATAGAGACCTGGGAAAGACTGCTGGAGGGATTGGACCAGAAATATCTCTTCCCAGAGTGTGCCCCCAAGCCCCAACGGCTCTATGAGCGCAAGTTGCTGGACATAACCCGCCGGTCTGGCCAAGCGATGATCGGCGCAGTCTCAGAGGCCCAGGCGGCTCAGCGGGACTATCGGGAATACGTGGAACGCTGGGTCCATGAGATCAAAACCCCCATCACCGCTGCCCGCCTGATGGCCCGGCGGAGCGGGGCAGACACCCGGCGAAAGCTGGAGGCGGAACTGGACCAGATCGGAGCCCATGTGGAACGGGCGCTCTTTTACGCCCGGGCGGAGAATCCGGAGAAGGACGTTCTCATTCACCCGGCCAATCTGTCGGACCTGGTGAACCAAGCGGTGCAGGCGCATCGGGCTTTGCTCCTGCAAAACGGGGTGAGCGTGGAGCTCTGTGACCTGGACTTTGTGGTTTATACCGACAGGAAATGGGTGTGTTTCCTGCTGGGGCAGCTGCTGCAGAACGCAGCCCGATACCGGAGGGCACGCCCTGTGATTGCCTTGTCCGCCCGAAGACAGGAGAAACGGGTGGAACTGACCGTGTCGGATAACGGGATGGGCATTCCGGCCCATGAGCTGCCCCGGGTTTTTGACCGGGGGTTTACTGGCAGCAATGGCCGCTTGCGGGGCGGTTCCACGGGGATGGGGCTGTATCTGGCCAAGAAATTGGCGGATGCCTTGGAGATTTCCCTGGCGATTCGGTCGGAGGAGGGGGTGGGCACCCAGGTGCTGCTCACCTTTCCCGCCCAGGAAAAGCTTACAAAACTGTAAGATAAGATGGGGAAACCGCGATACCACCGGCGCCGCATTTGCTGTATGCTGGGGCTATCAGCAAAGGAGGCGGGTATCATGCTGCAAGTACAGAACATTGAGAAATACTATGGCAGCCAGAACCAAGTGACAAAGGCCCTGGACCGGGTGAGCTTTACCGTGGAGGATGGGGCGTTCATCGCCATTATGGGGGCCTCGGGCAGCGGAAAGACCACGCTGCTCAACTGCATCTCCACCATTGACACCATCAGCGCCGGGGACATCCTGCTGGATGGACAGAGCATTGCCCAGCTCTCCCCCCGTCAGCTGGCCCAGTTTCGCCGGGAACGGCTGGGGTTTGTCTTTCAGGATTGCAACCTTTTGGACACCCTGACCCTGGAGGAGAACATCGGCCTGGCCCTCAGCCTGAACCATGCTGATCCCCACTCCGTCCAGCAGAGGGTTCGGGCCATCGCGGAGGAGCTGGAGATTGGGGAGATTCTGGATAAGTTTCCCTATCAGGTCTCTGGGGGGCAAAAGCAGCGGGCGGCCTGCGCCCGGGCCATGGTAGCGGGCCAGTCCCTGCTGCTGGCCGACGAGCCCACAGGGGCGCTGGACTCCAAGGCATCCAAAAACCTGCTGGAGATCATGACCAGGCTCAACCGGGTGCTGGGAGCGACCATTTTAATGGTGACCCATGATCCGTACAGTGCCAGCTATGCCTCCCGGGTGCTGTTCCTGAAGGATGGACGGCTGTTCAATGAGCTTCTCCGGGGCGAACGGGACCGCCCGGCCTTTTACCATGAGATCCTGGACGTGCTGGCTTTGCTGGGGGGTGACGTCAGTGACGTTACGTGACCTCTCCTGGCGCAATGCCCGGCGGCAGGCCCGGGATTACCTGGTCTATTTTGTCACCATTGTCATCGCCACGGCGCTGATGTACGCGTTCAATGGGCTGGTGTTCTCCCGGGAGATAGCGGAATTGTCCGCCAAGCTCTCCAGCCTGCCCTTGGTTATTGTCCTGGCCAGCGTGGCGGTGGTGCTGATTCTGGGCTGGCTGGTGGCCTATATCACCCGGTTCATGCTGACCCGAAGAAGCCGGGAACTGGGGACTTACCTCCTCATCGGCTTGGAACACCGGCAGGTGGCCCGGCTGTTTTTCCTGGAGAATCTGGCGGTAGGGGCCGTTGCCCTGGTGCTGGGGGTGGTGCTGGGAAACCTGATATTTCAAATCCTTCGGGCCATTATGCTGGCCCTGTTTGGGGTGGAGTACCGGCTCTCCTTTGCCTTCTCCCTGGAGGCGGTGGGGATGACGCTGCTCTACGTGCTGCTTGTCTACCTGCTGGCCCTGGGCCGGAGCAGGAGACGCATCCGCAGGATGCAGATTCACGACTTTATGGAACTGGACCGTCAGAATGAGAACGTAGTGATCCGGACCAGCCGCCGGCGCCGGCGGGTCTTTGTCCTCTCCCTCCTGCTGGGGACGGTGGGGACGGTGCTGCTGCTGGCGGGAGGGCTGCTGTTTGGCCTGGTGGGGGCGGGGTGTATCATCGCCTTTCTCTATGGCTTCTTCCTCAGCTTTGCCTCGGGGGTGCCCGCGTTTTTTGAAAAACATCCCGGAAGGAAGTACCGGGGCCAGACCCTGGTGATTTTCCGCACCCTCACCGCCAAGCTGGCCACCATGGGGGTGGTGATGGCCACCATCTCCCTGCTCTTTACCGCTACCCTCCTTTCGGAAGGGAGCGGCATGGTCTTCAGCGCCCTGTTCCAGAATCGGATGGAAAAGGTCTCTGCCTTTGACCTGTACATTGGCACTAAGGATCGGGCCCACCTGGCGGCGTATCAGGCGTACCTGGACCGGGCGGTCCCTGTGACCAGTGCCCGGCAGTACTCGATTTATCAGGGGGAGAACGCCCAGGTCACCACGTATTGCCTGGAGAAGGCGGACTATCACCAGTATTATGACGAGGATACCTTGCTGGGGCTGTCGGATTACAACGCCCTGCGGGCCATGAAGGGCTGGCCGGCGGTGACCCTGGCGCCGGGGACGTGTCTGTTTCACTGCCGGGACTACCTGGCCCAGGCATTGACGGACTATCATCAGCCCATCCCTGTGGCCGGACAGCGCCTGACCCCAGCGGAGGTCCAGACCGGGGAATTGAACCAGGACCTATGGGATGCCAACGGCCACGGCTTTGTGATCGTGGTCCCGGACCAGCTGGCGGCGGCGCGGCCGGTGAGCCACAGTGTTCTGGCTGCCATGACGGAACAGCCGGTGACGGCGGAGCAGTTTGCCGCGCTATGTGCCATCCGGGACGGTTACGAGGAAGCGGGGAAGGACTACGACACCCTTTACAGCAGAGCGGATCAGCGGGAGGAATTTGCCGCCCTGTCCGCCATGACGGTCTTTCCCCTGTACTATCTGGCGTTGGTTTTGGCCATGACTGCGGCCACTATTCTCACCGTGCAGCAGCTCAGCGAGACCGACCGTTACCGCCGGCAGTTTGAACTGTTGCGAAAATTGGGCATGGATGGAACGGAGATGGGGCGGGCGCTGAGGCGGCAGTTTGCCCTATACTATGCCATGCCTGTCCTGCCGGCAGGGATCATTGGGGTGGCCTTTGTCCGAAACCTGGGGGGCGCGGTGGAACCGGGGACCCTCACGGGGCTCTATTCCCCCGGGATGATCACAGCTGCCGCGCTGGGCCTGTTTTTCCTCCTCTACGGCATCTATATCCTGATGGCTTACACCAGCCTAAAGCGAACGGTTCTGCCTGAGCCGTGAGAAAAGACAAAGAATCCTGAACCCAGTTGGGTTCAGGATTCTTTGTGTCAAAAGGTGTGTTACGCCCCAAAGAAGCGGGCCAGGTCCTCCTCCACGGTGCCGATGCCGGCGATACCAAAGGTGTCCACCAGCAGCTGGGCCACGCGGGGGCTGAGGAAAGCGGGAAGGGTGGGGCCCAGGTGGATGTTCTTCACCCCCAGGGAGAGCAGGGCCAGGAGCACAATGACCGCCTTCTGCTCATACCAGGCGATGTTGTAGACAATGGGCAGGTCGTTGAGGTCCTCCAGACCGAAGACCTCCTTCAGCTTCAGGGCGATGAGGGCCAGGGAGTAGGAATCATTGCACTGGCCGGCGTCCAAAACCCGAGGAATGCCGCCAATGTCGCCCAGGTCCAGCTTGTTGTATTTGTACTTGGCGCAGCCGGCGGTGAGAATGACGGTGTCCTGGGGCAGGGCCTTGGCGAAGTCGGTGTAGTAGCTCCGGCGCTTGGCCCGGCCGTCACAGCCGGCCATGACCACAAATTTCCGAATGGCGCCCCTCTGGACCGCTGCCACAATTTGATCGGCCAGGGCCAGCACCTGATGGTGGGCAAAGCCTGTCACCAGTTCTCCCTGCTCCAGGGCCTTGGGGGGCGGGCAGGTTTTGGCCTGGGCGATGAGGGGGGAGAAGTCTTTCTCCTGGCCAATGTCCCCGGGGATGTGCCGGCACCCCGGCCAGCCGGCGGCCCCGGTGGTGTACAGGCGGTCCTTGTAGCTGTCCTTGGGGGGGACAATGCAGTTGGTGGTCATAAGGATGGGGCCCTGGAAGGCCTCGAATTCCTCCTTTTGCTGCCACCAGGCGTTGCCGTAGTTGCCGATGAAGTTGGGGTATTTGCGAAAAGCGGGATAGGCGTGGGCCGGGAGCATTTCTGAATGGGTGTAGACGTCCACCCCGGTGCCCTGGGTCTGTTCCAGGAGCATCTCCAGGTCCCGCAGGTCATGGCCGGAGACCAGAATGCCGGGGCGGGTTCCCACCCCCAGGGACACTTTGGTGATCTCCGGGTGGCCGTAGGCGGTGGTGTTGGCCCGGTCCAGCAGCGCCATGCCGGTCACGCCGTACTGTCCTGTCTCCAGGGCCAGGGCCACCAGTTCCTCCTGGGTGAGCCGGTGGTCCAGGGTGGCGGCCAGCGCCCGCTGGAGGAAGGCGTCCAGATCAGGGTCCTCCTGCCCCAGGGCGTTGGCGTGCTTGGTGTAGGCGGCCAGTCCCTTCAGGCCGTAGGTGATCAGCTCCCGAAGGCTGCGGACGTCCTCATCCTGGGTGGACAGAACCCCTACCCTGGCGGCCTTGTCGGCAAAGACAGCCTGAGGCCCGGTCCAGTGAGCTGCCTCGGGAAGGCAGGAGGGGTCCTGGACCTGGGCAAGCAGGACGGCCTTCCGGTCCAGGGTATCCTGCACGCGGGCGCGGAGGGCGGGGCCGTCAAAGTTGGCGTTGGTGATGGTAAGAAATAAGTTCAGGGTGACCCAGTGGTTGGTCTCCGGGTCCACCGGGGTACCCTCCGCCCGCAGCTGGGTGGTCACGGCGGACATCCCTTTGGTGACGTAGACCAGCAGGTCCTGCAGGGCGGCCACCTCCGGCTGTTTTCCGCAGACCCCCACCCGGGTGCAGCCGGTGCAGCCGGCGGTCTCCTGACATTGATAGCAAAACATGTTGGATTCCATGAAAAACCTCCTTGCCTCGGGCCAGCGGCGAGGTACGGCGCCCTGGGGCCCGAATATGGTACCCATAGTATAGCGGAGGCGGAAGGAAGTGTATGTTGGAAAACCAACAAAAGAGAGGCGGACTGGGGGAATTCCGACAAAATAAGAGGGGAATTCCCCAGGGCTGTCGGTTGACCTTTGGCCGGCAAGCACGTATAATGGAGCAAAACGCCAGGAAACATGGTCCGAAAAGCGGGGGAGCTTGCCCGCCGCTTCCATGGGGACAGGAGGGATTGGCATGATTCGATTGGAATGTGATTACGCCGAGGGCGCCCACGAGCGGGTCCTGCGGCGGCTGTTTGAGACCAACTTGGAGCAGACCCCTGGCTATGGGGAGGACCTCTACTGTGCCCGGGCCCGGGAATATATTCAGCAGCTGTGCCAGCGGGAGGGGATTGACGTTCACTTCCTGGTGGGGGGGACCCAGACCAACACCACTGTGATCGCCGCCGCGCTGCGGCCCCATCAGGGGGTGATCGCGGCCACCAGCGGGCACATCAATGTCCACGAAACCGGGGCCATCGAGGCCACCGGGCACAAGGTGCTGGCGGTGCCCAGCGCCGACGGCAAGCTCACAGGACGGGAGGTCCGCCGGGTCTATGAGAGCCACTGGCAGGATGCCACTCGGGAGCACATGGTGCAGCCGGGGATGGTCTATCTCTCCCAGCCCACGGAGAATGGGACGCTGTACAGCCTGGCGGAGCTGACGGACCTGTGGGAGACCTGCCAGGACTGCGGCCTCTTCCTCTTTGTGGATGGGGCCCGGCTGGGGTACGGCCTTATGAGTGAGGCCTGTGACATGACCCTGCCCGACCTGGCCCGCCGGTGCGATGGGTTTTCCATTGGGGGCACCAAGCAGGGCCTTCTCTTTGGGGAGGCGCTGGTTTTGAGCCACCCCGCCCTCCGGCGGGATTTCCGGTACCACATCAAGCAGCACGGCGGCCTGCTGGCCAAGGGTCGGCTGCTGGGGGTGCAGTTCTGTGCCATTCTGGAGGACGGACTTTACTTTGAACTAGCCCGCCATGCCGACCGGCTGGCCATGGAGCTGCGCCGGGCCTTTGAGACCCGGGGCTATGAGATGCTCTTTGACTCCTACACCAATCAGCAGTATCCCATTTTGCCCGATGGGCTTTTGGCCCAACTGGAGGAGGAATTTGCCCTTACGGTTTGGAGCAAGGTGGACGGTGGACACACGGCGGTGCGGGTCTGCACCAGCTGGGCCACGGAACCCCAGGCGGTCCAGGCGCTGATCCGGGCGCTGGACCAATGGGAAGAGACATAACCGCCCCACGAAAGAAAAAGGAGGCAGATGCCGATGAAACTATACACCATTGCCTGGCAGAACCGCCCGCTGGTCTGTCTGGAGAACCGCCCGGGCCGGCTGACGCCGCTGCCCTATGAGACCATGAACCACCTGCTGGCAGACCGGCCGGACCACCGGGCGGGGGTGCTGGAGAAGGCGGGCAAGGGCTCGGGCGAGTTTGCCCTGGCGGAGGTCCAGGTGCTCGCCCCCATTCCCCATCCCCGGCAGGATGTGATCTGCCTGGGGATGAACTATCAGAAGCACAAGACGGAGGCCGAGCGGTTTGACGCCGCGGCCTTCACCCGGGAAAAGGCCCAGGCGGTCTACTTTTCCAAGCGGGCCACCCACTGCCCCGGCCCCGGCGCCCCCATCCCCGGCCACTTTGACCTGGTGGACAGCTTGGATTATGAGACGGAGCTGGCGGTGATCTTGGGAAGGGATGCAAAAAACGTCACGGAGGCAGAGGCCTTTGACTATGTGTTCGGCTATACCATTGTCAACGACGTGTCGGCCCGGAATCTCCAGACCGGCCATAAGCAGTGGTATTTCGGCAAGGGCCTGGACGGCTTTACGCCCATGGGACCCTGTATCGTGACGAAAGAGGCCTTTCCCCAGCCCCCGGCCCAGGCCATCCGCACCTGGGTCAATGGACAGCTGCGCCAGGAGGCGGTCACCGATCAGCTGATTTTTTCCATCCCCCACATTCTCCGGGAGCTCTCCCAGGGGATGACCCTACAGGCAGGCACCATCATCGCCACCGGGACCCCGGCCGGGGTGGGGATGGGCTTTGATCCGCCCCGGTTCCTGCGGGCGGGGGATGTGGTCCGCTGTGAGATTGAGGGCATTGGTGTTTTGGAAAACACCGTGGAAGGATAACAGAAACCAAACCGCCAGCGGCCTTGCGCCGCTGGCGGTTTCATTGGTCAGTCAGGAAACGCTTCTTCCACGGGGGAGGGGAACAAATCCTGGGCCAGCAGGTCGTCCAGTGTCTGCTCCAGTTGGGTCTGTCTCTCCTCCATCCCCGTCAGGAGGGCGGTGAGATTTTGGTCCAATTTCTGCTGCTGCTGCACGGTCAGATCGGCCGCGTCCTGCAGAAGGGCAAGGGTGGAGGGGGTGCGAAACTGTTCCACGCGCTCGGCCAGACGGAGGGTTTGCCGGGCCGCGTCCAGGACGGTACGGCACTGGGCGCACAGATCGGTGAGACGTTGGAACCAATCTTCCCCCTGGGCAAGGGCCTCTTCCAGGATACGCAGCTGGCGGCTTTGGGGCAGGTCAGCGGCTTGGAGGGTTGTGGCCCGGGCCTGCCGGGCGGCGGCAAAGGCGCTGTCACAGCCGGCCAGCGGTTCCAGGGAACGCTCAGTCTGGGCCAGATCGACCTGGGCCTGGGCCAGGTCCCAGGATGCCTGTTGGTCGTCGGCCCGGGCCTTTCGAAGGGTCTGCCGGGCTTCATCCAGCCGTTTTGCTTTGTCCCCGGCGATGGTGTAGAGAAGGCCCATGGGCCCCTTGGATTCCAGGGTGGCCACCTCCTGTTCCGCGGCTTGCCTGGCCTTCCGGCAGGCTTCCGCCTGGACGGAGAGGACCTGGCACCGGTCTGTCAGGGCAGCCCGCTGGGTCTCCAGCTGCTTTTTCCGGGCCGCTTGGGCCCGCAGCTGCCGGAAAGCAAGAAGGTCATCGTTTTGGTATGCCATAATGGGTTCCTTTCCCGAGGGGCTGGAGCGGAAAAAAGGGACCCGTCCAGAGGGCGGGTCCCTTTCGAGAGAACATAGCGGGATGAAATTAGAAGATGCCCTGCTCCATCATAGCCTCAGCAACCTTCTTGAAGCCGGCGATGTTAGCACCAGCAACCAGGTTGTAGCCCAGGCCATACTCCTCAGCAGCCTCAGCAGAGACTCTGTGGATGGTCTCCATCATCTTCTTCAGCTGGCCATCGACTTCCTCAACGGTCCAGGACAGACGCTCGGAGTTCTGGGACATCTCCATAGCGGAAACGCCAACGCCACCGGCGTTAACAGCCTTGGAAGGAGCAACGATCAGGTGCTTCTGGCCCATCAGGAAAGCCAGAGCGTCGTTGGTGGTGGGCATGTTAGCGACCTCGATGTAGTACTTGGCGCCGCACTCAGCGATCTTCTTGGCCTGCTCCATGTTGACGTCGTTCTGCATGGCGGAGGGCATGATGATGTCAGCCTTAACACCCCAGGGCTTCTCGCCGGGGAAGAACTGCACGCCGAACTTGTCAGCATAATCTTTTACCACGTTGCGGCCGGAAGCACGCATCTCCAGCAGGTACTCCACCTTCTCGTCGGTGGACACACCGTCGGGATCGTAGACATAGCCGTCGGGGCCGGACAGGGTGATGACCTTGGCGCCCAGCTCCTTGGCCTTCTTGCAGATGCCCCAGGTCACGTTGCCGAAGCCAGCAGCGGCAATGGTCTTGCCCTTGATGTCCTCGCCCTCGTGCTTGAGCACTTCCACCAGATAGTAGACAGCGCCGAAGCCGGTGGCCTCGGGACGGGCCAGGGAGCCGCCATAGGACAGGCCCTTGCCGGTCAGAACGCCGTTCTCGAAGGTGCCCTTCAGGCGGCGATACTGGCCATACAGGTAGCCGATCTCACGGCCGCCCACGCCCATGTCGCCGGCGGGAACGTCAACGTCGGGCCCGATGTAACGATACAGAGCGGTCATGAAGCTCTGGCAGAAACGCATGATCTCTGCGTCGGACTTGCCGGCGGGATCGAAGTCAGCGCCGCCCTTGCCGCCGCCGATGGGCAGACCGGTCAGGGAGTTCTTGAAGATCTGCTCGAAGCCCAGGAACTTGATGATGCCGGGATACACGTTGGGCTGGAAGCGCAGGCCGCCCTTATAGGGGCCAAGAGCACCATTGAACTGGCAGCGATAGCCGATGTTGGTGTGGGTCTTGCCGGCGTCGTCGGTCCACACAACACGGAAGGTGAACATACGCTCGGGCTCAACCATACGGCCCAGCAGGTCAACAGCCTCGTACTCGGGGTGTGCGGAGACAACGGGGTCCAGAGAGCTCAGGACTTCTTCAACGGTCTGCACGAACTCGGGCTCACTGCCGTGCTTTTTCTTAACGGTTTCAATAACGCTTTCGATATAAGCATTCATGATGTTTTGGCTCCTTCGTTGATAATTTATTTTTACCTGGCGACTCCAGGCGAAAATACAAGGATACTTGCAATTTGGAAGAATCACCTCAAAACTTCCCATTTGCAAATGAAAGTATAGCACGTCACTCCTCTAAATGCAACAATTATTTTGAAAAATTTCCGATAAAATTTGCGGCATCCCACAAATTTCTCAACCCTGGTTCGGGATGAAAGTCCAAGGAAAGGAAATTGCAAAAAGACGCCGAAATTGCATCGGCGTCTTTGCATTTGAGGTACAGAATGGGGGAAAGGCTGCAATTATTTCCGCAAGATGGTGTGGCAGGCGGCCAGGCGGAGAGGCTCAATGACCACCAGGGTGATGATGGCGGCGGCCCCCACCTGAATCAAATTGCCCGGGATGGAGGTGAGGGGCACCACCCAGTTTTGATAGATCACGGCCTCGGCCAGGTAGTATCCGCCGATCTTGATGGCGCAGGCCAGCAGCAGGGCCAGCAGATAGAAGGGGAAGGACTTTTTCTTCTCGGTGACCGCCCCCACCACAAAGCCCATGCAGCCGACAATCACCAGGGTGAAGGGGGCCCACAGGGTCCAGCCGGAGAGCAGATCAAACAGCGCCATACCGATGCCCCCGGCGATCATACCGGTGCGCTTGCCAAAGAGAATGGCGGCCACGAAGAGGGGGACGTTCCCCAGATGGATGAGCCCGCCATTGGGGGCGAAGGGTAAGCGAATGTTCACCACGGCGGTGAACACATAGACCAGCACCAGGCAGATGGCGGTGATGGCAAGGGATTTCACAGAGACGGCGGTGCCGCGCTGGGCGGCGGTTTTTGTGGTCATGGGGAAGGGCCTCCTTTTCTGGGCTGGTTTTCTGACGTGGTCCCAGGATACCATGGACCTGGCCTGGTTCAAATCCCCAAAATAGAAGTTTTTTATAAGGCCAGGTGCGGCGGTACCAGGAAAGGGCCCAGGCCAGATCTCCCTTGCCGGTTGTCATCTGGCCTGCTTTCTGGTATCATACCTTATACTATTTTGATCCATTCCTTTGCAAAGGAGGCCTTTTTATGGCAGAAGAAGCAGGACGCGCTCTGTGGGAGCGCATGGAGGCCCATCATAAGGCGGGGTACCTCTCCCTCCACATGCCGGGGCACAAGGAGAACGCCGCGCTGGCCCCCTACCTGGCCCGGCTGGGGGCCGAGCTGGATATCACGGAACTGCCGGAGTTTGACGACCTCCACGACCCCTCCGGCGTGCTGGCCCAGGGGATGGACCGGGCGGCCAAGCTCTGGGAGAGCCGGAAGAGCTATTTCCAGGTCAACGGCAGCACAGGCGGGCTGCTGGCGGCCATCCGGGCGGCCACCCGCCGGGGGGACCAAGTTCTGGTGGCCCGCCACTGCCACAAGGCTGTCTACCACGCCATTGAGCTTTGCGGCCTGGACCCGGTGTTCCTGCTGCCCCCGGTGGAGGAGACCTTCGGCCTGGCCGGCTCCCTCTCCCCGGAGCAGGTGGCCCAGGCGCTGGAGGACCACCCGGGGGTGAAGCTGGTGGTCTATCCCAGCCCCACCTATGACGGGGTGGTCAGCGACACGGCGGGGATCTGCGCGGCGGCCCATGCCAAGGGGGTTCCGGTTCTGGTGGACGAGGCCCACGGGGCCCACCTGGGGTTCCACCCGGCCTTTCCCCCCGGCGCCATGGCCCAGGGGGCGGACTTGGCGGTGGCCAGTCTGCACAAAATGCTCCCCAGCCTGACCCAGACCGCCCTTCTCCACGCCGGCGGCAAGCTGGTTCCCCTGCCTCAGGTGGCCCGTCAGACGGGAATTTTTCAGTCCAGCAGTCCCTCCTACCTGCTCATGGCCTCCATGGACGGGTGTGTCCGGCTGCTGGAGGAGAAGGGAGAGGCCCTGTTTGCCGCCTGGCACCGGCGGCTGACGGAATTTGACCAGGGCATCCAGGGCCTGCGGCACCTGCGGGTGCTGGGCCATGGCCGGGAGGCGGGGGCGCACTATCCCGGCATCTTCGCCCTGGACCCGGCCAAGATTCTGATCTCCACCCAGGGGACCGGTCTGACCGGGGTGGCGCTGCGGGACCTTCTGCGCCGGGAATACCGGATCGAGGTGGAGATGGCCCTGGACCACTATGTCCTGGCCATGACCGGCTTGGGCACCGACGACGCCATGCCGGCCCGCCTGGCCCAGGCCCTGCTGGCCATCGACGAAACCTGTGCCTCCAGCGAGGAGACCCCTTCCGTTTTGACGGTGCCCGGTGCGCTGCCCCCCCGCCGGTGTTCCTTGGAGGAGGCCGCCCAGGCCCCGGGGGGACTGAGCTTCCTCTACGACGCCATGGGGAAGGTGTGCGGGGAGTACATCTGGGCCTATCCCCCGGGGATTCCCCTCATCGCCCCCGGGGAGGAGATTACCCCTCCCCTGGTGGAGACGGTGGAGGGACTCTACCGGGCGGGGGTCCGCCTGATCGGCACCCGGGGTAAGCCGCCCTTCACCACCTTTGCCCTGGGGGATCAGGACGGGTGAGCCAAGGGAGGGCGTTCCCGGCGGGGAGCCGGTTTCTTCTGGGCCGGCAGGCCCTGCTGATTCTGGACGGCTGCCTGTGGATGTTGGCCGGGGCGGCAGTGGCCTGGCTGGGACTTCGGGCCTACGGGACGCTGCCCCGGGTGGGGTGGGTCCGGCCCCTGCTGACCTTCTTGCTCTTCCAGGGACTGGACGGGCCTTTCCTGGCGGTCACCTGGAAGGAGACCCGGCGGATTCGCGGAAGCGCCCAGCCTGCCCGGCGGCCCATTTGGCAGGCGCTGGCGGGAAAGTCCTGGCTGGTGCTGGCCGGGGCCGTGGGCGGGAGCCTGTGGCTGTGGCGGTCCGGCTGGGTGCCGGCGGAGGCCGCAGCGGTGATCTGCACGGCCCTGGGCGGCGCCCTGGCCCTGGCGGGGGTCCTGTTCTGGGTGGCCCTGGTGCGGGCCCGGCGGCGGGCGGCCCGGGGGGAGGAGCACGTCCCTGATGGCAGCCCAAGGAGTGAAACAGAGTAAGGAGGAATACAAATGAAGATTGTCATGATAACAGGAAGCCCCCACCGGCACGGCACCTCGGCCCTGCTGGCGGATGCGTTTATCCAGGGGGCCCAGGAGGCTGGCCATACGGTGTTCCGCTTTGACGCGGCCTTCCAGGAGCTCCATCCCTGCCGGGCCTGTGAGCGATGTCACAACACCGACAAGGGCTGCATCTACAAGGACGGTATGGAGGAACTCAACCCCCATCTGCTGGAGGCCGACCTGGTGGCCTTTGCCTCTCCGATTTATTACTATGACTGGAGCGCCCAGCTGAAGCTGGCCATCGACCGGTTCTACGCCAACAGCACGGCCCTGTGTACCCCCAAAAAGGCTGTCCTGCTGCTGACCATGGAGGACGACACCATGGAGTCCGCCGCCGGCGCGGTCCTCTCCTTCCAGGGCATGACCAATTACCTGGGCTGGGAGCGGGTGGGGGTGATTTCCGCCCTCTCCTGTGGGGACTTGGCGGCCATGGAGCGCACCGATTATCCCCAACAGGCCTATGAATTGGGGAAAAACTTACGATAAAAAAACCAGTGGGCCGCCCGGAGAGCACCGGGCGGCCCATTTTTGTCCTGGAAGGAAATCCCTTGCGCGCCAAGGACTTTCCCAATGGTCGAGTGGAGAAACGGGGGAAAAGGGTTGACGAATTGGTCCGGTTCCTGTATGATTTTTGTATGCCTGTATGAGGTCAACAATACAAAAAACCCAAGCAAGAAAGGAATGGAAACGGACATGAGCGAGAGAAAACAAGCGCCTGAGACCCCATGGTATCTCCGGCCCTTTGGGCCCTTGGTGTCTCTGGCGCTGCTGTGTGTGGTGTGGGGAGTCTACGGAAAGGCCCGGCTGTCCGGGCGCCGGACCCGGGCCCAGCGGGCCTGGCAGGTGGTGAGCCAGGGCTGCGTATACGATTTGGGGCGGGACCTGACCCGGCACAACTGCTTCCGGTACTGCAACCGGGGCAGCCTGTCTTCGGCCTATTTTGCCCAGGCTACGGCGGCGCTGTCCGACGGCTATATTTACCTGGCGCTGACCCACTCCAACAGTCCCGCCGGAGAGGTAATCGGGCTGTTTACCGGCCGGGCCTACAACCACATCTCCCTGGCCTTTGACCGGGCGCTGAAAACATTGGTGAGCTACAACGGCGGCGAGGGCAGGGAGGCCCCCGGCCTGAACCCGGAGACCCTCAAGGGGCTGGCCGAGCGGAAGGGGGCCTCGGTGCGGGTGTACCGCCTGGCGGCCACCCGCCATCAAAAACAGATCATGCTCAAGCGGCTGCGGAAAATCAACCAGGAGGGCAGCGCCTATAATCTGCTGGGCCTTCTCTTTCCCATGTCCTGCCAGCCCAATATTATGTTCTGCTCGCAGTTTGTCTACGCCATGCTGCGCCTGGCGGGGCTGCACTATTTTCGAAAGAACCCCTTGCAGGTGCGCCCCACAGACTTTGTGGAGTGGGACCGCCGGGGGAGGCTGGCCTTTGTGGCGGAGTTTACCTTTGACGGAGTTTGCCTGCACTGCCAGGATAGCATCCCCCAGATGAGGCCCACTGCGGGCTAACGGGAGGGGGCCATGACGCTGGAGAAGGATTCCTCCAGCCAGGTCAGGGGAAAGGCGGTCTCCCGGGAAAAATAGCGGGTGCCATTGAGGTCCACCGCAGCGCCGTACCCCTCCGCCTGGGCGGCGGGGTGCAGTGTCAGCATACAGATTTGCCCATCCTTCAAATGGAGGGTAATTCCGTAGGTCCATCCTTCCCACTGGTTGGGCACCGCGGCATCCGGAGAGAACCGGTGAAGGTGATCCATCACATCCTGGATGACCCGCTGTGCCTTGTCCAGATGCCGGGCGCCAGTGGTCCCGTTTTGGAATTCGACGCACGCCACTTGCTCTGTGCGATAGGGAAACAGGCTTTTCTCTGTACCAAGGGTCAGTGCCTGTGCCGCCAGGACCACCAGCCATAGGGCCAGGCAGAGAAGAAAGCCAAAAAGAATGCGTTTTGCTGGCATAAAGTACCCCTCCTCTTGGGCTGAATAGAATGCGGTTACCCGTTAGGAACCAGGCGAAAACGGGCAGACTTTGCCCAGGCATTGATTGTTCTGCCCGGCGTAGGCGCACCGGATTGCGGGCACGGGCATAGAGAGGTGAAACCGTTCTTCGACAAATGCCGCTGCAGCCAGAAGCGATAGGTAGGAATTTCGTTTGCAGCATCGAGGTCCTCCGATGGTTCCAATGGCATCCAGGGCACGAGCGGTCATCTGGTTGGAAAGGCCGAGGGGCTCTTTGCTGAGCGGGGTGGCGTTTGAGAGAATGGAGAGAGACATTCCTGTGCTGATTCCAGCACCGCAGGCCCCCCAGAAACCGCAGGCGCCGCCGGGGACGTGCTGCCCGCGGCGCTGAAGCTCTACCAGCGCCGGCGCCAAGTCGATCTCACCGCCAGCGTTTCGGTAGGCGGTGAGCAGGCTGGCGCCAACCAGGATGTGGTGCTCTGGGCCGTGCATATGACAAAAGGGCTGGGCCATCAGATGGTCCAAAATCTCAACCGGGTTTGCGGAGGTGGTTTCCAGGCAAAGGGTGAGGACCTGGTCAATCCCTTTGGTATGGCACTGGTTGCAAATGAAATGCCCTTTAATACAGCGGGTTTTGCTCCACTCTTTTTTGTGGCAGAGCGCGCATTCCATTTTTCTGCCGCGGGTAAGATATTCCAGCGGCGCGCCGCAGAGCAGGCACTCTTCCTTCATGACCATTGTCTCCTCTCCGTTCTATTTTAAGAAAGATAAGGTAATTATCATTATAGCATGTCCAAACGGTTCTCACAAGCCGGCCAGGGAAATCAAAGGGGTACCCATTGACATCCCTGGGAAAGTACATTATAATAACCCTGATTTATGACGTAACCCCCCGAAACGGGGGAGGAAAGGAGCGGTTTCTTATGAAGAGAATCCAGACCCTGGAGACCCGGGACCTGGCCAAGAGCCTGAAGACCGGCGGCTGCGGCGAATGCCAGACCTCCTGCCAGTCTGCCTGCAAGACCTCCTGCGGCCTTGCCAACCAGCAGTGCGAGAATACCAATCGCTGAGAACGCTGACACACGAGGAAAGCTGCCGCCTGATCGGGCCCGATCAAGCGGCACTTTTTTCATTCGACGGAAGTGAGAAAACAGATATGATCCATCAATACAAGCTCAATGGCTACAACATTGTCCTGGATGTTTACAGCGGCTCGGTTCATCTGGTGGACGAGGTGGCCTATGACATCATTGCCCTCTATGAGACCACCCCCCAGGAGGAGATTGTGGCCCAGATGCTGGCCAAGTACGGCCACCGGGACGACGTGGATGAGGGGGAGATTTTAGACTGCCTGACGGACATCCAGGCCCTGAAGCAGGCGGGCAAGCTCTTCTCCCAAGACCTGTGGAAGGACGTGGAGCAGGAGGCCTTCCAACACACCAAGCCCGTGCTCAAGGCCATGTGCCTGCACGTGGCCCACACCTGCAACCTCAACTGCGACTACTGCTTTGCCAGCCAGGGGAACTACCACGGGGACCGGGGGCTGATGCCCTTTGCCGTGGGCAAGCAGGCCCTGGACTTTCTCATTGCCAGCTCGGGCAGCCGGGTGAACCTGGAGGTGGACTTCTTCGGGGGCGAGCCCCTGATGAACTGGCAGGTGGTCAAGGACCTGGTGGCCTATGCCCGGACCCAGGAGCCCATCCACCACAAGAAGTTCCGCTTCACCCTCACCACCAACGGCATGCTGCTGGACGACGAGGTGACAGCGTTCTGCAACCGGGAGATGCACAACGTGGTCCTCAGCCTGGACGGCCGGAAGGAGGTCCACGACCGGCTGCGGAAGAACCTGGCCGGGGTGGGGAGCTATGACATCATCGTCCCCAAGTTCCAGCGGTTTGTCCAGCAGCGGGGAGACCAGAGTTACTATATGCGGGGAACCTTCACCCATGACAATGTGGACTTTACCAACGACATTTTCCACATGGCCGATCTGGGCTTTACCGAGCTGAGCATGGAGCCGGTGGTGAGCCCGCCGGGCGAACCCTGGGCCCTCACCCAGGAGGACCTGCCCAAACTCTTCCAGCAATATGAGCTCCTGGCCCAGGAGATGCTAAAACGGGAGCGGGAGGGCCGGCCCATCACCTTCTACCACTACATGCTGGACCTGGAGGGGGGACCCTGCCTGCACAAGCGCATGTCGGGCTGCGGCTCGGGCACGGAGTATCTGGCGGTGACCCCCTGGGGGGAGCTCTTCCCCTGCCACCAGTTTGTCAACGACCCCGCCTACTCCATGGGGGATGTATGGAAGGGGATCACCAACCCCCAGCTGGGGGAGAAATTCCACCGATGTAACGTGGTGGCCAACCCCGACTGCCGGGACTGCTGGGCCCGGCTCTACTGCGCCGGCGGCTGCGCGGCCAACGCCTACCACGCCAGCGGGGACATCAACGGGACCTATACCTACGGATGCGAGCTGTTCAAAAAACGGATTGAGTGCGCCATTATGATGAAAGCGGCCCAGGGAAACGGGCAGTAAGGAGGAGAGGCAACATGGAACAGAAGAAAGTGACCTACACCGGTGTGGACACCGAGGACGTGACCGAACAGTTGGAGCAGGGCAACGCGAAGCTGGCGGAGAAAGGCTGGCGGGAATACCGGGTGGATATGCTCAGTTCTTCCGCGGTCCGGGTGACCTATGTCCGGGGAGAGCTGGAAGAGGATGAGGAGCTCCCCCTGGACGGAGAGGAAGAATAAGCCTCTGCGGGGGGTTCCCTCCGCGCCAGAGAAAGGAGGCCGCTATGGTCATCGGACTGATCGTCGGCATTGTGTTTATCGCGGGGGTGCTCTACTTCCAGCACCGGAATAAAGACCAATGAGCCGGGGAAAGAAATGGATTCTGCGGGGCCTGGCCGTGCTGGGAATCCTGTGTGCCTTGGGGGCGGCCCTGGTCTTTGGGCTCAGCGGCTACGTGGTTCTCTCCACCCGGCAGCAGTTTCGCACCCTGGAGGATACCCCGCCGGAGGCGGTGGACTGCATCCTGGTGCTGGGCTGCGGCGTCTATGCCGACGGAACCCCCACCCCCATGCTGTCTGACCGCCTCACCCGGGGGGTGGAGCTCTACCAGGCCGGCTGGGCGGACAAGCTGCTCATGTCCGGGGACAACCGCAGCCAGGATTACAACGAGCTGGCCACCATGCACCGGGTGGCCCTGGAAAAGGGCGTTCCCCAGGCGGACGTGGTCCTGGACTACGCGGGGCTGTCCACCTATGACAGCCTCTACCGGGCCCGGGACATCTTTGGGGTAAAAAAGGTGGTCATTGTCACCCAGGAGTATCACATGTACCGGGCCCTCTACCTGGCCCGGGCCCTGGGCCTGGAGGCCTGGGGCGTGGCTGCCGACGGGCAGAACTACCGGGGCCAGACCATGCGGGACCTCCGGGAGATCCTGGCCCGGGACAAGGATGTCCTCTGGGCCATCTTCCAGCCGGAGCCCACCTACTTAGGCGACCCGGAACCCCTGACGGGCACACCATAACAGAAACACGCGGGCCCCCGCCGCACTGCGGCAGGGGCCGTTTTTTACCAATGGGAGGTCTGGACGATGAAAAAATGGATGCTTCTCCTTCTGGCCGGCCTGGGCGTTGCCTTGGCGGGGTTCTACTTTGCCGGAGGTTTGTTTGTGGGGCTGCTCGGCAGCGGCGATGCAGGGGTTGATTTAACGGTTGGCCTGCTGGCTTTCCTCTGCTTTCTCGTGACGGTCTGCACCGGCCTTATACTGTTAAAATTAGACGCCTTGAAAAAGCAGCTGGGCCAGAGAGATCCTGTGGGGGACGCTTCTGACCGGGGCCAAGAGCTGGCCCGGGAGGAATGAACGGCGGTTCCACAGCAACATCCCAAAGCCCCTGCCGGGTTCCAAGGAACCGCGGCAGGGGCTTTTTGGGTGCATGGGACCCAGGAGGGGTCATTTACGCAGACCAAAGCTCTCCATCCAATCCAATGGGAAATACGCATCGCCCTCCGAGGCGGGCTCTGTGTAGTGATGGTCGATCCCGTTTTGGGAAAGGAGAAGGCGAACCGAGGTCCCGTCGGTCAGGCGGAGGTCCGCAAAGAAGTAGAAGCCTCCGTAAGGCAGGGGATTTTCCTGGGCGGTGTACATGAAAGCGTTTACCTTCTCTAAAAACCGCTGGATCTCCGCCGGGTCTGTTATCACTGCCTGGGGGCCGCTGCCCTGCTGAAGACGGATGGAGCGCACGTCCTCCGGGGAGAAGCGGTACAGCTGGGCCGGGTTTCCCTCCACCAGGCAGTCATACTGACGCAGAAGGTGGATCATTTCCCCCCGGGTGATGGGGCCTTGCGGCAATAGCTCCCGCGCGTCTCCCTCCTGGCGGAAACCGGACAGGAAAAGGTCTCCCACCGCCCAGGCCATGGCGTCTTGGGCAAAGGCGCTGACCGACTGGGCATCGGCAAAATCCGCCAGGGTGGTGACATTGTTTTCCCCCACCTGTTCCGGCACGCCGTGGCGGTCCACTAAGAGGCGATACAGGGTCGCGGCGAATTCCTCTCGGGTCATGGGGTCCCCGGGGCGGAACGCGGTTTCCGTTTTCCCTGTGATGAGCCCGGCCTGAACGCACCAAGCCGCCCCATCGGCATAGTAGGCGTCTGCGGGGACATCGGCAAAGCCGGAGGTACCCTCCACCGCCGGAGAACCGGCGTAACGGTACAGCACGGTCACCGCCATGGCCCGGGTGGCAGTATCATCGGGGGAGAGGGTGGTGGAAGAGGTCCCTGTAAGAATCCCTGTTTCCTGGGCCCAGGTCATCTGACACTCGGCCCAGTGGCCGTGGATGTCTGCAAAGGGGGCGTCTGCTGCTGCATACGCCGGGGCGCAGAGAGACAGCAGAAGCAGCAGACAGAGAGGCAGGACGAACCGTTTTTTCCGTCGTTTCATGGTGTTGGCTCCTTTCTGCTCTTTGAAATTTATATTTATAATGTACAAGAAAAAAGGGGAGGGCTCAAGATTAATTGGAGGAAAAAGAAAACAACCCCTCCTGCGCGTCAAAAAGCGCAGGAGGGGTTTTCTTATGCGTTTGGATTGGAGACTTGGAATTACGCCAGGTTCTTTTGGGAAGAAGAAGTCTCGACAAATTCCTCTTTGTCTATGTCCAACTGATAAAAATGGGGGTTAGAAGCATCAGCGTATTGGACAACGAAGGTCCAGTCTTCTGGCGTAAATAGATCGTGCCACGTCCCAGGACGCTGAATAGAAATCAGAAGAGAATCTTCAGAATCTTCCTGCAATTGCCGCTTGATTTGCTCTGTAAGATTGGTTTCCATATAGGATAAAGCAGATGGATTGATCTCCAGGAAGAAATACGCGGCAAAGCCCAGACAGGCAACCAGAGCGATCAGGATTCCCGCAACGGTTTTTTTCATGTGAGAAGGTCATCCTCCTTTCCATGCGTTGGGTTTTGTTGGAATAGATCCATAGATTTGGCAACTCGAACAAAAATCTTATCTATTTCAGATGATAGTTGATGAATATTGGAAAGTCAATACGTGGTTTTCGAAAATGGCACAATGCAATGATCTTGCTGTCATTTCCCCGTGCAGGCCCGCATAGGATGGAGGGACAACCCACAAAAGGAGGATACGGGCCATGACCTTGGATCAGGGGAAGGTGGGACAAGTTTACACGGTGACCCGGGTGGGCGGGCAGGGGGCGGCCCGACGGCGGCTGTTGGACTTTGGCGTTCTGCCGGGAACGGTGGTGGAGATCATCCGGGCGGCGCCTTTGGGGGACCCGGTGGAGCTTCGGCTGCGGGGGTATACCCTGACCCTCCGGCGGGCTGACGGCGCTCAGGTGACGGTGGAGCCCGGCCGGCAGCTCCGGCGGGAGGAGGGGAGGGACTGGATATGGTGACCATTGCCTTGGCCGGCAACCCCAACGCTGGCAAGACCACCCTTTTTAACGCCCTCACCGGGGACAACCAGTTTGTGGGCAACTGGCCCGGGGTGACGGTGGAGCGGCGGGAGGGAGGCTGGCGGGAGGACCCGTCCGTCCGGTTTGTGGACCTGCCTGGGGTGTACTCCCTCTCTCCCGACACCCCGGAGGAGGTGGTGACCCGGCGGTTTCTGGTGGAACAGCGCCCCGATGCCCTGCTGAACCTGGTGGACGGGACCAACCTGGAGCGCAACCTCTACCTCACCACCCAGCTGCTGGAGCTGGGGATTCCCATGGTGGTGGCGGTAAACCGGGCGGACCTGCTGGAGCGGCGGGGCCAGAAACTGAACCGGGACCTGCTGTCCCGGCGGCTGGGGTGCCCGGTGGTGGTTCTCTCCGCGGCCCGGGGCACCGGCGTGGCGGAGGCCGCCCAGGCGGCAGCAGCGGCGGCCCGGCGTGGGGAAGCGGTCAAACCGGCGCCGTTGTTTCCGCCCCGCGCCCGCCGGGCGCTGGAGGATGTGGAGATTCTGGCATCGGATCACCTGCCCGCCGCGGGACGGGCCTGGTACCTGGTCAAGCTCTTTGAGGGGGACCAGGCGGTGGACCAAGCCCTGGGGGTGGGACTGGCGCTGCGCCAGCGGCTGGAGGTGGTGATTGCCGCCTGTGAGAGGGACCTGGAGGACGACCGGGAGGAGATCATTGCCGCCGGCCGGTATGCCTTTGCGGGCACGCTGGCCCGACGCTGTCTGACCCGGGGGCAGGGGGGCCAATCCCTGTCCCAGCGTCTGGACAGGCTGTTGCTCCACCGGGTTTTGGCCCTGCCGCTGCTGGCGGTCATTCTGATGGGCATGTTCTGGGTCTCCATCTGCCTGGTGGGGGGCTGGGCGGAGGGGGCCAGCCAGACGCTGTGGCAGGGGTCCTGGACCTTTTTGGGCCGGGAGCATCTGGGGGTGGTGCCGCTGCTGGCCTACGGCCTGGAAAAGCTCTCCTGCGCTCCCTGGCTCACGGCGCTGCTGGTGGACGGGGTGGCGGCTGGGGTGGGGGCAGTGCTGGTCTTTCTGCCCCAGCTGGCGGCGCTGTTCCTGTGTCTGACCTTTCTGGAGGGATGCGGCTACCTCTCCCGGGGGGCCTATCTGCTGGACCGGGGGGTGCGGCGGTTTGGCCTGTCGGGGAAATCGGTGGTGCCCTATGTGCTCTCCTGCGGCTGCGGGGTGCCGGGCATCCTGGCCTGCCGGACCATCCGCCGGACCAGCTGCCGGCGGCTGACCGCCATGACCGCCACCTTTCTGCCCTGTGGGGCCAAACTGCCGGTGATCGCCCTGGTGGCCGGGACCGTGATTCCCGGGGGCTGGTGGGTGGCGCCCCTGGCCTATCTGGTGGGGGTGGCGGCGGCGCTGCTGTCCAGCTGGCTGCTGTCCGGCAGCCCGTGGTTTCCTCGGGAGGACGTGCCCTTTTGGATGGAGCTGCCCGATTACCGTCTCCCGCCTCTGGGGGAGCTGCTGCGGGGGACTGGCCAGCGGCTGGGGGCCTTTTTGCGAAAGGCGGGGAGCCTTTTGCTGCTGGCCTCGGTGGCGGTGTGGTTTGCCGCCAGCTTCGGCTGGGAGCAGGGCGGGTTTGGTGATTTGTCCAGCGGGGCGTTGTCTGGCAGCCTGCTGGCCGGGGTGGGGCGGTATCTGGCCCCACTGTTTGCCCCCTTGGGATGGGGGGACTGGCGGCTGGTGGTGGCCGCGTGCAGCGGGCTGCTGGCCAAGGAGAGCATTGTGAGCACCTTGGGGGTTCTCTGCCCCGGGGGATTGGCCGGGCTGTCCCTCACGGTGCCTGCGGCCCTGTCGTTTCTGCTGTTCAATCTCCTCTGCGCCCCCTGCCTGGCGGCCCTGGCCGCCCTGCGCCAGGAGATGGCCTCCCCCCGGCATTTTTGGTTCGCGGTGGCCTATCAGACCGCGTTGGCCTGGCTGACTGCCTTTGGGGTCTATCAGGTGGGAACGCTGCTCCTCCGGCTATAACCCCTTCCCAGGGGGAGGGCAGGGTGTGCCACGGAAAAGAGGAAAAACAGCACCAGCGCCCACGACAAAAGGGGGCGCTGGTGCTGTTTACAGAAAGGACAAGGTTTCGTTCAGGGCCTGGCACCGGGACAGGAGAGCGGGGGTGTCCGATGCGATTGTTTCCAAGTCCTCGGACCGGCCGGCCATCTCCAGGGCTTCAGCCTGGTCTCCCAGGTCCATGGCGCCAATCCACCGGGCGGCGCTTTTCAGGCTGTGGACCTCGATGACGTAGTCCTCCCAACGGCCCTCATCCCAGGCCTGGCGGATGCGCCGGAGGCGGCCGGGGATCTGCTCCCGAAAGAGGAAGAGGGTTTTCCGATAGACCTGGCCGGTGCCGCAGTAGGACATGCCCCGGGCCACGTCGATGTCCGGCAGGTCCCGCAGGTCCTCGGGGATGGGCTCGGCCACCAGGGCGCCCAGGGGGAGGGCGGGGGCCTTCTGCTTGTCCTCTGGAACCCAGGCCCGGAGCACATCGTCCAATTTGTCCAGCTCCACCGGCTTGGAGATGTAGTCGTTGAAGCCGCTCTGGAGGAATTCCTCCCGGACCCCTTTCATGGCGTTGGCGGTGAGGGCGATGATGGGGACCACGGCGAAGTAGGGGTCTTTCCGGCCCATGTCCCGGATGCGCTGGGTGGTCTCCACCCCGTCCATCTCCGGCATCATGTGGTCCATGAGGACCAGGTCGGGCCACACCTGGGTCATCTGGCGCAGGGCCTCCTGCCCCGAGCGGGCGGTGTAGACCTCCATCTCGTAGGGGGCCAGCAGGCCCTGGCAGACCTTCAGGTTCAGGGGCTGGTCGTCCACCACCAGGACCACGGCCTCGGGGGCGGTGAAGGAGTTGCGGTTCTGGTTGTTCTCCCGCTGTTCTCCCTCCCGGTAGGGGCCGCAGGGGGTGGGGTCGATGACCTTCTGGGGCAGGCGGACCCAGAAGTTGCTGCCCACGCCGTAGGTGCTCTCCACCCCCAGCTGGCCGTGCATCAGCTCTGTCAGCTGCTGGCAGATGGGCAGGCCCAGGCCGGTGCCCTCAATGTGCCGGTTGGCTTTGCGGTCCAGCCGGCCATAGCTTTGGAAGATATAGGGCAGGTCCTCCTGGCGGATGCCCACGCCGGTGTCCTCCATGTGGATGACCAGGCTGCCGTCCTCTCCCTGGGGTTCCCAGGTGACGGTGAGGGTGATGGTGCCCTCCCGGGTGTATTTGATGGCATTGCTGCCCAGATTCATGATGATGTGGCTGATGTTCACGTCGTCCCCGTAAAGGGTGACCGGAATGGTCTCGTCCACCTGGGCCCGGAAGGTCAGTTTTTTCTCCTGGGCCCGCATCCGCAGGATGGTGATGGTGTCGTGGAGAGTGGAGAGCACATGGTAGGTCTCTGGGGTGATCTCCATTTTCCCCGCCTCGATTTTGGACAGGTCCAGAATGCTGTTGATGTTCTTCAGCAGGATGCGGCCGCTGCCCCGGATGTCCCGGAAGCAGTTGTCTTTCTCCTCCGCCGCCTCCTCCCGCAGCCCCAGCTCCGACATGCCCAGAATGGCGTTGAGGGGGGTGCGGATGTCATGGCTCATGTTGGCCAAAAATTGGCTCTTGGCCTGGCTGGCGGCCTCGGCGGCCTGGGCGGTGATCCGGGCCTTCTCCTCCTCCTGCCGAAGGTTGACGGTGGCGGTGTCGTCCTCGAACACCCACAGGGTTTTTTGCTGTTCTTGGCTGTAACCGGGCATGGCGAAGACCCGCAGCCGGAGCCAGGTGTCGTTCTTCTTGCGGTAGAGTAGCTCCACCTGGTGCTTTTCCGCCAGATGCCGGCGAATGTTATCGTAGTTGGTGACCTCCCGGAAGGCGGGGACATAGGCGGGGTCCATCAGCTCCTGACAGTACAGGTCCAGGGCCCTGCTCTGGCAATGGTCTGTCCGGCTGAGCAGGTCGGCGTAATACCGGGGGACCTTGATGCTGCGGGTCTGGTCCGCGGCCAGGTCCACCACGTAGATGCCCTGGTAGTACTCCGAGATCACGTGGACAAAGTCCAGCTCCTCCTCGGATTCCACCAGCTTTTTGGCCTGGAGGAAGAGGATGTGCTCCTTCTCCTCCAGCTGCCGTTTCTCCTCCAGCTGCCGCATCTTGGCCTGGGTGACCTGTCGGATAAAGACATTGCACTTGGCCTGGCGGGTGCCGGGGTCCCGGAAGTAGTAGAGCTCGGCGGCGTGCCACTCATAGCCCGGGGCCCGGTCCACCTTTACCCGGTACTCCTGAAGGGCCGGGGGACGGCCCGCCAAGAAGGTGGACAGCAGGGCCGAGCGTTCCATGGACTGGCAGTACTGCTCCCGGTCCCGGGGATGGATGGTGGGGCCGATGTAGTCTCGGATAAACACGCTGTACGGAGCGTGCGCCCCGGCCCGCTGAAGCAGGTCCTGGTAGGTCTGGGTTCCCCAGAGCAGCCGCCAGGTGTCCTCCTCCAGGGCGATTTCCAGCCCGGCCATGGTGCTGTCCATCATCCGGGTGAGGAGCTTGGAGGCCTCCTCCCGGCGGTGGCGCTCCTTGACCTTCTGGGTCACGTCCCGGATGGTGCCGATGGCGGTGGTCTCCTCATTGTCGGGCAGGGGCTCCATCCGCAGCTGAATCCAGGTTTCCTCCTGGTCCATGGTCTGGAACTCCACTTCGCTGTCCTGGCCCAGGGCGGCCTGCTCCAGGGCGGCCAGGAAGGGGGCCTCCCACTGGGCGGAGCAGTTGAGGTAGGACAGCAGGCGGCGAGGGGTTTCCAGGGTGGTTTTCAGCTGCCCGCCCTGGCCCTTGCCCGGGGAGAGAACCCGGATCATCCCGTCGGGGAGCAGATCAAACAGCCGCACATCCCCCCCGGGAAGGGCGGCGTTCATCAGGAAGTTGCTCCGGGCCACCTCCTGGTCCAGCTTGTCCCGGTCGCTGCGGTTGCGGATGAGCTGATACAGCAGCACCGCCACCGCGGACAGGGCGTAGATGAGGACCAGCAGGTTGTATTCAATTTCCAGCTGCAGCACCACCGTCAGGCCCACAAAGCTGACCCCTAAGATCATCAGGTTTCGCAGCAGGCCCATGGTGCGTTTTTGCAGTTTTCTGCCCGGTTTTTTCATGGGGCGGTCCCCCCTCTCTCAGAGTTCCGGCGTGAAAACAGCCCGCCGGGGGCCGGGAGGCCCCGTGCCGGCGGACTGTCGTGGCGTTTTGTGGCAGGTTATCGGGCCGACACCAGTTTTTTCAGGCCCCGTCCCAGCCCCTCCACGGTGAGCTGGTACATGTCCACGGTGTTGCGGATCATCTCAATGGTCTGGTAACCGTAGTCATACTCCCACATGGCCTCGGGGATGGGGTTGAACCACACCATCTTTTCAAAGCGGCTGTGGAAGCGGTTGAGCCAGGTCAGGCCGGTCTCGGCGTTGTAGCGGTTGTAGTAGGAGCTGCCCCCCACCCAGGTCAGCTCCGAGGGGGCCATGGAGGCATCTCCCACCACGATGACCTTGTAGTCCCGGCTGAGGTTGTTGATGACCCACTGGGTCTGCACCGACTCCCCATACACGCACCGGGGACCGGTGTAGAGCTCAGAGTACCAGCAGTTGTGGAAGTAGAAGATTTTCAGGTCCTTGAAGTTGTTGGCCCGGTTCACCGCCTGGAAGAGCTGGCTGCACAGACGGGCATAGGGGGTCATGGACCCGCCGGAGTCGAAGAGGACCATGACTTTAATGTCATTGGTCCGGGGCCGGTCAAACTCCAGCTGGAGATAGCCGGCGTTGTTGCAGGTCTCGTCGATGGTCCGGTCCAGGTTGAGCACGTCCATGGGCCCGTCCTGGCGGGTGGTCATCTGGCGCAAGCGGCGGAAGGCCAGCTGGAAGGACCGCTGATCCAGCACGTTGTCCTCTCGGAAGTCCCGGAAGTCCCGCTCCCCGGCCACCTGGAGGGCGTGGCGGTGCTGGCTCTTGCCCCCCACCCGGATGCCGGTGGCGGCGTAGCCTGAGTGGCCCATGGTGGAGGTACCCCCGGTGCCCACCCAGTACTGGCCGCCGTCGTGGCGCTCGTGCTGCTCCTGAAGGCGCTCCTCCAGCATCTGGCGGAGCTTTTCCAGGTCGTAGGTGGTGCGGGCGTCCACCTCGTCCTTGTCGTATTTCTTCATGTTCTTGGGGTCATGGAGCCAGTCCATGAGCTCCTGGGGGATGTCCTCGATATGCTGAATCCGGTCGAAATAGTCCAGGAAAACCTCGTCGAACTTGTCAAAGTCGGCCTCGGTTTTGATGAGGATGGCCCGGCTGAGATAGTAGAACTCCAGCAGACTGTTCCGGCACAGCCCCTTCTCCAAGGCGTCCATCAAGGACAGCCATTCGTTCATGGACACGTTCAGCCCCCGTGCGCGCATGAGGTAAAATAAATCAATAAACACAGTGGCCTCCTTTTATGAAACTTGGCGGACAGGTCCGGGGCGCTTTACCAGCGGTATCCGTTTCTGACACGGTTTTTGGCGTTTTTTACCGCGGTGAGGTCCTCGTTCTTTTTCAGGAGGATGCCGGCGTAGGGCAGCTCGTTTTCGATCTTGTCCGGGTCCACCCCGCCCAGGCGGAGGGCCTGGAGCCAGTCCAGCAGCTCCGAAGTGGAGGGCTTTTTGGCCACGGTGGGCAGGTCGCGGATCTGATAGAATGCCTTCATGGCCATCTCCAGCAGGTGGTCCTCAATGTTGTTGTAGTGGGCGTGGACGATGTCGGCCATCATGTCCTGGCTGGGGAAGGCGATATAGTGGAAGATGCACCGGCGCAGGAAGGCGTCGGGCAGCTCTTTCTCCGCGTTGGAGGTGATGATGACGATGGGGCGCTGCTTGGCGGCGATGGTCTCTTTGGTCTCGGGGATGTAGAACTCCATCTTGTCCAGCTCCCAAAGCAGATCGTTGGGGAACTCCAGGTCGGCCTTGTCGATCTCGTCGATGAGGAGGATGACCTGCTCGTCGGCGGAGAAGGCCTCCCCCAGCTTGCCCAGCTTAATATACTTCTTGATGTCGTCCACCCCTTCGCCGCCGAACTGGCTGTCGTAGAGCCGCTGGACGGTGTCATAGACATACAGGCCGTCCTGGGCCTTGGTGGTGGACTTGATGTTCCAAATGATGAGCTTTTTGCCCAGGGCCTCGGCGATGGCGTCGGCCAGCATGGTTTTGCCGGTGCCGGGCTCCCCCTTGATGAGCAGGGGCTTTTGCAGGGCGATGGAAATGTTTACAATCCGCAGCAGGTCCTCCGAGACCACGTACTTGCTGCTTCCCTTGAATTCGTTCATGGCGCTGTCTTCCTTTCCTTTGTCAATTGGGTATGGTTTATGACAAAAAGTCATAGAGGGAGCGATACATATAATCCTTTTTATTCTACCACGAAAAGCAACAAAAGTCATGGGATTTTCCCTGACCGCTCCGCCAATTTTGCCTGCCGCAGCCGAAGGTTTTTTGTCAGATGGGGAAAAGGCCACGGGGGAGAAATCTGGCCTGGAAAGGGGGCGGCGGGGGTTAGGGAATGTTCCACAGGGCCTTTAACCGGTCGATGGTGAACTGCCACCGGGCGGTCTGGGGGCGGCAAACGGTGTTTTGATTGCCGAAAAAGCCGGTCTCCCGCACAGCCTGGGATTTGGGGACGGTTTTGATCCACGTAATGGGCACGATAAACTCTCCGTCACAGGGGTCCTCTGTGTCATAAAAATAGTTTCCCTTTAGGGGAAGAGAGGAGAGAAGGGTTTTCTCCCCGCCGATGGTGACCACAGCCTGCTTGGCCTGCTGCATTTCCCCGGAGACAATCCCCACGCCCACATAGCCCACATGGGGAATGTTGACCCAAACCCGGTCGCCCTCGTGGAGCATGGCAAGGGTTTTAGAGTACCACGGTCCTCCGCCGCCGGAGAGGAACCCGTATTTTTCCGCATCTTCCCATTCGCGGGAGGTGGAGCCAAAGGAGGCATAGTACTCATGGTTCCACTCTGTGGACTTTGCGGGGGGCGCTTCCAGGTCCAGGTCCTCTTCCAGCCAGACGCGGCTTAGAATCCGGTCGTTGTTGTGGGAGAAAACCTGAAAGAAGAGGATGTTGATGTCAACGTCATACGTTTTCCGCAGGTATTGAATGATGTGCTCTGTGCCGTCGTCCATTTTCGCGGCGACGATGACCATTTTGACCTTTTGGTTGATCTGCTCCTCGTCCAAGTCGGCGCCGAATTTCGTTCGGTAAGCTGTGTCCAGGGTGCTTTGGGGAAGGTGGTGTTTTTGGGCATAGTTCAGATAAAGCTGCGCGATATCTTCCGGCTTTTTCTCTGCCATGTAAGAGGCGTATTCGATGACCTGCGCGGTGACCTCCCGGGGCGTCAGGTCTTTTTTCAGCTCTACAACGATGAGGTTTCCGTCCCGATCCATGCACAGCAGGTCAAGGTACTTCCCGTTCGCGGTTCCCACCTGCCGGCCGATGGTCAGCCAGTTGGGGTCCAAAAGCTCAATATTCTGGTGCAGGGTGTCCTCCAATTCTGTTTCCCGGAGCAGTTTTCCCGGGGAGAGCATCCGATTTTCTCCCAGAGACCATAATACCTGTGATAATCCCATAGCTACGATCCTTTCTGTTTTTGGGTCAAAAGAGCGTGTGGATAAGGTGCTTTCCCAGCCACACCCCGGCCAGGCAGAGGGTCACGCTGAGGAGCACGTACCCGCCGAAGAGCACGGGCCGGCCGTCCTCCAACAGGACCAGGGATTCTAGGGAGAACGTGGAAAAGGTGGTAAAGCCGCCGCACACCCCCACCCGCAGAAAGAGCAGCAGTGTGGGGGAGAGGTTGGCCCAGCGATGACCCGCCCCCACCACCAGGCCGATGAGGATGGCGCCCAGCAGGTTGGTCAGCAGGGTGGGCAGGGGAAAGGCGCCCCGCTGGAGCACGGGGAGCAGGCTCATGCCGTACCGGCACACCGCCCCCAGCGCGCCGCCGGCGCCCACGGCGAGACAGTTGCAGAACAAATGCGATCCCTCCCGGTGGCCTGTCTGGGGGGACAGGCGGTTGTTGTCACCTCAGTATACCATATCCCGGGGGAGGGGGAAAGGGGGAGTTCCCGGCGCTGTTGGAGCGGGTGGGGGAGTTGGCTCTCCCGGGTGGGGGGCGTTGCGGGTTTTTTCCTACGCCGTTGGAACGACAGGGAACCTTGGCCTGCCCGGCCGGGGCCCCATTTCTTGGGAAGAAATGGG
>ERZ773188.1008-NODE-1008-length-33605-cov-3.885156_pt1 | contig 33605 bp, 36 predicted proteins | sample MGYA00581011_ERZ773188 | MGnify/ENA primary metagenome ERZ773188 (study PRJEB29015, sample SAMEA2737798) | human gut metagenome | biome: human gut; feature: human-associated habitat; material: faeces | place: China | collected 2012 ...
TAAATTTCTTGTTAAAGGTAATCATGATCGAGTAAACGAAGAAATGAAAAAACATTTCATCTGGATAAAAGATTATGCTGTTATCAAGGACGGAAGTGAACACGTTGTGCTTTGTCACTATCCTATAGCTCATTGGATAGGTGCAGATTATGGTTATATTCATCTGTATGGGCATATTCACAATGGTAGAGATACAAGACCTTTTGATGAGTATGCCCAACAAATGAGGGAACATGGTTTTCCTTATAAGTGTGCAAATGTAGGTTGTATGTTGCATGACTACACTCCTGTAACACTTGACGATTTAGAACTGAGAAATAATGAATGATTCTATCTTTGAGGAGGGGATTATATTTGATAACTTACTGTCCTGAATGCCACCAAAAAACTTGCATAGCTTTTATTCCTCAAAACAGTCAATTACAAATTCCTTGCATATGTAAATGTGGCAATTGTGGTTTTGAAATGAATACAGATATCTTATTGTCGTTTTGTAAGTTTAAAATAAAATTTAAAATGATTAGAGGCGAATAACAATGGGAATAAAAAGAGATGTGGAACGAATGCTGAGAGGAGAGCCGGCAGACCCTTCTTTTTTAAATGATTTGAGTCAGAAAACTTATCTTATTAATGCAGATTATGAATATTGTTTGGGCAGAATTAATTATTTGCAGAAATGTATTTTGTCTTTGGAACAAAGAGTTGAACTTTTAAATGCTCAGATTGCTCTGTTGGAAGCAAAGGGATTAATGAGGAAACATTAATGAAAGAAATTAAAGTGGCGAAGTATTCTAAACAATGGTGTAAAACACGAATGACAACATCAGCGATTGCTAGTATTATCTCTTTCTGTGTTACTGTTCTGACAACACCAATTATGGTACATTTCTATGACGAATACGGCTTACATCATGTCAAAACTATAGTAAGTATAATAGTGATTTCAACCTTTTTTGCAACATGGCTATATTGCTATGCAAAGGCTATGCAGTTTGAGTATTATGAGAACTTTATATACAATCGAATAAGGAAGAGTAAACGTAAACAAGATAGGAAATATAGAAAATGGCTGTCTTAAAAAGGAGGCAAGTTTATGAAGGTATATTGCAAGGTATTTGACGCCTTATGTGAACGCTACCTAAATTTAGGTGCTACTAATCGTATAGGATATCGAGACAAGGTATATAAGATACAGCAAATATATGATAAAGGGTATGTAGTATGTTATGCGCCTGAGGAAGTTCTATACACATGGGGTATGACAGATAAAGAAATAGAACTTATGCAGGAGATTGAATTTGCATGATAGGAGAAGAAAATGTGTAATAACAGGTATACCTTAGATGGTAAAATCCATGATGCCCAAAGACTTAGGGAATTGCAAAAATTACCCTTAGATAATAAAATACTTATTACGCAAGCAAGACTAATTGAATGGTATAAATATTGGAATGGACAATGTTATGTGGGGTTATCAGGCGGAAAAGATAGTTCAGTTTGTGCTGATATTGCAGCTCAAGTTTGTGAGTTATTGGGTTATAAGCTTGTTTTATGGTTTGCTGATACAGGGTTGGAATATCCAGAGGTTAGAAGAAATGTTGACGATATTTATAATTACCTTAAGCAAAAGTATAACATTGAAATAGAACTTGTTAAAGATTATCCTAAAGATCGAAAAGGGAATAGAATTACATTCCGCCAGGTACTCGATAAATACGGCTACCCGTTGATAAGTAAAGATGTAAGTAATACAATTGCAGGTGCGAGACGTTCAATTGCTAAAGGCGAAGACAGTTATAGGTTGAGAAAACTTAAAGGAACACTTAAGCAAAAAAATGGACAACCATCAAAATTTACTTGTGCCAAATGGAGTTTTTTGTTGGATGCCCCATTTGCAATATCATCAAATTGCTGTGATATTATGAAAAAGAGACCAGCTCATAAATTTGAAAAAGAGAGACGACTTGTTAGCATCGTTGCTACTATGGCAAATGAAAGCTATTTAAGGCTTTCTACATGGTTTAAATTTGGATGTAACGCTTTTAACGAAGCCTCTCCGCAATCACGACCAATGTCTTTTTGGACGGAGGACGATGTTTTGGAGTACATAAAGTTAAACGATATCCCTCTTGCATCTGTATATGGTGAAATCTTGAAAGACGAGGATGGGGGGGGGTATTATACTTCGGGAGTCAGTCGAACAGGCTGTATGTTTTGTCTATATGGAATTCAGTACGAAAAAGAGCCTAACCGATTTCAACAAATGAAACTCACGCATCCGAAACTGTATGATTACTGTATCAGAGAATGTGATAAGGGTGGTTTGGGTATAGGTCGAGTTCTTGATTTTATAAATATCCCATACGGAAAAGATGATATGAAAATCGAAAGAAACAATATATAAGGAGGCGGTTAAGTGCGATATAATTTATGTTGTACATCGATATATAATATAAGCAAAATAGCAGAAAAATATCCAATAATTAATAAATACCATTTTGTTACTAATCCAATTGGCACCAATGGTGACTTTTTAACAGGAACAATCGAAGTCAATGACCCTATACAGTTTCTTGAGGATATTTTTGCCGACTCAAGATGTGATGTAGAAATAATTATTGGTAAAGAGTACAAAAAACTGGCGAATATTATATTGAAATTTATGATGATTATAGGGAGTGAAAATTAAATGATTGGTGTTTTAGTAGTAACTGATAATATAAAAGAATGGGAAGATAAGTTTCAGGCTTGTATGAAATTCACTTCAGAACGACGCGATATTTACAGCAATGAATTTTATTTTAAAAATGAAGTGTTTTCAATATACATTGTAAAATCTATAAAAGAGCAAAGAAGAGGTCATAGATGGAGTGCAATAATCTTGGACAAACCAATTGATACAGAAATCGAATTCCAGTTCCTTAGACCACGCATATGTAGCGTAGTAAAGACTGACAACTATTATAAAGAACTTGTAGAAGAATGTAAAAGGCGTAAACAAAAAAATTTGTTTTATGAGAGGTAAAAATGGCAAAGGAAATAAGGAACTGTTATGACGGCTTGCCGCAGTATAATTATCTTGCATTAATGTGCGACAAGTGCGGTCGTGATGTAGATGAGTTATACATCGTAGGCGACGAAGACGAAGACCAGAAAGAAGAGCTGTGCGAAGAGTGCGCAAAAGATAAAATCATGGATTACATAGTTGGATGTGATTTTAGAGTAGAAGAGCTGTGCGATATGGCAGTCATAGGGTATAAACAAATTGATATAAACGATTTTATAGATGACTATGATAATGATGGCAACCCAATCAAGAATATGTACTTATAAACGAGGTGGTTTTATCAAACAGGAAAAGGTAAATTATATTTTTTTAATGCTAAAAATACTTGTTATATTGCTGTTTATATTCGAGTTTACAATATTACTAACCGACGCGCATGGTACACCCATAGAAAAAAGAATCATTAATAGTAACGGAACCGAAGTTGGGAGGCAAAATGAAATTGATTGCCACCTCACTTCGGCTCGAGCTTTAGTCGGTCATTTACATATTAATAAAATGATTATGGCTTCAGACACCATTGTAAGAATGTCCGATATATTTATCATAGAGGAAGAAGATATTGTTATTGATAATATCGCCGAAGATATAATGAATGAACCTTGCGAACCAGAAATCATTATTGAACAGCCGAATAATTATATTGGAACGTTTGAGGGTACTTGGTATTGTGGTACAGATATGGGATACTCGACGCCACCATATGGCTCATCTGGGCGAACGCTTGAGACGGGTTATAGTGTGGCGTCTAATTATTTTCCGAGCGGTACCTTGCTTTACATTGAGGGAGCTGGCGTTACGGGGACTTACCGTGTTGACGATACGGGCGGTATGTCGAGTAACGTTATTGACTTTTACTATTGGGATAGAGCATTCGTACCTCAAAGCTTTTTGATGTCGGGACGTATCAATATCGAGGTTTATATATTGTAATGGAGGAAGACAAATGAAGGATTGTTACACTTGTGACGAAAGCAATTGTGCTTTTAGTGGACAAAATTTTTCGTCAAAATATGCGGCTTTGCAGATTAATGCAATTTATTGCAACAGTAGAAAGCGTGCTAAAGAACAGCTTGAGAGTTATGCAAAAGAACAAGCATCTGATATCAAAGTATTGCGAGATACATTGTATGATGTTTCTTATTGTATAGGTTCTGAAACATGGATCTGGATTAATCCGTCCTTTATGTGTAAGGGAATAAAGCCAACCAAAGCCCTTATTGATGCCACCCTCGGCAAACAAATTATTCGTAATGTTATAAGACCATGCTTGACTTCTTCCAAACAGTGTGAAGTCAAATATTTTAACCTGACAGAAATAAAGGAGGAAAAATAATGAAAAAATTTCAAACAATAATGATAGCAATTTCTTTAATTGCCGTATTTTTATTGGAGCCAACTTTTATATTTATAGTTAGTTATTTTGGCGGTTTGGTACTTAATTGGATTTTCGGCAGTATGGTTGTCGAAAGCCTAAATATAATATTTGGAACAGATAGGTTTGCCACCGATATGCTCCCGTGGTTAATAGCAACAGTGTCAACGTTTGCAAGCTTTTTCAAAAGCCACAATGTTGGCAATAATGACAAGTAATCGAGGTGACAAATAAGATGAAGGATCCAAAGGGAGCAAGACGTAAATATTTAGGTTACATAGAAATGCAACGAATGATTGCACGTTATCCAGTTGAGTGCAAAGAGCTTGTGTATAGAAAAGAAACAGAAGAAGAAAAAAGAATAAGAGAAGAGCGCAAACTTATAAAAGAAATGCACAAGCAAAAATATCAATTACATGTATAGGAGTGATTATAATTGAAAAGCGCATTTATTAGATTATCGACAATTAAAGAGGTACAAGAATTTATAAAGATTGTATCAAGGCTAGATTTCGAGGTCGATCTTAAGCAGGGGCGTTACAGAGTACCTGCGACAAGCCTTATGGGGATTTTTGCCCTCGATTTAGGTGAGTTAATAAAATTAGAATTTGATGCAGAAAAAAGTGGCGTAGTTACGCGCTTTTTCGCACCTTTCATCGTGGAGGAAAGCAAGTGAGAGTAGAAAATGTTAAAATTCACGATTTGGGCGAAAGTTTCAAGGCAAGCAAATATCCTATGACGGTTGAGCCAGAAAAGTGTACAAATGAGTATACTTCCAGAATAAAAAGTCTTGGCAATAGCAAAGGAGGACACGATCAGTTTTTGAGCGGTGTCCTCGTTTCTTTTGACTTGACCTGTAGCAATAAAATGTGGATTGAGGCTGAAAGATACAAATATTTGGTTTTCGTTTCAAGTCAATCTACCATGCACCGAATTTCCAAATTAGATATAGCCGGACAGTGTAACGAATATGTCGATGAAAAAATTATCGAGAGAGTTGAGAAGCTTAAAGATATATATAACCAGACAAAGGATACAGAAGATTATCTTCGTTTGTTATACAATGTTCCTAGTGGCTTTGAACTTACCGCACGACTGACGACAAATTACCGTTGTTTGAAAAACGTTTGGGAACAACGTCATAATCATAAATTACCAGAATGGAGAGGGTTTTGCAAGTGGATTGAAAAACTTCCTTATTTTAAAGAGATGTGTTTGAGTCAATATTTCAAGGAGGGCAATAATGAGTAAACCGTTATTTTGCATTCTCGGAGCTTCGGCAAGCGGTAAATCAACGCTTGTGCAAAAACTTGAAATTGAGTTAAACATGAAACAGATTGCCTCTTACACAACGCGCCCACCAAGATATGAGGGCGAGGCGGGACATACTTTTGTAACTGAGGAAGAATTTCAGAGTCTTAGCGACATTGTGGCATATAATTATTATCTGGACAACCATTATGGTGTTACATCTCAGCAAATTGACGACGAAGCTCATGACCTCTATGTTGTCGATCAGACAGGTTTAAATGAGCTTAAAGAAAAGTATAAAGGCGACAGAAAAATTTATTCGGTATACATAGATTGTCTGCCTCTTAATCGGTATGACCGCTTGTTTGACCGCTATTTTAAAATGTACCAAAATAGCCTCGTGGCAACAAATCGTGCAATGGAGCGTATTAAACAAGATGAAATTGAATTTGAAAACTGCAATCTTGTAGTGGACTATGTAATTGCCAATAATGATAATATTGAAACAGCGTATGAAGAACTAAAAAATTATATTCAGGCAATAAACAAAAGACAGGATAATAAAAATGAAAATAATTGACAAGAGTAATTATAAAGATGTTGCCCACCTTTCTCGTCCATATGGATTGTAATATTCAAAATATAAAATGTGAAATCTGTGACCGAGTGTTTCACAAAGTCTACCATACAGAGCTAACGGAGGTAACAAATGTTTGTAACCAAATTGGGTGAAAATTTTATTGAGGACATAACACTATTTAAAGGACAATGTAAAGCTTGCAATTCTGAGTTTTATTTTGAGGAAAAAGAAGCCAAAGAATTGTATGAAAAAGGTGAAATCGGTCACTCAGAAGAAGAAATGCTTCGAGTTTCAATGGGTGATCCTTATTGTAGAAATGAGTTTGGAAAATACTCTCCTTATGAAGTACCAATTCTTATAACACGTTGTCCTTGCTGTGACGAACTTGTTAAACTAGACCAAGTAACGTGTACGCACGAAACATATGCTGAATTGAAAAATAAGCATAGAATTACGTTAGAACGTCTTGCGAAATATAGCGGAATATATCCTTTGAAATTTAAGTGTTCTAATATCAGGTTGTCTGTTGATATGAAAAATAGGATTGAAAAGTTAAAAGCATTAGTAAAAGCATTAGCTAGATCGTGAAAAAGTTGAAAACAACTAAAATATAAAACCAACATTTTATTCGATAAAAAGACAAATAAAAAAACAAAGGAATAACAAAATGGAAAAATTGACAATAAACGAATTATTTAGTGGTATTGGAGCACAAGCTTCGGCTTTAGAAAAATTGGGTATTCCATTTGAGATACGTCACACTTCTGATATAGACCATAATGCAGTTTTAGCTTACGCTTCTATTCATTGTGGACTTACAGAAGAACTAATAAATACATATACTGAATACCCTACAAGAGAAGAAATGGCTAGACAGCTTACAGAAATTAATCTTGGATATGATTTTCAGAAAAGCAAGCCTTATAACTGGTACAGATTTGTAAATAGTAAATCAAAAGAGCTTGAAAAATATTGGCTTGCTAATAAGCTTTCAAAAAATTTAGGCGACATTAGTAAACTCGAATATCTTGATTATGCTGATTTTTGGACATATTCATTTCCTTGTACCGATATTTCTGTGGCAGGTAAACAAGAGGGAATAAAACATGGTAAAACACGTTCAGGCTTACTATATGAAGTACAAAGACTTCTTGAAAGAGCCAACAAAATGTTGGCTTTACCAAAATATCTAATGCTCGAAAATGTCAAAAACCTTGTGGGTAAAAAGTTTAAACCACAGTTTGATGAATGGGTGGCTTGGCTTGATGAACTTGGCTACAATACATATTGGAAAGTTTTAAATGCTAAAGATTATGGTGTTCCTCAAAATAGAGAAAGAGTATTTGCAATAAGTATTCGCAAAGATATTGATGATGGCAAATTTGAATTTCCGCAGCCTTTTGATAACGGAGTCAGACTTAAAGATGTACTTGAAGATAATGTAGACGAAAAGTATTATTTAAGTGAAGATATACAAAATAGACTTATCATTACTGACAAAACATTGACTAAGAATATTATTGGAACTACTAAACCTAGTTTTAGAACCATAGGACAACGTGATGTAGTGTATTCTGAAAATTCTATTATGGGTACTTTAGTTGCAACAGATTATAAACAGCCTAAACAAATTCTTGAAACTAATCGTTGTGTTAAAGTTGGAGACTTAAATTATTATCCATATGAAACATCGAACAGAGTTTATTCAAAAGAGGGAATAAGTCCAACATTGACTACAATGCAGGGTGGTAACACCGAACCTAAAATAGCAGAGCCAATAGCCTATGTGAAAGAAGCAACCAAGAAAGGCTATGCAGAAATTTATGAAGGTGACAGTGTAAATCTGGAGCAACCTAATTCTAAGACAAGAAGAGGTAGGGTCGGGAAAGGTTGTGCACAAACGTTGACTACAAGTTGTAACCAAGCTATAGTTGAACTCGAAACCAAAAGTTTTCGTGTTCGCAAATTAACCCCTAGAGAATGTTACAGGCTTATGGGATTTACTGATGAACAATTCGATAAATCACAAGCTTTTAGTTCTGATAGCCAACTTTATAAACAGACAGGTAACTCTATTGTGGTTGATGTACTTTATTACATATTTGGGAAGCTGTTTGAGGTTAATATTGAAAATTTTATATAACCACCAACATTGTTGATAATAATGAAAGTATTGACAAGGCTTATAAAAATCTAAAACGATATGTGCTAGGAGTTATAGCCAAATAGGAGGAAGATAATGATACAGAAACAGAATATAATTAACAGAGAACATTATGACAGTGTTATTTACTTATCTCACCCATATGGTGGCAAGCAAGAAAATTTAAGCGAAATAAATGAGTGCCAAAGGTTGTTGACTATAATGCACCCCGAGAATTTATATCTCAATCCCATTGCAATGTTTGGCAATCTCTACGATTGTACCACTTATGAGCAAGGGTTGAACATGACATTGTTTTTACTTGAAGAACTGGCAGATCGCATGGTAATATGTTCTGATAACTATATGTATTCTAAAGGCTGCTTGGCTGAAATTGCATATTGCAGTGAAAGAGAAATTCCGTATAAGTATTTAACACTTAGCCAGATTAAGAAAGAATATGAAAAATACATAAAGGAGCATAGCAAGAATGGCTAATTTTATTATTGGTACTTTGATCGGGCTTGTGCTTGGCTTTTTGATAGCCTATAGGACAGTGATTGAAATGCTTGACGAATTAGACGAGAATGATAAAGGGGGGAAATGCCAATGGAACTGAAAGCAAATCTGAAAAGACCTAGACCTTGGCGAATCGGCGTGGATTGTGACAATGTTATCAATAATCTAGCAGAGAGTATTATTGATGTTTATAATAAGGACTATAATGACAATTTGTCTATTGCCGATATAACCACCTATAATATGAGGCAGTTCTTTAAAAATGTATCTCCAGACAAATTCTGTGACTATTTCACGGATAAGAGGGTATGGGACAACATAAAAGTGCTTGAAAATTGTGTTGCTACATTGAAGAAATACCATGATTTAGGTTGTGAAATTTACATAGTAACAGCTACAGCCCCACAGAATGTTTCTAATAAAGTAACGTGGTTACAAGAACAACTTCCATTTTTAAATATGTATGGTAGTCTAATAGTTATAAAGAACAAGCAAATGCTTAGTGGAGATATTGATATTCTAATTGATGATTGTGTAGACAATTTAGTTGGTGGCTATTACCATAAAATTTTATTTGATTATCCGTGGAATAGACATGGGTTTGAGTCTTATGAAAAGAACACTCATATGCTACACCAAAGATATCGTTGTAGGAATTGGAACGATATTGACAAGGCAATCAACATGATTATGAAAACTGATATGGGTACAGAAATAGAATTAGACTTAAAGCCAGAAAACATAGAGCGTATAGAAAGCGAACAAAAAAATAGATTTTGTTTTAAGTGACAACAAGGAGTGATAAAATGTGCAAAATAGTAATTAAAAGAGATGAAACTAAAGTTAAGTTTGAAAGAGCAAAGATCGGTAAGGCAATTTTGAAAGCGTATAATGAAGTTTATCCTGATACATTGGATATAAATGCCGAACTTGCAAGCGACATATGTTGTGATGTGTGCAGAAAGCTTGAAACCATGGCAGAAATTTCAGTAGAAGATATTCAGGACATAGTTGAAACAACGCTTATGGATTATGACAGAAATGTAGCAAAAGCCTATATTACATATAGATATAAACGTAGCCTTGTAAGACAAAGCAATACAACCGATAAAAGTATTCTTGAATTAATTGATGGTGTAAATGATTATTGGAATAACGAAAATTCAAATAAAAATGCAACACTCGCCACAACACAAAGAGATTACCTCGCAGGAATTACAAGCACGGATATTTCACAAAGATTTCTATTGCCATTAGATGTGGTTGAAGCACATAAGCAAGGCATTATCCATTTCCATGATATGGACTATTTCGCAGAACATATAAGTAATTGTTGTCTTGTAAATCTTGAAGATATGTTGCAGAATGGTACAATGATTAATAAAGTCAAGATTGAAAAGCCACATAGACTTATTACAGCAACTACGATTGCAACGCAAATTATTACTGCCGTAGCAAGTTCTCAATATGGTGGTACAAGTATTACACTTACACATTTAGCCCCTTTCGTTAGAGATAGTTATATTTATCATCTAAATAAATATAAAGATCGTGGACTAGACTATGATAAATCTGTAGAATTTGCAAGACTTGATATAAAAAAAGAAATTGAAGATAGCGTTCAAACTTTTAATTATCAAATTAACAGTATGTCAACCACTAATGGGCAAACACCATTTTTAACTGTATTCATGTACCTTGGTGAAACAAATGAATATAAAGAAGAATTGGCAGCTTTAATTAAGGAGTTTATTAAGCAACGTATTCTTGGCTTGAAAAATGAAAATGGTGTTTATGTTACACCTGCTTTTCCTAAACTTATCTACGTTCTTGAAGAGGACAACATAAGAGAAGGCTCAAAATATTGGGACATTACTGTTGACGCCGCAAGGTGTACGGCTAAAAGATTAGTGCCAGATTATATAAGTGAAAAGAAAATGAAGGAACTAAAAGAGGGCAATTGTTTCCCATCAATGGGGTGCAGAAGCTTTTTAGCTCCATACAAAGATGAAAATGATAATTACAAATTCTACGGCAGATTTAATCAAGGCGTTGTTACGATAAACCTTGTTGACGTTGCCCTATCATCAAATAGAGATATAAATAAATTTTGGCAGCTATTTGAAGAAAGGACAGAATTGTGTCACAAGGCTTTACGTTGCAGGCATGAAAGACTCAAAGGAACTTTATCAGATGTTGCACCAATTCTGTGGCAAGATGGTGCGTTTACTAGACTAAAGAAAGGCGAAAAAATAGATAAATATCTTTATGGTGGTTATTCATCTATTTCACTTGGCTATGCAGGTCTTTATGAATGTGTAAAATATATGACAGGTCATAGTCATACAGACAACAGTGTGGGTGAAAAATTTGGTCTCGAAGTAATGGAAAGACTTAATAAAAAATGCGAACAATGGAAAAGTGCAGAAAATATTGGCTATTCATTATATGGTAGCCCAATAGAATCCACAACATACAAATTTGCAAAATGTCTTAAAAAACGTTTTGGTATTATTGAGGGTATTACAGATAGAGATTATATAACAAATTCTTATCACGTTCCTGTTTTTGAAAAAATCAACCCATTTAAGAAATTGGCTATTGAAAGCAAATTTCAATCACTAAGTCTAGGCGGTGCGATCAGTTATGTAGAATGTGCTGATTTGCAAAATAATATTCCTGCTATTCTTGAAGTAATTAAGTTTATTTATAACAACATTATGTATGCCGAACTTAATACAAAAAGCGATTATTGTCAAGTGTGCGGATATGACGGAGAAATCAAAATCATTGATAACAATAATAAACTAATTTGGGAGTGTCCTAATTGTGGCAATAGAGATACAAATAAAATGAATGTTGCTAGGCGTACTTGTGGATTGACTTAACAATATAGTCCACGTTAAATAGGTTAAACTGCGGAGAACTCCCCATAATCCTAATTCACCACAACGGAATTGGAAACGATAAACGTGACGGTGGTGCGAATTTAAAATTCAATAGTCCGACAGGATAGAAACCATAAAAAGTAATTAGGGTAGGGACAATCGAGTGTGCAAGTCACTCAAACGCATCGAAGCTCCTTAACACATAATGGTGATGGAGAACGTTCAACGACTATAATACCTATTGATAATATTAAATTGTTTATAATGAAACGAATAATAATATTGTTAAATTGTATAGTCTACTCCCCTCATAAATATCGGGAAACCGAGGGTAAAAAAAGGATATTGGTAGCAATTTTTGGAATCAAGGCAGAACTCAAGAAATTAAACAGAGGTATGTTCACCTTGATAATCATAATATAGGAGAATAAACAATGAGATATGCTAGTATAAGACAAATGGACATTAGCAATGGAGAAGGCATTGGGGTCGCTTTGTTTGTGCAAGGCTGTCATTTTCATTGTTTTAATTGCTTTAATCCCAACACTTGGGACTTTAATGGTGGCAAAGAGTTTGACTTATATGAATATGATACTCTCATAAAAGCCGTTAAACAACCTTTCATACAGCGTATATCATTTCTTGGCGGAGAACCACTTTGCCCTGAAAATCGTGCATATGTAACAAACATATCTAATATGATAACAACACTTTGTCCTACCAAAACACAATGGTTGTATACAGGATATAAATGGGAAGAAATTAAAGACTTGCCCATTATGGACTACCTTGATGTAGTCATTGACGGTCAATATGAAGATGATAAACGTGACATAACATTAAAATGGCGAGGGTCAAGCAATCAAAGGGTTATTGATGTACAGAAAAGCCTAAAGCAAAACAAAGTTATTCTTTGGTGTGATTAATAAAAAAAGGGTTTGCATTTTAGCAAACCCTAATAGATTATTAGCCGTCATAAATCATAATGTGTTCAATATTATGTTTAACGAATGATGGCGACTAACTACATTTTAATTATAACATATTAAAATAAAAAAGTAAAGCGAGGTATCTTAATGATTTATGTTGCAGAATTTGAAAAAGTAACAAAAGAGCGTTTTGAACACGACATGACAAATAACGGATATACAGATTTTTCATATGATAATATTATAATACCGACAAGGGCTACGGCTGGCTCAGCGGGTTATGATATACATACACCTGTAGCAATCAATGTTAAGGTGGGTGAAACTGTCCTTGTCCCATTGGGCATACGTTGCAAAATAGACGAAGATTGGTTTCTGGCAATTGTCCCGAAATCAGGCTTGGGCTTTAAATACGGAATGAGGTTATCAAATACCTTTGGCGTAGTAGATAGTGATTATTCGCACTCAGAGAATGAAGGGCACATTATGGCAAAGTTCTCAGTGGACAAGGATTTAGAGCTAAAGGCTGGCGATAAATTGTGTCAAGGTATTTTTATTAAGTATGGTATTACTGTTGATGATAAAGCCGACGGCATAAGAAATGGTGGCTTTGGAAGCACCGGAAGATAGTGTTAAAGCTTTTGTGGAGGTACAACAAATGGAACAGATCTACACAATAAAAGAAGCTGCTCAAATTCTTAGAGTAAACACGAATTACATATATCGAGAAATAGGCGAGGGTAAAATTAAAGCTATAAAGATAGGTTCGTTAAAAATACTTGAGTCTGAATTGCTTAGATATATAGATACAAAATCATCGTAAAGTAGAGTACGCACGAATGTGCGTGCTTTATTTTTTTCGTATTAACTAAGGAGGAGAATTATGGCAAGATTAAATGTGCGTAAGCGTGGCAATAAATGGGAGTATCGTTTTGAAGGTGCGACAATTGACGGCAAAAGAAAACAGTACACAAAATCTGGGTTTACTAATCGTAGGGCGGCGCAAAAAGCAGGTACGCAAGCCATGAACGAGTATAATAGAACTGGCAATGTATTTGTTCAATCAGAAATAAGTTTTAACGATTACCTTAAAACTTGGTTTGATGTGATTTGTGAAGCAAAACTTAATAAACAAACAAAAGCCAATTACCAGAAAAAGCTAAGATTATATTGCCTGAATTGGGGAAATATAAAATAAGTTCGCTAACTCCTCCTTTATTACAAAAATTTATAAACAAACTTTATGATTCAAAGATGAGCAGAAATACTTTGTCGGTTATTAAATCGATCCTTTCAAGCAGTTTAAGTTATGCCGTAGAACCACTAAATTATATTTCTTCAAATCCCATGGCATATGTTCAATTGCCAAGCAAACGTTTGGCAACGGTCGATTCTAAGACTCAGCCGCATTATCTAATCTCGGAAGAAGACATGTTACGAATTTTTGAGCGTTTCCCAGAGACCTCTTCTACTCATATACCAATGATGTTGGGTTACAAATGCGGGCTTCGATTAGGCGAGGCTTATGGATTATGTTGGAACGATGTGGATCTGATTAACAAAACAATTTCAATAAACCGTCAAATACAATGGGACGATAGCGGAAAACGGTGTTGGTATTTCTCAAATCCAAAATATGATTCCTTTAGGACAATAACTATAGACGACGGATTAACTGAGCTTTTGCGACGTGAAAAGCAAAGACAAGAAGAGTATCGTCGTTTTTTAAAAGACAAATTTATTTATTGGTTTGAAGATAAAGACGGAATATTGAACAACGAACATAGAGGTAAAAAAATACATCCTGTCTGTATAAGAAACGATGGCAGTTATATACAGCCAAGAACAATGCAACATACCTCGATGATTATACACAAGAAGTTAGGTATCAATTTTACCTTTCACTCTTTAAGGCATACGCATTGCTCAATGTTGTTATCAGCAGGGGCTAAGCCTAAATATGTCCAAGAAAGGTTGGGGCATAAAAATATTCAAATCACATTAGGAATATACCAACATCTCACAAATGAAATGAAAGAAGAGGGTGACGATGTTCTTAATGATATTTTTGGCCACGAAGCCTGATTATTAATAAAAAATTAAGGCGTTAGATAAATTAATCTAACGCCTTCTTTTTACTTAATAATTTTTTAGTCTTTAACGTTGTCCACGAAATATACAACTTGTCCACGAAACTGTCCACATTTTAAAAAAGCGTGGACAATCCGTGGACAGTGGACAAGTTTTTTACATAAAAAGTAAATTACAACTTTTTTACAAAACTCGTGAAGTGGCTTAAAACCTTACTTCATAGCCTCTTCAACTGCAACTGCGCAAGCAACTGTAGCACCAACCATTGGGTTGTTGCCCATGCCTATTGCTTGAATTTTATCGTATCTAATCATATTTAATTATATCCCACAAACCACCATTCTATGCGGTTTAAAGCGATTGGTCTACATATATTGTATCTAATTGTATTTTATTATATCCAGTCGTATTTGCAAATTCCGTGGACAAAATGTGGACAACCATTTTTGTAGCGAGGTCATTTTTTATATCAGCGTTTTATTAGTAAGAGGTCAGCCCGTGTAAGAAAATGGGTTTAAATATATTGATGACTTGTTAATATCTTTATGTACGCAACAAATTATTTTCGACATTTTTGAGGTCGATTTCGGTACTATATAAAGTAGTATATTCATCAAGACATTAGGAAACGTTTTGTATTATTGCACAAATTTAACTTATTGTCTTTATTACATTTGCATATAACTATTTTATAAGACTTTCTCTTATAATTTTCTAATAAAATCTTTATTTCATAGAAACCTATTCTTCCACTATCTCGTTAGTCCTTAACAATATTTTCTTTTTAACCTTTTCGCTTTAGGTAATATTATTATATCTAATTATTTATATTTCGTCAAACGTAAAAAATAGGGTACTAGAAGTTAATCTAGCACCCTAAATTTTTTATATTTACCTTATTGTGAAGTCAAAGTAATTAATGGATATATCCCAAATTCTACATTGCAAGGTCTGCTTGTAACAACTTTGCCTTTTCCTCTACCAGAAAACTCTGGCAGTGTATAACAACTATAATAATTATTATAGTCATACGAAGCTAACCACATATCCGATGAAAGGTAGATATCCTTATTTTCTGCACTATCCTTATTCATATAAAGGCTATAATGCGGAGAATTTAATGCGAAATATGGAAATTGTACGTCCATACCAGTGTTATCAAAAACGCCTGAAATTATCCTATGCCCAAAAAGTTCGATCTCACTTGGCAAACGCATACTGAATGTTACAGGATTATTCCCATAGTTTTCTTTACTCCTACCGCCTTGTCTAGTAGAGGCAAAACTTTGTATGCTAGTGTCAATTTCGTATGGCAGTGGTTCAGACAATGTTGCAACATGATACTTAAAAATGTTCTTAAAGTGTTCTTCATATACGGGCATTACCTTTGTTTGTAAAAATGTTTTTGAATATGCCGGCATATCATTAAGGCTAGTAGCAGGATCAATAATGTTTTCACCTATTGGAGACCCTGTGGCTAGGAATGTATATGTACGCTTAGCTTCGTCTGAAGGTTTAACAAAGTCAACACCAACGCAAATGAATGTCGTTTTATAGGTTACGGTTTTTGTAGTTTCCGCTCCATTTTTATAACATGGAACATTTTCTATTGTACCCTCTATATAAAATCTGTCTATTTTTTGATTATTTACCATTCTTGTCTTAACCCAATCAACAACATCGCCATTGTCGTATTTTGTCCACATGGCGTCATCTCCATCTTCGGTCTTATTAAGACAAACTTGATTTATTTTTCTCAATATATCACGTTGCATCGTACTTACTTTTTGCGTATTTGTGCTAACCTGAGTGTTTAAATCAGAAGATTGCTTTTCTAAAGATTCGATACGATTTGTTAAATTTGTAGCCTCGTCTGTGATGCATTCGACCATATTTGCCAATGGAGTTAATTCATTGGTGGGTTTTGTAAATTTATTTACACTCATCTTATCCCTCTATCCTTCTTGTTCATACAAGCCAATCTCTATAGTAAACTCTTTTCTTTCTCCATCAACATCAGTTTCATCTGTGCAAACCCATAGCGAACCATTTATAGGATTATCTTTATAACTTGTTGGAATTATTCTGAAATATTTATCATTTATAGTTTCTCTACTCAATACATGATTATCACCATCAGCTATAGCATCTTCATTATATGCAATATACCAATTACCTAAAGCATTAGTGCCACAACGACTACCATCTATACCAAAAGAACTATAGTTAAAATCTCTACTGAAAGAAGAAGTGTAAACCTTATTAATACCTAATCTACCATAGCCTGTCCATGTATTATTGCAAGTAATTTTATAACATTTACGAGTATTGAATTTTATAAGACCTGTTAAACTGTACCACTCCACACCTTTTGATGTATCATGAAAAGTAATATATACCTTATCATCTTTCTTTACAGTTGTAGCAAATTCAGAGTCAAAGAAATTAACGTCTAGTAACATATTATGGGAGGAAAATGTAGACACTTCGTCTATATGATCCTTGGTAAAAACAAGATTATTGCTTACATTAATAAGCTTATTTTCATTTTTGTTATAAATATTTGTGCTCATTTTATTTTATACCACCTCATTTTATATATTGCTAACAAACACAAGGCTCGCAAACCACGCATCTACGCACTTTCCGAGCCTGTATTTTTTTATCAAATGGGGATTTTATTTACTTGTTATTTTGAGAATTTTCATACTTCATCCCCGTAATTTTCTCATACTCCTCAGCCGTGATCCACTTGCCGATAAAAGTAACATTAGTTTATTATAGCCCTCTTTAGTTAATTAGTTCTGCCAACAGTTAATCTGGTTGCAAACTTCTAACCCCATTTTTTCATAACCATCTTTTGTTGGATGAACATTGTCACGAATGTCTGTATTTGGGTTAAGGATTAGATGGTTGTACGATACTCTAACTTTACTTTTTGAATATAATTCCTTTGTTTTTGTGATGGCATAGTCACAGTATCTTATTACCCTATTTCTATATAGAGGTTCAAATACAGAATGTTTAGACCAGTCTGCATTAGGCGTAGTCGGTAGATTCAATAATACTTTAGTCGATTGATTATGTGAAAGAATACTGCTAATCATAGCATTTACATTCTCCCAAGTTGGGATAATCTTTGTGTCATCAAAATTGTAAAGGTCATTTATGCCTAACTGAATCACAACGAAGTCAACAGAAGTATAACCTTGATTATTCATGTAATAGGAAAAATCAAATGTTTGTGATGATGGATTGTAAAATGGGTTGACTACTCCATTGTATTGTTTATCAGTAAAGTAATCAGATGTTGTCCACCCAGCTCTACCTTCATTATTATTTCCAGTTCCTTGTCCATCACCAAGAGTTCCTAAAAGTGTTACTGTTTTACCATTTTCTTCAAAGAAAGATTTGATTTTGGCAGTCATTACATCGTGGTCAACAGTACTATCTCCAATACATAAAAGGCTACAATTTTGTAAATTTAATGCCTTGCAATTTCTTGCATACCCATAGCCTGTATTTGCTTCCATTTTTACAAGATTAAGGAATGAATCATACAAATTCCATAAATATGCGTTGCTTCCATAATATGTTCTATTGTTTTTGAAAGAATATTTATCTATATATCTATCAGCCTCTGAACCACTATACATATTCACACAGAATCCTTTTGGTGTTACAAAACTTTCAGAAAACCAATTCTCTGTAATTCCAACTGTCATAAAGTATTCATCTTTAGGCAATGAACAACCGATATTCTCTGTCAATGAAGATAATGTGAATTTTTTGTTATCAACATAATCTTTTGTAGCAAGATTACTTTTTTCAATTATTTCATATGTTAATTTTTTTGACTCCTCAAAATATGGTTCATATGAAGTAGGAACACCAGTTTCTGTAAGTTCTATCATTGAATCCACATCATAGAAATAGGACTTGTTAAGAGTTATTCTGACAAAAGCAACTCCATCATCAACTGTGTAATTTGTTTTGTTGTAATCTCCACCACTTTTTACATTTTTATTTTTATCAAAGAGACATATAGAAGCATATCCGCTTTGTACAAAATCGCCAGTAGATGCTGAAAAATGAGAAAGTGTTACTATTTTACCCGTTTCTACTGGAATAAAATCAGTAACAAAGTTATTCCCATATGTTTCTGTAGTACCATTTGGATTGATATAATTATATGGTGACATTGTTACATTCGATTTATCAAGAAGATTTTTAGATTTTTCATCTGTCAATAACTTAACTAAATCTTCCTTTAGCTGACTAACATTACTATTAGTATTATTAATTTCTGTTTTAGTAGCAAATGTACTATCAGCTAATTCTTTAGTATAATAATCTGCTAAATCAGGATTTGAAGTTCCTATCTTAACCCAATTACTATCTTGATAAGTATACATTTCATAAACACCATCAGTAGATGTAGTACCAGTAGATTTTAAATAAATAATATCTGTACTTATATCAGAAGTAGGAAATTCATTAACTACTGAATATTTAGGCTTAGTTGTACTACTAATTAAGCTATTAGTAGCTTCTTTAGTATAATAATTAGAAGTTAAATTATTATATTCAGTATTTAACTTTGTAGCAGTATTAGATATTTCTGTATACTTTTTATCAATATCTGTTTTAGTTTCATCAATGGCTATTTTTTCTTGCTTGACAGAATTAGCATTTTCTGAAATTGTTTGTACAGTTTCATTAATATATGTTTTAGTATTAGCTATTTCTGATTTCATAGAAACTATATCAGCTTTATCAGCAGCTACGCTTGTTTTGTCTGTGGCGACCTGTGCGGCTATCTTTTCCATTTCCGCTTTATCGTATAAAATCACCGTTTCATCATCGGTGATATATACGATTGTTCCGTCTTTTATAGTGGATTTATCAACAGCTTCCCACTCGGCTTTTGTACCAATCCACTTTTCACTTTCAATCTTGTTGCCTAATTCAGTGACAGATTTTTTAGCATTAGCCGCCATACCTCTGGCAATAATATCTGTAGCCATAAATCCACCTCCTTAATATGTTATAGTTCCCCAAATTTTGTTTACACCCTTGACATTTTTAACAGTTACACTATAGTAACCACTAACATCTCCTGCGTAAACATTTTCCGTTGTAATCGTATCAACTGTTGAGAAGTCGCTCAGATCAACCATCATAAGCACTTCCTCTGCGCCATTCTGAGTCAGTTTTCCTACAACCTGAAAACTACCAGTTCCCGAAGCCTGTACTTTAAAATCAGCACCAATGCCAACTTTCAGCTCAAAAGCTTTTCCGTTTTCATACAGGTTTCCGTTTGTAGCACAATACGCCATAGTTCATCTTCCTTTCGTATAAATAAAATATAACAAGGGCGAAGCTGTGTTACCTCGCCCTTTAAAAACAAAACAATTAGTATTACTTAATAGCACTTGCAAGCTTCTTGATAAACTTCTCACCTGCAATGCTAGTCTGCTTATAACCCCACTTTTTCAGTAAAGCATTAACAGCCTTTTCAGTGCCGTCACCAAAAATACCGTTCTCGTCAAGTGTAACGTTGTGAAGTTTTCTTGCCTTAGCTATGATGAGCATTTCTTTCAAAGCAAGAACACCACTGGTCTTATTACCCTTTTTATAACCAGACTTTTCGAGTGTTGGAAGTTCATTAGTTTTTTGCTTTTTAAAACCATTAAGACCCTTTTTCTTTATAATTGCGGTAAAATCTTTATAGGCATAATTGCAATCACAGTTTCCATTTACACCTGAAACCGAGCCTTTACTTGTGTACTGCCACATACCATAGCTACCACCGTATGAAGGCTTTGACTTGTCAAATTCGGCAAGCCATACACAATATTTGTTTTTACAATCACTAGGAACTTTACTGTTAAGAAAAGCAGTATAGCTATAAAGCATTACATAATAATTTTTCTTTTCACAATAACCGCAAAAAGCATTAATTATACTACCTATAGTAGAAGCCGATAAATCGCACTGTGTACAATCTTCTATATCAAAAGCAATAGGCATTTCAAAAGTTTTACCCTTGATTGCCTCAAGAAACACCTTGGCTTCTAATTCGGCTTCTGCCTTTGTTAGAGCATATGAATACCAATAAGCACCAACTTTAAGTCCTGCTGATTTTGCCTTTTTGTAATTGGTTTCAAAACATTCGTCTTTCTGATCGATATGTTTGCCGTAGCCTGCGTTTATCATAACAAAGTCATATCCTGCCTTTTTTACTTTGTTAAAATCTACATTAGTACCCTGCCAATGGGAAACATCTATACCTTTTATTGTTGTTGCCATATGTATACTTCCTTTCCAATTAATCTTCCTTTACAGGCAGTTTATTTAATTCGTCTACACAGTTATGCACAAAACTATTGCCACCAATAGATGAATAGCTTTCGTATAGCCTTGCGAGATTTTCTTTTTCATATAGCGAGATACTATTTTCTTTCATTCTTGAATTATAAATCGCTAAAATAGAATTTCTCAGCGTAGCCTGCAAAGCCAAACTTTGTTTTTGCAACTGAGTTTCCATGCTTTGGTTCTGTTCTACCTGTCTTTCCACTAATGCTGTTAATTTATCTATTTTTTTATTTAGATTATCTTTGCCACTTGTTTTTGAAATCCACCCTACAAATCTATTCCTGATTGGTTTAACAATAATTGTTATCAGTGCCAAAATGGTTGTAATACTTCCACAATAGGTAGCAATTTCCTTAACTGTGTTCATAATTACTCACCGCCATTCTTAACCTCGTCAATAAAATCTGTGAGTGATTTATAGTTCATATCCTTAACAGCACTTTCAAGCAAGATAACAAGCTCTACATCGGAAATCTTAATGCCCTTTTCTTCAAGCAGGGCAAGCATGGTTTCTTTAGCCTTTTCAAGCTTTTCTGTACCGTGAACGTCTTTATAAATCTGTTCTATGTATTTAACTGTTGTAGCCGCCACATCTTTCTTAATGCTGTCATTTGCGATTTTTGTATACTTCGATTTTACAAAACCGACAATAGCCGTCATAACCGCTGTTAAAATTACAGGTAAATACTCTGTAATCATCTGAGTAATAATCTCTTTCATAACTTTTCCTCCAATAATAAAAGAGGGTTGTTAGCCCTCTTTCTATTTCAGTATTATTTTTATATGTGTTTCATCAATACGTTTGATAACCCTATAACCACTATCTGACTTGGTTGCCACGCCATTCGCACTAGCCGTACAATATCCGTTGATTTTGCACGTTCCGTCATCTTGAACTACCAACTGTCCTAATAAACCAACTTTGCTATACTCTTTTCTTGCCCCACGAGGAACATATTCAAGCGTATCGTTATAGTTTTCACTGACTATAGGATTGTGTGACTCATCATAAATCAACCGTCCATAAACATCTGTTTTATACTTATCATGCCAATCTAATTCAGCAGAGTTGCCAACAATAGATGGATTGGCTGATATGACGCCGAGTATATAATCGTCTTTATTTGCAAGCTTGATTTTATCACCGTCAAGCGTAACGAATAATCCGATCCTATCTTGATTGTCAACATTTCCGTCAAGCCATTCAAAATATTCGGCATAGTCAGCACCAATAGTTTTGTACGCACCGCCAGCATAAACATTGCCTGAAAAGTCCACTTGCATTGCAGAATTTTCAAGTGCAGAACCATTTCCTATATTAAATAGTATATCAGCGTTTTCCGAGCTTTTATAAGTTTGTTTTGCATTGACACCTATAACAGTTTGGTTATCCGCTGTGGCACGATTATGTGAACCTGCAACGAAACAATTATCATAATTTATAATTTCGTTATTATATCCAAACACGGCATTATATTTTGCCATTTGGTCTTTAGCTTTATCGCCCTTAACAGTATTCAATGTGCCAACTACAATACTATCAGCTACACCCTCTAGCATATTATTCATACCATTAACATATGTATCACGAGAATTGAAAACAGTATTTTTTGCACCGCTACAATCAACCGCCACGCTATATTCAGATGTATTCCACATACCGCTGACGTGATTAGAAAATCCACCAACGCTAGTATTATTAAAGCCTGTTAAGGAATTTAAACTGCTATTTCCACGAGTATAGAGTAACATATGTAACATACTGTTAGTTTTCATTTCTGAAAAATCAATATAATTATTGCTGTCATAACTATATTCGTAACAATGGTTTGCTTGACCTTCAAGATGGTTGTAATTGCCATGAGCAATATTTTCAAGACGAATAGTAATCTGTTCTGTTCCATCAGGGGCTATAGTATAAAAATAAGAATCGCCATAATAATTAAACTTTTCTGAGATGTGTCTACTACCACTACTATCAACGTATTCAACAAATCGTCCTACACTAGAATTTTGACTTCCTAGAGGTACAGGTTTACCATTCCTGATAGCAATGTAGCCAGCGTTTATACCGCCACCACGGAAATAGATCCACACACTATCTCCCATGCTTAAAATCTCACCTGATTTATTCAAGAAAGATTTTTCAGCACCATTATACTCTAATAGCGAAACAACAGCCGTGCAGTTTGTAGAGTCATAGCTTTTAACTGTTCCATAGGTGTAACCAAGTGTTTTTTTATTATCTTGACTTTCCTTAATCAGCTTATTCATTTTAGACATTCTGTACACCGCCTTTACGAATAATCAGCTAAAACCATTTTGCAGTTACCCACATAATTAACACCATTCATTGTAAATTTTACAACAGTTCCGTCAGCAGGAAATATATTACTTTGCCCCATATAAACATAGAATATTCCGTCAGTTTTAGCAGCGTACTGACCCTCAATTGTACTGTTCAATGGTATATTAAAATCAACTTGTGGTACAAGGTTCGTACCGCCATTGTGTAAACTTTGACTAAACATATTATACAAGCTTGCCATTTTGCTTCCTTGATGACCTGAGTTTGACGTTGGTGTAAAGAAACCTGTAATTTCTGTATTGTCAGATAACTTTCTCATTTTTGCAATAGCCCCACCTAATACATAGTCATTATCTCCACTTTTAAACAAAATCAACATTCCCCGACTTGTAGTATATAACATGACACTATCAAACTTGCTATAGGTAAAGCTGACATAATCAGCATATGGTGACGTTTGGGAAGAGTCATATTCACCACACCCAGCCCAATAACGTGACTTTGCAGGATCAAACATTATTCTAAAGTACGTTGTATTATCAATCCAAAATGTCAAAGTGTTATAATCGGTGGACTCACTATCAGGATAATTTGTTTCAATTTTACTCCAAGTCCACTTATCTTCAAAAAATGTTTTAAGGTCTGCAAACACGGTTTCTGATGAAGTTTGATTTGGTATGCAAGTATAAGTATTTATCATTAATTATCACCGTCCAATTCTGCATTACCGCTTATTCCAATAGCTCCACGAGCGTTAGTATTTGTTTCGTTCATATCGACATAATTGATGTTATGTTCTACACAGTATTTTACAATAGGCAAACAATTTGCGTTTGTAGTATCTGTTATACCATTTCCATATGTGAAAATAGTTCCGACTTGTACGTTATCAAGGGTACTAAAATCGGTCATAGTTAAATTATTATATTTCCCAGTTTCTATGTTGAAAGAAGTATGGAAAATAATTTGACCTACGCTTTGACATTTGATTGAGTCGTTAGCTAAAATGCAATCATTTGGAATGGAAATGCTGCTTGCAAAAGCAACCTGAATGGCATTGCTCATGATTTCCGTTGTACCATTTGCTACTACAATATCTGACCTACTCATTGGAACACGGCAGAGTTTATTCCCTTGGTAGAGGTTATTCTCAACGACTCTGAAAGTAGTATTAGAACTATCCACAGTAAACTTGTTTAATTTAGGACAATTATTAAACCCTGTAAAGCTAGTCAAAGAAGCTCCAATAGCAACCGTTGTTAATGCAGAGCAATTATTCACGCCCGATACAGATAAAGCCGTATTTGGAATATAAAATGTTGTAATAGCGTTATTGTTTAACCCACCAATCTCTTTTACTTTTCCGTCACTCATGAATGACAAACTTTTCAATTTAGGGCAGTTATTAAACCCATTTACCTTCTCACAAGAACTTTCAATTCTTAATGTTGTCAGATTGGGCATATCGTTACAACCCTCAACGTCAACCACATAGCCTGTAGTCGCTGAAGTTAATGAGACTAAATTATTCATACAGTTCTCAGGTATAACTTTTAAGCTTGTACTATTTGTCATTGGCAATTTTGTCATATTAGGCATATTGCAGAACGATCCGCTTTCAAGCGTAATACCATTGCTGTCGGTCACATTACCATAAATCACAACATTAATCGTGTTACCACTATAGCCATTAAAAGCGTTTTTAGGTATTTTGGTAGTACAATTACCCGATTGCAAGTCTAAACTCAGATTTATATTTGCCGATGTATTACTTGCGAAACCGTCTGTATCGTTAATATTGGTAGATCGCCCAATTTGTATACTTTGAAGTCCAGATAAATCTCCATCAATACCTTTGTTCATAAGATAGAATCTTCCCTGCACTGTCGCAGGATAAATAACTAAACTTGTTGTTTCTTTGTTTACATACACTACGCATTTATTTGTAGTTGCCGCTTTGATGTTTAAGTTTCCAACAACATGACTTCCTTTTAGTATCTCATTTCGCTTTATTTCTTCGACACCTGTTTGCCCATCAACTGAAACCATTGGAACGAAAGTCAAGGTGTAAGGCAGTTCCAAACCATTAACAAATGTGCTATTAGCAAGAAACGATTCGGGGTGTGAAATATCACAATATACTGTAGGAAATGCAATATTGGCAAGTTCTTTACAGCCTGACAACACACCCTCACTGGTCGAAATGTTTGCAAGATTAGCAGGGAAAACAAAGGCTGTTATATTCTCAAATCCGTTTCCCATAGGTGAAGTGAGGTAGGTAGCTTTTACTTTGGAACAATCTATCTTTGTAGTTGTTTCTTTATCAAAAGCATTATCAAAGTTAGTTAAATCATCACTCTCAGACACAACGGTTGTATCGTGCATACCTGAAGAATAATTCTTTTTAAATGTTGAAATTGCGTTTGTATTACGTCTAACTACTTCATTGTCATCATAACGTATTAAACAACGTGACGGTGACATAGATTGAAATTCTACCGTGCTATCTGTCGGCAATGTATTGGTAACTGTAACTTCATTTCCTGTTATCCATTGAGCCGTCAATGTTGTGTTGTTATTTGGTATAGTATACACGTCGCCATAATTGTATTTGTTGCCTAGACTATCCGTCCATGCGAACAATTTATTCTCGTTATACATATCCCCACCTTGTAAAACGATTTGTTTATTAGGGGCTTGGTTAATGCTCTTATAAGTGATAGTATTGCCACCTTTGTCCTTGCCACCATTCGTGTCATAAGATATTGCCACTGTATTGTTTAAAGTTTCACAGTAAATCGAAATACAGTCCGTGTCAAATGGTAGCCATTGCAGATTAGTGGCTTCAATAGTCATCTCCCCATTGCTAAGAGGAATGGTTAATGATTGAATAAGAAAAAGTTGCTTTTTAAATTTGTAATATTCGTTTGTAAGTTCAATTGTGTTGTCAACATCAAGATGAGGGAGACTTGGATAATTAAAACTTACCGAAGTTCCCATACAGGTATTTTGCAACAGCATATACTCCGCCTGCATTCTACATTTTTCTTCACCACTATCCAGCGTTGTATCGCCAAGACTTATATAATAAGTACCGCCGTCCAATCCCTTATATCCCACCGAGGTTATACAAACTGGGGACTGTGGGTTTTCATTTTTTGCTGTATAGGAATATATCTCGCCGTTAGTGTTATCTGTAGTAACTGTCACAATGTTTACACCGTCATAATTATATTGAACATCAATGTCGGTTTCAGCTATATCGACTTCACCCAGATTACTTTGTGGCGATAGATGCCTATACCAAGAGGGAAGATTATAGTTAAATACCCTTTCCATTCTAAGCCTGCCGTTGACATCGTAATAAATGTTAGCACCATACATTTCAGCCAACTTATCGAATATTTCACCAAGGTACCCACCCTCGTCAACCACGATATCGTCATATAATTCTGCATCATAAAAGATTGGATCAATTAAAGGTTCAACGGGGTCAAGCGGAATGTTATTGCCTAAATCTAACATCAAAGTATCTCGAATAAGGTCGGCAATTTTTGTTCCTTTTTTAGAATTTGTAACACTAGCTTGATATTCTACCAAACACATTCTTGCATTTAATTCGCCATTTAGAAAACCATATTTATCAATACCTTCGATTGCTAATGCTTTGCCATGCGCTGTTGCCGATTTTGTAATGAATACGCCTTGTGGAAACCAATATATATCATTTGAAACAACTACGCCTATAAAAAGTTTAAACTTCCTATTGTACCAAAACCAACTGTCTACCTGGGGTAAATACTTCTCATCGCGGTCTATGATAGTAAAAGAGCAAGACCTGCGACAGCCTTGCTCCTTATTAATTGATATTGAACCAACCTCGGCAGAGGAAAGGTCGTTTGTAATTTGCCCGATCGCACCCTCATAGTGTGATAGAATTTCTACCTTGAATTTTAATTTACGCATTGGATTCTGTAATTCGGTCAAATACGCTTCATCTATTTTATTATAGTAATCCATCGTATCAACCTCCTTATCTTGTTATTATAACGTCATTTATATCTTCAACTTCAACCCAATTATATTTAATTGTAGTTAAGTCATACACCGAGCTTTCATCATACGATCTCGACGGATTGTCTGAAATATTCACAATCCATACATCACCCTTATCAGACTTTAGCATGAAATCATTTTTGCCTGTAATGAATTTTGTCCAAGATTTAACGCTATCAATTGTATCAACTATTTCGTCCTCGGGGCATGCCAATGTTAAGTGGTTTGCCGTAAATTCGCCGCTTTCATAGTTTGTTACAGTTCGTGTAGTCTTGGGTTTTACGCCCGTACCCGTATGAACAGTAAGTCCAATATTTGATATTATATCATTGTTGTTAATGCCCGCAATAAAATGCCAAGTCTCATTAATTGAATAGAGCTTTTTATTATAACAATCACCAGCGGCCTTTAACGAGTAAATCGACCATCCAATCCAATCAGTAGACACCTCTGGCGTAATATATGCCTCATAGTTTGCATAACAAATATAATAAATATATGATTGCTGATTGCCCACTGTTACATCAAAAAATGAATTGCCAGTAGCAGTTCCGATGAAAACATATTCGTCATCGTTGACATTTTGTCTAAAGATTTTTGCTACTCCGAGTGATTTTGTAGTTTTCCACGTCAGCATAGCTGTGTGGTTATCAAAGATTTTAAAATCAAATTCTGAAACTATCCCGTCTATACTTTCAGCAGGGAAGTCTTTCTGTTGAGTATATCTGTACATTTTATCATCGAGAGTCATGATTTCACTTACAGCCCTAAAAGAGCTTCCAAAGCAATTTGCATAAAATGAGTATTTGAGTTCAAAATCATATATCTCGTCGCTCTCGTCAATAAGTCGTTCATTACCATTGTAAATAGTATATCGTGAACCTTTTATCAAATCACGAGCCGAATAATTAAGACCAGCTACACCCGTATCAATATCGTATGATACGATTAATGCACTTGTTCCATTGTAAACATGCCCAGTGCCTTCCGAGGGCGAGCTTTCAATCATTATGTATTTGCCCACTATTTTATCAGCAATACCTGACTCGATAGTCACATAGTTGTATGCCGACGTTTCGAGAATTTTGCCGTCATGAATTGCGCCAGTCGTTCCCATAAGTTGATAAAGGTAATACTTGTAATACTTTAGCCCGACATGGTTTGGATGTATATAACTTGTCTTACACTCAATTGGATTTGCTGTTTTAGAAGAGATTGATACAGTAAAATCGCACTGTGGATCTTCGCGGCATTTAACATAATGCGGCTTATCCATAAAGTAATTTGTAAAAATCCTAAACACAGTTCCTCTTGCGGGGGCTGTCGTAAAACCAGACTTTAATCTTACGTTACCAGTTTTATAATCGTAGGTTTCTATCAGTCGTCTTTCTTCTCCAATCTCGATATAGGCGCCGCCGACTAAATACACTGAGCCGTCGGAACGCTCATAATAGTACGCACTCTTGAGATTTGCAATTTCCTTGTTAATCATAAAACTTGATGTAGTACCCGAAGATTGGATTTTACCACGGCAGAAGTACATATCATACAATCCAACACCGTCACCATACTGTGTGTCGTCGGCAATAGTCGTTGGGTCTGTTTGAAACAGCGTATACTGATACATATAATCGTGACCATTCTTTGCTATGTCATTAAAAACCAATTCATTTACATCAACTTTATCGCCATTGTAAAATGTATTGATATCGCCGCCTTTAGGAAAATAAGAATAGTTCTGTTCCCCAGTTCTTATGTTTGTATAGGTACACAACGCCCAACGCATTGCAGAACCCGCCGTGCAATTAAACTGGTAGCTAAAACGTGGCGCACGGTCATATTCACCGTCCTCGCCCTTGTGTTTATCTATTTTTACGACCTCGTCATCTGGAAAAACCAGTGTAGGTGTCATTATCATTCATTTCACCACCCTTTATAATAAATAAGAGCCGCCAAGGTCTGACGGCTCGTTTTGTATTATCTGTTTCTACCTATCATGCGGTCACGGTCTGCTTGCTTCAAATAGTCATTCATTTGCTGTAAGAATGTTGTGCCGTCGGTAGTATGAATTTCGCCAATTCTAAATGTAATTGTGGTATCACCATTAGTGGTATCATTTGTTGTGAACATTGATCCAGCCGCCTGCGTACCACTTACAAGATTGTCACCTATAGTCTTACCAACAACGCTTGCAACATTGCGAGTATTGTGTACAATGTCATAGAGTTTCTTGGCGTCTGAAGAATTAAAGATTACCTCAGACTTATATGGTGTTCCGTGTAGCATAGCCGTTCCCGTGTAGCTATTAACTCCACCCGTGGCATACTGCTTTACCTTGAATTTTGAGCGTATCTCCTTTTGTAGTTCCGCAAGCTTGGTTACACTGATATTACTCAAGCCACCGAGCATTGAAACCTTTTCGCTTATCATTTGCCCCGCAAACTTATACATGGCTTTGTCGGCTTCCTTTTTGGTGGTGTATGCACCAAGAATTGCGTTATCTTTTTCGACAGCATATACGCCACTACCAGACAGGGCTTTCTTTATAGAGGTACCCTCATATTGTGCTAGGTCATCTGATAGCTGAATATAATCGGCTTTAAATTCACGCAAAGCATCAAGTCGCTCTTGGTATGTACTCTTTTCATTAAGTGTTTTGAGTTTGAGTTCTTCAAAGTATTTAACGTCTTGGTCAGATAAATCGGAAACGAATGTATCAAATTGTTTGAGATACTTCTCCCACTCATCTGCTTCTTTTGCATATTGGTCAATGCGGTTTTGAATAATCTCTTTCTCTTTTTGAACGTTATCTTTGAGTTTAGTTTGATAACCGCTATAATCAGTTTGATATTTGTTAAGAATACCGATATCCTGATTGTGAAGTTTACCCTGCCAATCTATACCTAAAATTTGTTGCGCAATCATTTCATTCTGGTTGTTGGTATAGGCACTCATAGCATCGCTCCATGCTTGCTTATACTTTTCAAATGCCTCAATTTGGTCGGTATAAGGTTGCATAGCAGCCTCTTTCTCTTTTTCAAGATTATCAATAGCTATTTCGTTTTGTAGTGAATCAAGTTCCTGCTGTGCCTTTTCAACCTCGTCGGAGTTGGTTTCTAAATGCCAGCCACTTGCTTCGCTATAGATAGCAACCTTTTTCTTCTTTGCATTAGCTAAAGCATCCTGCTTTTCCTGCAACTCAATAGCCCTATCACGCTCGTCGTTTTCCTCTTTGAGCTTATCAATGAGGTCGTCGTAATATGACTCTACATCGTCACGAGAATCCTCAAGACTACTGATTTCTTTTTCAATATAATCAATAGCAGTATCACCAGCGGTCTGATACTTGTCAATGATATCATTTAAAGTATCTTCCTCTTCTTGAAGCGTATCGAGGTATTCCTGTTCTTTGTCTTTCTTATCATTTATCTTGTCAATGATTGCTTGTACTTGGTTCTTCTCAGCAGTCAGCAATCCATCCGAAGTAAGATTGGAAAGGCTGACGTCTTTCATTTTGTAGAGAACTTTGATAAGATTATTCACAGATTTTTGGTCGGCATCACTCAAGCCTTTAAGTTGAGAAAGCTGCTTAATCAGGTCGTTAGGGGCAATGCCCATTGCCTCTTTGATTTTCTTACCGAGTTCTTCAAAGCCGCCATTTGTATCGTCAAGGTACGGGAGAAATTCCTCATAACCTTTAACGAGTTCCCAGCCACTACTACCAACTTCAAAAGTGCCGTCTTGAATTTCCTTATACGCAGAAGCAAGTGCGGTAATTTTGCTTTTAACGTTGTCAACATCCTCGGAGTAGTCAGCAAGGCTAAATGTGGTTTTTGTATTTAAGAGGTTGAGAACATCTTGCCATGAATTTATTTTGTCAAGGCTGGTATCCATTAAAGTGTCAATGTTATCTGGGGTGAGATTACCCAAAAGATTTTCAATAATTCCCTGATTGTCACGTCTACCCGCTAGTGGTGGCACACGCTTTGCAACACGAGTGGCAATATTCTCGATCTTGTTTGTAAGCCCATCCTCTATCTCGTTATCGTTCGTCTCAAATGAGAAACCAAGCATGACTTTGATGTCGTCGATTGAAAGCCCTTGGTTTTTAGCAAAGTCAGAGTCGGCAATTTTAGAAAGCAATTTGTCACGTTGCTTTGTATATTCTTGAACAGATTGTGTAGTATCAAGATTTAACAAAGCGTCCAATGTAATTGACAGCTGTTCGCCGTTAGCATCAAGTGAATTGTTTAAGGTTTTGCAAAAGCTTATAATCTTGCTTCGTTCTTCAACAATTTGATCTTCAAAGCTCTTGTGATTATCACTTATGTCTAATGCAAAATTATTAATATAACTTGATATAATACCCTTTTCGCCACTTGATAATTCATCATAAAAATCAAGAGTGCTTGGAATAAGCTGTAAGGTTGAGTTAAGGGACTTGGTATATTCCTCAAGGTTTTGCTTATACAAATTATATTGGTCTATATTTTCGTTTATGAAATTCACATATTTGTTATAGTCGGACGTTAAAAATTTATCTTTGCCGCCTTTATCCATTAACTCGCTTATATCTTTCTGAATATCGGCTAAATGGCTAGCCGATGGTTCAAATTTAAACTGCTGTATCTTATTTGAATAAGTGGCAAATTCTTCTTTTAACTCATTGTTATCGTCTAAATTATCAACATAAGTCTTTATTCTACCACCGAATTCCGTCTTGTACTGATTAAACTGATCTTCAATGTTATGGATACCATTCATATTTACATTTTCATCAGTGAAAGAACCAATCAGTCCGTTAGCTAATTTCTGCAAGTTTTTATCAGAAGTGATGTCGCTTGCGTTTAACTTTTGCTGTTCCTTTAGCAAAGAAATTGTATCTTTAATGGCATTGTTTTTATTAATAATGGCGTTACCTTCATCATCGTAACCCTGAACCAACTTAGGATTGATTTCAGCGAGCTCGTTTGATATCTCCTTATATCTGGAGTATTCATCGTTAGTCAATGAAAGATTATTGCCAAAATTATCAACGCCCCTGGAAAGCTTATCAAATTCTTTGGACATACCTTCAACCGAATTAAGATTGCCGTTTATTTCATCAGCCTTATTTTCGTAAGCCGTCTTTAATTCTTCGGCTTCCTCTTTCATTCTCTTTACACGATTTTCAAAATAGTCAATAGCGGAGAAAATTGCGTATGTCGCTAGTGTAACCAATCCATTTGTTATGATAGTTTTAATATTCCTGAAAACTCCAGAAACAATGCCACCGCTTTTCCCAAGCTTATTAACCTGTACATTGAGGTCTTTACTATATTGTACAAAACCCTTTGTACTCATAGAAGCATCGTCAACGCTTGAGGCATAACCTTTGAGAACTGTCTTACTTTCATTTAAGGGATCGTTAAAGTATTCCTCGGCACTCATACCGCCGACCTTTACTTTTTCTATAAAATCGGCGAGTTGAGATTCTGCCTCATCTGTCGAAAGTACGATCGAATTGTTTTTACCATTTGTTATACCATTCTGAATTGCCGTTGGTAAAGTTTTTATTGTTTTGAATATCGGTGTAAAAAACATTGACACAACGGTGTAAATGTGGTATAATTAACCTGTAAAAACTTATATAGAATCAGGGGAGACAAACATGAAAGCGAAACTATTAAAGCATAAAAAGGTTCTAATTGTTATCGGTATCGTCATTGTAATTTTTGTACTATTTAATATTTTCAAACCACAGATAGCTAAAGTTGTATTAAACGATGATGAACAGCATGTGCTTGCTCTTGTGCAAAAAGTTAAGAAGTGTGCCAAAGGCAGCCAGATTGGCGATGATTTCAGTGCATATAAGAAAATAGACCCCTGCGAAAATGATAGGTTTATATGTTATTCAGTAGTATATGAAATTGATGACGGCCTTATGGTCTGCTGTTCCATAGAACATATAAGTTCGGAGAAATTGTCAGAGACCCAGGGGCGTATTGTCTGTAGCTTCAATGGCACTCATAAGATGTTAA
>ERZ773188.1012-NODE-1012-length-33550-cov-5.277444_pt1 | contig 33550 bp, 26 predicted proteins | sample MGYA00581011_ERZ773188 | MGnify/ENA primary metagenome ERZ773188 (study PRJEB29015, sample SAMEA2737798) | human gut metagenome | biome: human gut; feature: human-associated habitat; material: faeces | place: China | collected 2012 ...
GGGCGATGCCCTGGGCTAGGAGCTTTTGGGCCTTCAGCCCGTACTTGAACCACATGCGAAACTTCAGTAATTTATCTTACGGTGATATGGAAGCAACCCTGTTTTACCTCGTATTTGATATAACAGCGGTTCTTATTGCGGAAATCCCTCAACACCTCGCTGAAAACCCACTTCAGGGTATCATTCTGCACCTGACGGCGAGGTTGTTTCTCCGTCTGAATCTGCTTATACCGGTTGTAGCAGACATCGAAGGTAGTACCATAGAGATGGCACGAATTCTCGGTAGCATTGCCGTTTCGGGTTCTCAGTTTCGACACATCATCCTTGGTACGCAAGATACTGGTAACGATGATCTTATGCAAAGGAATGCCCTTGATCTGCAGCGAATCAAAATACGCCCGACCGATATCCTGCAACAATACCGAAGCCCTAGGCACCAGATAAGGAATACTGTTGTTCAACTTATCCACATAAAAGAAAGGGTTGCTGCCCACATACACCAGTTTACCCTTGCTATGCTCAGCCTCCTCACGGTTCTGAACCGGAGCCACACCATGCCTGCTGGCAGCCACAATCTGTACATCCTGCTGATCAGGGAAGGTATTTCCGAAATGAGGCACCGAGAAAATGCGATGCTTCACCTCCTTGCCTTTCTTATCGAAAAATATCGAAAAACTGCCATCAGAGGCTGTATCAGGAGTTACCGACAGTTCATCCTGAGCACCAGCCGAAGCCATTAAATCTCCTCTCAATGAATCGATTGCCGTACTGTCTTTCCCATCAGAATGAGCCATTAACCTAGGCTCAGCCACACTCGGAAAAATAACACGGACCAGTGCCAGCAGCAGCACGACTACCAAAAAACCTTGCAAATATCTATTCTTACTAATCTTCATAACTAAAAATTTCCTGCAAAGGTAACAAAAAGTATTGAAATATTTGCTCAATTCACAGAAAAGTAGTAATTTTGCAGCGTTATATAACATTATTTAGAACATTAAGGTTGCAAACCAATAAGAAATATAAATATTTTGATAGAGAAACATATTATACTCGAAGATATAGATCCAGTGATGTTCTATGGCGTAGGAAATGGTAACCTACAGATGATTAAGTCACTGTATCCTAAGTTGCGTATCGTTGCACGCGACAACGTGATTCGTGTGCTCGGCGACGAAGAGGAAATGGCGAAAGCAGAAGAAGACATTGAGCTGATGCGCAAGCACTTAGCTAAATACAACATGCTCAATGAAGAGGATATCCTTGATATTGTGAAAGGCAAACAGACCAAAGCAGACTCCGTGAAAGGCGTGCTGGTATATAGCATCAGCGGCCGACCTATCAAGAGCCGCAGCGAGAACCAGCAGCAGCTCATCGAGGCTTACGAAAAGAACGATATGATATTTGCTGTGGGTCCTGCCGGAACCGGTAAGACCTACCTCAGCATCGCCCTTGCCGTGAAAGCCCTCAAGGAGAAGGCTATCAAGAAGATCATCCTCTCAAGACCTGCCGTAGAAGCAGGCGAAAAGCTCGGATTCCTGCCGGGCGACATGAAAGATAAGATAGACCCTTACCTGCAACCGCTCTATGATGCGTTGGAAGATATGATTCCTGCCGTCAAGTTGCAAGACATGATGGAAAAGCACATTATCCAGATTGCGCCACTCGCCTTCATGCGTGGACGCACCCTCAGCGACGCCGTCGTCATTCTCGACGAGGCGCAGAATACAACCTCACAGCAGATCAGAATGTTCCTCACCCGTATGGGTATGAACACCAAGATGATCATTACAGGCGACCTAACACAGATAGACTTGCCTCGCGAACAGCGAAGCGGACTGAAAGAGGCGCTCAAGATCCTGGAAGGAGTAGAAGGAATAGGAGTCGTGAAACTGGGGCAGAAGGATATTGTGCGACACAAGCTCGTAACCCGCATCGTCAACGCATACGACAAGTATGACAAGGAGAGAGCGGAAGCACGGGAAGCTCAAAAAACAAATTAATTATAAATTAAATAAAATGAAAGCATTAACAAAAACAGATTTCCATTTCGATGGACAGAAGAGTGTTTACCACGGTAAAGTACGTGATGTGTATGACATTAACGACGACATCCTCGTGATGGTCGCTACCGACAGAATCTCAGCATTCGATGTTGTTCTGCCAAAGGGTATTCCATTCAAGGGTCAGGTGCTCAATCAGATTGCAGCTAAGTTCCTGGACACAACTACAGATATCTGTCCAAACTGGAAGTTGGCTACTCCTGACCCAATGGTTACAGTAGGTTTGAAGTGCGAAGGTTTCCGCGTGGAGATGATCATCCGTTCTATCCTCACCGGTAGTGCATGGCGTGACTATCAGAAGGGATGCCGCGAGATCTGCGGTGTGAAGTTGCCTGACGGAATGCGCGAGAACGAGCGTTTCCCAGAGCCTATCATCACCCCTACTACAAAGGCTGACGAGGGTCACGATATGAACATCTCTAAGGAAGAGATCATCGCCCAGGGTATTGTTAGTGCAGAGGATTACGCTGTAATGGAAGACTATACACGCCGCATCTTCGCCCGTGGCCAGGAAATCGCTGCCAAGCAGGGCTTGATTCTCGTAGATACCAAGTACGAGTTCGGCAAGCGCGACGGTAAGGTTTATCTCATCGACGAGATCCACACTCCTGACTCTAGCCGCTACTTCTACGCTGATGGCTACGAGGAGAAGTTCGAGAAGGGTGAGCCACAGCGCCAGCTTTCCAAGGAGTTCGTTCGCCAGTGGCTCATCGAGCACAACTTCATGAACGAGCCTGGTCAGACTATGCCAGAGATTACTGACGAGTATGCAGAGAGCGTATCCGACCGCTACATCGAGCTGTACGAGCACATCACAGGCGAGAAGTTCGACAAGGCTGCTGAGGAAGGCGACATCGCTGCCCGCATCGAGAAGAACGTAAGCGAGTGGCTTGCTGCACACAAGTAATATATAGATAAGGTATATTGCTCGACAAAAGTAAGTAATATATAAATAATGTATAAACAAGAACAGATTAAGCCCTACGAGGGCACAGGAGAAAAGGGAAAGTTGGTAGAGGAGATGTTTGATAACATCGCCCCTACCTACGATACCCTGAACCACCGACTCTCGTGGGATATCGATAAGGGATGGCGCAAGAAGGCAATCAAGCGGCTTGCGCCCTTCTCTCCTAAGAAAATGCTCGACATCGCCACAGGCACCGGCGACTTCGCCATCCTTGCCGCACAGATGCTGCATCCCGACAAACTCGTGGGAGCAGATATCTCGCAGGGAATGATGGAGATAGGAAGACAGAAAGTGAAGCAGTTGGGACTGGACCAGGTAATCCGCTTCGACAAGGAAGACTGCCTTCACCTCTCATACGAAGACAACACCTTTGATGCGGTAACAGCCGCCTTCGGCATCCGCAACTTCCAGAACCTGGACCAGGGACTGCGCGAAATGTGCCGAGTACTGAAGAAGGGAGGACATCTCTGCATCGTGGAACTCACCACTCCGGTCAGCTTCCCGATGAAGCAGCTGTTCCACATCTATTCGCATACCGTATTGCCTATCTACGGCAAGCTGATATCGAAAGACCAGAGTGCCTACAGCTATCTCACCAAGACCATCGAGGCATTCCCACAGGGAGAAACGATGATGGAGGTATTCAAGAAGGCAGGATTCGAAAAGGCTGAGTTCAAAAGACTCACCTTCGGCATCTGCACCCTTTATTTCGCAACAAAATAAAACAAAGATATTATGGACAAGTATGGACTCATAGGTTATCCCCTAGGACATTCGTTCTCAAAAGGCTACTTCAACGAGAAGTTTGAGAACGAGGGCATCGACGCCCAATATATCAACTTCGAGATTCCATCTATCGAAGATCTCACCGAGATTCTCGACCCTAATCCGGAGTTAAAAGGCCTCAATGTAACCATCCCTTACAAGGAGAAGGTAATCAGTTATCTTGATCAGGTTAGCCCCGAGGCAAATGCCATCGGAGCTGTCAACGTGGTGAAAGTGGAGCATAAAGGCGACGAGACTATCCTCAAGGGATACAACAGTGATGTCATCGGTTTCACCCAGAGCATCGAACCATTCATCGAGTCTTTCCACAAGAAGGCTTTGATTCTCGGTACTGGCGGTGCGTCTAAAGCCATCAACTACGGCTTGAAATCGCTCGGACTGGAGACTGTCTTTGTGAGTCGATACGAACGTCCAGGTACTATCCAGTACGATAAAATCACCCCTGAGGTCATCAAGGAATACAATGTCATCGTGAATTGTACTCCTGTAGGTATGTATCCTCATGTAGATGAGTGCCCTCCTCTGCCTTACGAGGCGATGGATACCCACACTCTGCTCTACGACCTCATCTACAATCCCGATGAAACCCTCTTCATGAAGAAGGGAAAAGAGCACGAAGCCACAGTGAAGAATGGCTTGGAGATGCTCTTGCTGCAAGCTTTTGCATCATGGGATTTCTGGCAAGAAGAAAAATAAGCATATCATAAAGTTCAATGTTCAAAGATCAAAGTTCAAAATAAGAATATGAGTAACAATAGATATATGATGCGCGGTGTAAGCGCAGCAAAGGAAGATGTTCACAACGCTATCAAGAACATCGACAAGGGTATCTTCCCACAGGCTTTCTGCAAGATTATCCCTGATATCTTGGGAGGCGACCCAGAGTATTGCAACATTATGCATGCCGACGGTGCAGGTACCAAGTCTAGCTTGGCATACATGTACTGGAAGGAGACTGGCGACCTCTCTGTATGGAAGGGTATCGCTCAGGATGCTATCGTGATGAATACCGACGACCTGCTCTGCGTGGGTGCCGTAGATAACATCCTCGTCAGCTCTACCATCGGCCGCAACAAGATGCTCATCCCTGGCGAGGTGATCTCGGCTATCATCAACGGTACCGACGACCTGCTCCACGAGATGCGCGAGATGGGTATCGGCATCTATCCTACCGGCGGTGAGACTGCCGATGTAGGCGACCTGGTTCGTACCATAATCGTTGACTCTACCGTAACCTGCCGCATGAAGCGCAGCGACGTCATCGACAATGCCAACATCCGTCCAGGCGATGTCATCGTAGGTCTTTCTTCTACCGGTCAGGCTACTTACGAGAAGAAGTACAACGGCGGTATGGGTAGCAACGGTTTGACTTCTGCCCGCCACGATGTATTCGCCAAGTATCTCGCTGAGAACTATCCAGAGAGCTACGACCACGCCGTGCCAGATGAGTTGGTTTACAGCGGCAAGTATAAGTTGACCGATGAGGTTGAGGGTTCTCCTATCAACGCAGGTGAGTTGGTACTCTCTCCTACCCGTACCTATGCCCCAGTAATCAAGAAGCTCCTGGATGAGCTTCGCCCAGAGGTTCACGGTATGGTTCACTGCACAGGTGGTGCCCAGACCAAGGTTCTGCACTTCGTAGGCGAAAACTGCAAGGTAGTAAAGGACAACATGTTCCCAGTACCTCCACTCTTCAAGGCAATCCACGACTGCTCAGAGACCGACTGGAAGGAGATGTACCAGGTATTCAACATGGGTCACCGCATGGAAATCTATGTTCGCCCAGAGGTAGCCGAGAAGGTTATCGCCATCAGCAAGAGCTTCAACATCGATGCCCAGATTGTGGGTCACATCGAGGAAGGCAAGCGCAGCCTGACCATCAAGAGCGAATTCGGAACATTCGAATACTAAAAATAGAATTAAAATTAATGGATAATAACAACATATTACAGAAGCTAGAAGGCTTAGAGAGCCGATACGAGGAAGTAAGCACCCTCATTACCGACCCTGATGTCATCGCCGACCAGCCACGCTACGTGAAGCTCACCAAGGAGTGGAAAGACCTTGGCGACATCATGGACGCACGCAAGCGATACATCAACTGTCTGAACAGCATCAAGGAGGCTAAGGATATCCTCGCCAACGAAAGCGACCCTGAAATGAAGGAGATGGCTCGCGAGGAACTCAACGAGAATGAGGCTCTGCAGCCTAAGCTCGAAGAAGAAATCAAGATAGCCCTGGTTCCTAAGGATCCAGAGGATGCCAAGAATGTACAGATGGAGATTCGTGGCGGTGCCGGTGGCGACGAGGCTGCCCTCTTCGCTGGCGACCTTTTCTCTATGTATAAGAAATATTGCGAGTCTAAGGGATGGACCATCAGCGTGACATCTGTCTCTGAGGGCGCAGTAGGTGGATACAAGGAAATCGACTTCGCCGTAAGCGGAACAGACGTTTACGGTACATTGAAGTATGAGTCTGGCGTTCACCGTGTTCAGCGTGTGCCAGCTACTGAGACTCAGGGCCGTATGCATACCTCAGCCGCTACCGTGGCTGTATTGCCAGAGGCAGACAAGTTTGAGGTGAACATCAACGAAGGCGATATCAAGTGGGATACCTTCCGAAGCTCAGGTGCCGGTGGTCAGAACGTGAACAAGGTGGAGTCTGGAGTTCGCCTCCGCTATCCTTGGAAGAACCCTAACACAGGCGAGGTAGAGGAAATCCTCATCGAGTGTACCGAGACCCGTGACCAGCCAAAGAACAAGGAGCGTGCCTTGAGCCGCCTCTATACCTTCATCCACGACCGTGAGCATCAGAAGTATGTTGACGATATCGCCAGCCGCCGCAAGAGCCTCGTATCTACCGGCGACCGCAGTGCGAAGATTCGTACCTACAACTTCCCACAGGGCCGTGTTACCGACCACCGTATCGGTTACACCACCCACGACCTCAATGGTTTCCTGGCTGGTAACATCCAGGATATGATTGATGCCTTGACCGTGGCTGAGAACGCAGAGAAACTGAAAGAAACAGAATTGTAAAACCCTTACCGAGGTTTCGTATGTGGCTCCGCAGTTTTAAAGCTTTTGCCCTTACAGGGCGACAGGCTTGATGCCATGACTACCCAGGGTGTTGCCCTGGGCTAGGGGCTTCTGCCCTTTCAGGGCGTGTGGAGCAAACATCTGAAATTCAAGTGTGGAGCAAACATCTGAAATTCAAATAACTTAAAAAGAAATGAACAGAAAAGAACTTGTAGAGCAGATTTTCGCCAAGAAGAGTTTCTTGTGCGTAGGTCTTGATACAGATATCAATAAGTTGCCTAAGTGCATCACTGAGAGTGAAGACATCCAGGGCGCAGAAGCCGAGATGATGTTTAAGTTCAACCAGGCCATCATCGACGCTACCGCTCCTTACTGTGTGGCTTACAAGCCAAACCTGGCTTTCTACGAGAGCCGTGGCATCGACGGCATGATTGCCTTCGAGAATACCATCAAGTATCTCAAGAGCCACTATCCAAACCACTTCATCATCGCTGATGCAAAGCGTGGCGATATCGGCAACACATCCAAGATGTATGCCCAGACCTTCTTCGAGGAGTACAACCTCGATTCAGTAACCGTAGCTCCTTACATGGGCGAGGATTCTGTCAAGCCATTCCTCGAGTATGAAGGCAAGTGGGTCATCCTCCTGGCTTTGACCAGCAACAAGGGTAGCCACGACTTCCAGCTCACAGAGGACAAGGAAGGCGAGCGCCTCTTCGAGAAGGTTCTGAAGAAGAGCCAGGAATGGGGCAACGATGAGAACATGATGTACGTAGTAGGTGCTACTCAGGGTCAGATGTTTGAGGACATCCGCAAGGTGGCTCCTAACCACTTCCTCCTCGTACCAGGTGTAGGTGCCCAGGGTGGTAGCCTCCAGGAGGTTTGCAAGTATGGCATCATCAAGGATTGCGGTCTGCTCGTCAATTCATCTCGCGGCATCATCTATGCTAGCAATGGCGATGACTTCGCAGAGGTTGCAGGCCAGAAGGCAAAGGAACTGCAGGAGCAAATGGCAGCCGAGCTTGCCAAGCTGGGCTAAGCCTCCCGCTAGGTGTCCCCAAGATCTCCCGCTAGGCGTCCCGGCAAGAAAGTCTTCTGCTAGGCGTCCCGGCGGATTTGAAATCCGCCGTAAAAAAGGTTCGACCTATTAAACCGGGGGATTTGCAATCCCCCACCAAAAATAAGATTTTAGGCGCAAAGTATCTTGAAAAAGAGGCTTTGCGCCTAAAAAATACCCATTTGTTGGCGAAAAAAGCAAAATATTACGAAAGAATGACGAGAATCTAAATTTATTTTGTTATTTTTGCAAACAAAATGTGTTTCCTAAAAGAGAATCTTGCAAGGAGACCCTAAGTAATACAAACTAGAAGATTGATAAATATGGAATTTACCGCAGCGCAAATAGCCCAGTTCGTTCAGGGCCGTGTGGAAGGTGATGAGAACGCAACAGTCAACACCTTCGCTAAAATCGAAGAAGGCAAGGAAGGCGCTATCTCGTTCCTTTCAAACCCTAAATATACTCACTTCGTGTACGACACAAAGTCGAGCATCGTACTCATCGACGAGAACGTAGAATTGGATCATCCTGTTTCTACCACCCTCATTCGTGTGAAGAATGCATACGAGTGCGTGGCAAAGTTGCTCCAGATGTATGAATCAATGAAACCTAAGAAGACGGGCATCGATCCATTGGCTTTCGTTTCTCCAAAGGCTAAGGTGGCTGAGAACGTCTATATCGGTGCTTTCGCCTATATCAGCGATGGCGCAGAGGTGGGCGAAGGTAGCCAGATTTATCCTCACGCTTACATCGGTGAGGGTGTGAAGATCGGCAAGAATGCCCTCATCTACCCTCACGCAACCATTTATCACGGCTGTAAGCTCGGCGATAACGTGACTCTCCATGCAGGTTGCGTCATTGGTGCTGATGGCTTCGGCTTCGCTCCAGGTCCTGATGGATACGACAAGATTCCTCAGATCGGTATCGTAACCATCGAGGATGATGTGGAGATTGGTGCCAACACCTGCGTTGACCGCTCTACTATGGGTTCTACCTACGTTCGCAAGGGCGTGAAGCTCGACAATATGGTTCAGATTGCCCATAATACCGACATCGGTGCCAACACCGTGATGTCTGCACAGGTGGGTGTAGCCGGCAGTACCAAGGTAGGCGAATGGTGTATGTTTGGCGGACAGGTGGGTATCGCCGGTCACATCACCATCGGCGACAAAGTATTCCTCGGAGCACAGAGCGGTGTGCCAGGCAGCCTCAAGAGCGGCCAGCAGCTCATCGGTACTCCTCCTATGGAGCAGCGTGCTTACTTCAAGTCACAGGCCATCTTCCGTCGCCTGCCTGACATGTACAAGGAACTCAACGACCTGAAGAAACAGATTGAAGAACTGAAGAAAAATAAATAAAACTATATATAATTATGTCAAAACAGAAGACACTGAAAGGTAGCTTCTCTCTTTGCGGCAAGGGATTGCACACAGGCTTGAGCCTCACCGTGACTTTCAATCCTGCACCAGAGAACACCGGTTATAAGATACAGCGCATCGACCTCGAAGGCGAGCCTATCATCCAGGCTGTGGCTGAGAACGTCGTTGAAACCCAGCGTGGCACCGTACTCGGTAAGGGCGATATCCGCATCTCTACCATCGAGCACGGTATGTCAGCACTCTATGCTCTCGGCATCGACAACTGTTTCATCCAGGTTAACGGTCCTGAGTTCCCTATCCTCGACGGCTCTGCATCCATGTATGTAGAGAAGATTCAGAGCGTAGGCATCCAGGAGCAGAATGCAGAGAAGGACTACTATATCATCCGTCATAAGATTGAGGTGAAGGACGACAACGGTTCTGTCATCACCATCCTTCCTGACGAGGAATTCAGCATCACGGCTATGTGTTCCTTCGAGAGCAAGTTCATCAACAGCCAGTTTGCCACCCTCGACAAGATGGAGACTTATGTTGACGAGATTGCTTCGGCACGTACCTTCGTATTCGTTCGCGATATCATGCCATTGCTCCAGACTAACCTTATCAAGGGTGGCGACTTGGACAATGCCATCGTTATCTACGAGCGTCAGGTAGAGCAGGCTCAGCTCGATCAGCTCGCCGACCATCTCAAGGTGCCTCACATGGATGCCAGCAAGTTAGGCTACATCCAGCACCGTCCATTGCAGTGGGAGAACGAATGTACACGCCATAAGCTGCTCGACATCATCGGCGATATGGCGCTCATCGGCAAGCCTATCAAGGGTCGCATCATCGCTACCCGTCCGGGCCATACCGTAAACAACAAGTTCGCCCGCCTCATGCGCAAGGAGATCCGCAAGCACGAAATCCAGGCTCCTATCTACGATCCAAACGAGGAGCCAATCATGGATAACATCCGCATCCGTCAGCTCCTGCCTCATCGCTACCCAATGCAGTTGGTAGATAAGGTCATCGCTATGGGTCCTACCAGCATCGTGGGCGTTAAGAACGTAACCAGCAACGAGCCATTCTTTACCGGTCACTTCCCTGAGGAGCCAGTAATGCCAGGCGTTCTCCAGGTAGAGGCGATGGCACAGTGTGGCGGTCTGCTCGTATTGAACCAGCTGGAAGAGCCTGAGCGCTGGAGCACTTACTTCATGAAGCTCGACGACGTGAAGTTCCGCAAGAAGGTGGTTCCAGGTGATACCCTCCTCTTCCGTGTGGAGTTGCTCGCACCCGTACGCCATGGCATCAGCTCAATGAAGGGCTATATGTTCGTAGGCGACCAGGTGGTGGCAGAGGCTACTTTCACTGCACAGATTGTTAAGAACAAGTAATAATAAGATAGAAATATGAATCAGATTAGTCCATTAGCGTTTGTTCATCCAGAGGCAAAACTCGGTGACAACAACATTATCGGTCCTTTCTGCTATATCGACAAGGACACCGTTTTGGGCGATAACAACGTATTGCAGAACAGCGTAACCATCCACGTGGGCGCTCGTATCGGCAACAATAATGAATTCTTCCCAGGTGCCAGCATCTCTACAAAGCCTCAGGACCTGAAGTTCAAGGGCGAGGTGACAACCTGCGAGGTGGGCGATAACAACAGCATCCGTGAGAACGTTACTATCTCTCGTGGTACTGCCTCTAAGGGCAAGACCGTGGTAGGCAGTAACAACCTCCTGATGGAGACTGTTCACGTAGCTCACGACTGCGAGCTGGGCAGCGGCTTGATTATCGGTAACTCTACCAAGTTTGCCGGCGAGGTAGTTGTAGATGACAACGCCATCGTCAGTGCCAACGTTCTCGTTCATCAGTTCTGCCACATCGCAGGCTACGTGATGATCCAGGGCGGTTGCCGTTTCTCTCAGGATATTCCTCCTTATATCATTGCCGGCAAGGAGCCTACCCGCTATTGCAGCATCAACCTCATCGGTTTGCGTCGCCGTGGTTTCAGCAACGAGACCATCCAGAACATCCACGAGGCTTATCGCCTGCTCTACAGCAAGGGCATCCTGAAGGAAGGTATCGAGGAAATCAAGAAGAACCTTGAGGTGACTAAGGAAATCCAGTACATCATCGACTTCGTAGAGAGTTCTCAGCGAGGCATCATCCGATAATGAAAACTTTAATTGTAGTGCTCGGTCCTACCGGTGTAGGTAAGACCGAGCTCTGTCTTTCTCTGGCAGAGCATCTCTCTATACCTATTATCAATGCCGACTCCCGCCAGATCTTCGCAGAACTCCCTATCGGAACCGCAGCGCCTACTGCCGAACAGCAGCAGCGGGTGAAGCATTATTTCGTAGGAAACCACCACATCGAAGATTATTACAGCGCAGCCCAATACGAGGCCGATGTGATGAATCTCCTGGAAGAAGAAATCTTCAAGAATCACGATGTGGCGCTGCTTACAGGCGGCAGCATGATGTATATCGATGCCGTATGCAAGGGTATCGACGATATTCCTACCGTGCGGGATGACATCCGTACCTGGATGAAACAGCGCCTGGAAGACGAAGGCTTGGAAGCGCTGGTAGAAGAACTCCACAAGATGGACCCGGAGCATTGGGCGATAGTAGATAAGAAGAATCCACGCCGCGTGGTGCATGCCCTGGAAATCTGTCACCAGACTGGCAAGACCTATACTTCTTTCCGTGTAGCCGAAAAGAAGCAGCGTCCTTTCCGCATCATCAAGATAGGTCTGAACCGCGACCGTGCCGAACTGTACGACCGAATCAACCAGCGTGTGCTGCTGATGATGGAGGATGGCCTGGAGGCAGAAGCCCGCAGCGTATATCCACACAAGGGTCTCACCGCCTTGAGAACCGTGGGCTACAAGGAAATGTTTGCCTATTTCGATGGCGAGATAGATAAGGAAGAAGCCATCCGCCAGATACAGTCGCATAGCCGTGAATACATGCGCAAGCAGCTCACCTGGTTTAAGCGAGATGCAGAAATCCACTGGTATCATCCCGACCAGCAGGATGAAATCATCCGATTTATCGATGAAGAGATATAGACATAATCGCCCGATAGCATCAAAGAATATGCTATCGGGCGATTTTCATATCATAAATTCCTACATCTCCACCTGATTCACAATCTCACCATCAAACATATTGATGATTCTATCGGCATAATTGGCATCGTGCAGCGAGTGGGTTACCATTACGATGGTGGTGCCTTCCTTATGCAACTCAGAAAGCAGTTCCATCACCTCCTTGCCATTCTTGGAATCCAGATTTCCCGTAGGCTCATCGGCAAGAATCAGCTTAGGATGCGGCAGGATGGCACGGGCGATAGCGGTGCGCTGCTGCTGACCGCCCGAAAGCTGCGACGGGAAATGCTTGGCACGATGGGATATCGCCACGCGCTCCATCACATCCTCTGCACGCTTACGGCGCTCCTTGCCCGATACGCCCATATACAGAAGCGGCAACTCGATATTCTCCACCACATTCAACTCATCTATCAGGTTGAAACTCTGGAACACAAAACCTATCATTCCTCTTCTTATCAGGGTACGCTCGCTCTCCTTCAGCGTGCTCACATCCTTGCCGTCGAGCAGATAGCTGCCGCTTGTAGGATTATTCAGCAAACCTATTATATTAAGTAATGTGGATTTGCCACATCCCGAAGGTCCCATGATGGCAACAAATTCGCCTTCCTTCACCTCCAGACTGATATTACGCAAAGCCCAGGTCTCCACTTCCTCTGTCTGAAATACTTTCTTGATATTATTTAATTGAATCATAATCTTTATCGTTTCTTTAAATTCGTATTATACTTTTATACTTTCAAATGACGCATTTTATTCCTTAGCCAGAATCTCCGAAGGATCCACCTTCATGATTTTACGTACCTGACAGGCAATGATAGCTGCAATGAAGCCAATGACTATCACAACACTCAAACTAATAGGAAAGGCAGGATTGATTTCTACCATATTGAACATCTGACTCAGAACGATATGAAACAGCAATATGGCTACCACCGCAAACACCATGGCGATGAGCGTAATCACCAGATAGGTTCTTCCGAAGAGTTGGGTAATATCCTTTGTCAGGGCACCATTCACCTTGCGGATAGCCACTTCCTTCTTGCGGGTCTGCGTATCCAGCATCACCGTACTGAAGATGCTTATCAGGCAGATAGCCAGACTCACGATAGCCAGAATCCACGCAATATTTTGCAGTATTTCCAACGCAAACATGCTCCTTGCCATATAGTCACGCAGATTGGATGACATCGGTTTTACCACAGCAGGCTCCAATTTCTGTATCATTCTATCTACTGCAACCTGCATCTCCTTATATTCACCCGGCTTTGCCACAAGAATATAATGCCTGGCATCATAAGCTTCTTTGGGGTCTATGACTATGAATGAGTATATATCAGTTTTAAAACTCCCCTGATAAGGTATCGACTGGAACGTTCCGGCTATCTGATACGAATCCATCTCATCTACGGTCAATATATCATTAGGAGCAATATGATGCTGGCGCATCTGCTTATACAACTTCTCATTTACCAGGATGCATTTCTTCCGGTTTGCCTTCGGCTTCCAATTCACCTTGATCTTGAAGAAATCGAGATAGGAGGTATCTGATGTAATCCTAAAGCAATAATTCGTCACATTACCATAGCTAGCATAAGGATCGCCTTGCCAAGCCGCCTTGCTGAACTCCTCGTTCTCTGCCAGCTCGTTAACTTTCCAAAATCCCCAGCTATAAGGCATCCATCGTTCTACCTGCGGTAAATGGATGAGCTTGTCTCTGAGGCGCTGACCATTTTCTGCCGCATTTGTCTGCAGAAACAGACTCTGCTTGTATGCACGCTCGTCATCAGGTATATGATTGAAATCAGCCATCTTGCCCACCCAGCACAGGAGGCAGAAAGTAACACCCAGGAAGAACATACTGATCATCACCTGCACACCCAGCATCGTATTGCGGAACCAATGGTTATGGCTTCTTCTCATTCCTGATTCGAGTGCTTGCGTACGCTTGCAAATGCGACTCAGCACAATCCAAATGATGGCGAGACACAGCATCATAACCACCAGCCCGATCACCAGACTATAGAGATACAGATGACTGACGGTTCCTAACTCGGAGGTGATTTCTGCAAACTGAGGCTTTGCCAGATAATCACAAATCCAGGATCCCATCAATACTGCCACAAAATAAGCCCCCAGCACGATCATCACCACCTCGGTAGCAAACATGGAGAAGAGTTGGAGGCGTGTGGCACCATTGGTAATTCGAAGCGAGATTTCACGTCTGCGCATCCAGAACAGTTGCGTCTGCATCCTCAGAAAACCGATGATGGCAGCCAGCAGGATCAACGAGCCTATCAGATAAGTGATGGAACGGGCAATAGCAACGCTTGAATACTCTTTGCTCAACCGATCTTTCAGCTTTTCTGTTTTTACCTTCAACCCCAATGGTTTCAACCTGCCGTTCACCTCTGCTTCCAACTGTTGTGGCGTGCATCCCTCTTTCAACACCACATACAAAGCCACAGCATAAAATTGATTTAAATCCATATCTTCCAACTCCCATGGCGAGTAAAAGAGAGCAGAACTGTTTTGCTCAGTCAATGATAAGTCTTGATAGACATCCACCAATCTCAACTGATAATTTCCATAGTCTTTACTCAAACAAATACTTGCACCCACAGGATTCTTGTCACCAAAGATTTGCTTTGCCTGCTTTTCGTTGATAATGGCATCATGAGGCCCCAACACCTTTATCTTTTCGCCCGTAATGGCAGAACGGATACCTACAAAGTTGGGATAATGACGGTCAAGGGGAACGGCATCCAACGGCATCTTTCGCTTTGTCTTGCCGTTTAGGGTAAACTCAGCCCAGCCGCCAGTAAGCATACCATTAGGAGCATAAGGTCCCTGCTCTATGCAACGAGGTCCTCCATTCGCTTTCACCGCCCTTACGATATCACCATTGATACGAATTGAATTTTCCGATTGACGTTTTTGGATGGAATCGAACCGGAGGTTATAAACCCTGTCATAATAAGGTTCATGATTTATGGAAGCCATGCGGAAATTCTGCAGAAACGAATGCACCGTGGCAAGCGTCACCATACCGATGGCAAGCGACAGGATGCTGCCCAGCGTCTGCACCTTGTACTTGAGAATGTTGCGCAGGGCAACCTTCAGGTTGTGTAATAACATGTTCATATTTACAAGTCTTTATATAATTATTTACGTGAAAGATTGAATTTTATTATCTATGAGAGATTTTGTTTTTTATTATCTCAGATAAAAGTCTATCTCAAATCTATCTCTTTTTCACTGGCAATTTGGGAATATCCGCTTACGATAACCTTGTCGCCCGGCTTCAACCCGGAAGTAATTTCGAATTGCTGCGGATTCTGTCTGCCTACATTGATATTCACCCGCTGCGCCTTCTTGCCATCGCCAGATACCCGGAATATCCAATATCCGTTGGTCGTTTGGAAGAAATCACCATTCGGAATCACCAAGGCTTGCTCCGGCTTGCCCAATTCCAACAACACCCGATAACTCTTGCCCAAACGGATATTGGCGGGAGTCTTGCCACTAAAAGTTAATTCGCAGACAAACTGATGGTCTTTCACCTCAGGAATCACCCGCGATACACGAAGCGGGAACTGATGACCATCGTACTCGACATGGGCAGGAAGTCCGGCGATAACGCGGTCGATGTAATACTCAGCCAGCGAAATCTGCAATTTAAACTGGCTCATCACCTTGATCTGTCCGATGCTCGCCCCGGACGAAACCTGCTGACCTTGGGTTACCCCCAAATAACTCAGTTGTCCGCTTACGGGAGCCCGAACCACCAACTGCTGGGTGCGGCCCTTCATTCTCAATAATTTCTTGTTGGCTTCCATCCGGTTGGCAGCAATCATCTCGCGCTTCAATCGGGTAGATACGGAATCATGCTTCAGGTTTTGCATCTGCAAGAGCACCTTCTGCCGCTGATATTCGTAATCTTCCTCAGCCACTTCCAGTTCCGCCTTACTCTTGATGCCCATACGATATTCCTCCCGGCTCTGCTTGAGCGATTTCTTCAGGCTCGCCATCTGATGCTGGGCATCCAAGGCTTGCTGGCGAAGGTTGATGGTCTTCTGCGTCATCTCTATCTCCTGTTCCTGACAGTTGCGAAGCTTGCTGCTCCATGCATCCTGCTCCTCATCAATAGAATGATAGAGTTCCGGATTCTGAAGCACCAGGATGGTATCGCCCTGCTGCAGCATGGCTCCTTCTTCTGCCACCACCCGTTCCACGAATCCGTTCTCCATCGCATTCACCTGGATGGTCTTGAAGGGTTGCACCAGTCCTTCTACATCTACATACTCCCAGAATGGAGCCTTCTTTACTTCGGCTATCACCACGCTATCCATATCCACCCTTCGGGTGCCCGAAGTAACGATCAGGAAAAGGGCATAGACCAGGATGGCGATGCCTGCTGCACCCGACAGGATAGGATATCGGTAGCGGATATACCACGGTTTCGGTTGTTTCTTTATATCCATATTGTTCTGTTTTTATTCATTTCTTTTATTTATAGGAAGATGATTCCATGAGAAATTATTCCATAAGAAGCCTTATTCTATAGGAAGTTCTTCCTTCAGTTCTTTATTGTGTTCGAAATCAAAACCCGTCATGCTTCGGAGCGTATAGTAAAGACTCCAATAGGTCTGCATGGTCGAGATGTAATTGCGCCGGGCAGCATCTTTTTCGCTGATGGCTGCATTCAGGTCGAGTATCGAGTTGCGGCCCATGATGTAGAGTCGGCGCGCCACCACATGCCGCTTCTCGGCACGCTGGTCGGTAAGCGATGCCACATGCACCTTTCGGGCTTGCATGTTAAACTGCAACACCAGTTTTTCTACGTTCTGGTAGAAATCCCTCATGCCTTGCTCCACCTGCGTCTGGGTAAGCGCCAGCTGCGATTTGGCTTCTCTTATCCTACCCTTTCCCCGTCCCCAATCCAATATTGGAAGGGCGATGTGATTCTTGCCGATTGCTGACTCATCGGACTGCGATAGGCGGCACCGATATCTGCTCCCGTCTGCGAGAGTCCGAATTGCATATAGAGATCCGCCTTCAATCCGGCATTGGCACGAGCCTGAGCCAACCGGCTTTCGCTCTCCTTCTGGATGCGACGGTAATAATCGGGATCCGGACTGTTCAGCAAAGCCCAATCTATCGCCCGCTGCAGAGGAACCTCAAAGGCAGGCACCTCTTCCGGCATCACCAGACTGATGTCCTGCGATTGTTCCAACCCCAGAAACGAGCGGATGGTCTGCATCTTCTCCCGCAAAGCCACCTGGGCATCCATCACATTGGTCTCCTCGTTCAAACGGTTGATTTCCAGCTGTAGCATCTCGTTTTCCGAAATCGTTCCATTCTCATATCGCCCCTTTGCCATCTGATAAAGCGTATCAGCAGAAGCAAAGTTCTGCTTTGCCATCTCCCATTCTGCTTGCGCCGAAGCCAGACCAAAGAAATGCTCACAGGCTTTTGCCGAAACAATCTCCAGTGTTTCGGCATATCGCTTTTTGGATTCCCGGAACCGGATAGGTTCTATCCGTCGATTCCATTTCAGCGAGTTATAGCCAAAAAGACTCTGCTCATAACCCACGATAAAGGGTTGACTACTATAGGCTGTTATCTTGTTGTGCAACTCATCCAAGCGGTTGAGCGAACTCTTCACAAAAAGGCTACCACCCGTCAGGGAGATATTCTGGTTGATTTTCAGAGTAAGGTCGGCACTCAACTGATCTTGCTTCAGAAAGAGAGCCGTACCATCCGACTGGGTTATCTTGTTCACCTCCTTATTAATATAAGGTGAAGATGAGAGGGAAAGCGAAGGCAGATAGTTGGCCTGATGATACCGATAAGCCCAGTAAGCAGACAGAAAGGTATTGCGGGCACTCTGCACCGATGGCGACTGCCGCTGCGCCATCGCAATGGTAGCCGCCAGGTCGAGCTGCAAAGTGTCGGCTTGAACATTCAGGGCTGCAAGCGCCCATACTATGAATAGATAATTCTTTTTCTTCATGATGATTTCTTTTGCAAAAACTAACACAAAAGCTATGCCACAAAGATAAAGATATGATTATCAGGAAGATAAGAAATTTCGGATATAAAAAAAACGTGCGAAACCGTGCGAAACCGCACGAAACGTGTGCGATTTCGCACGGTGCGCACATCCTCAATATGATAGGCATCCGTCTCTATCAGGCAGGAAGCACCACGCTAAAGGTGGTTTTATCGCCTGGCTTCGAAGAAGCGGTGATGGTTCCACCATGCAGGGTTACTATCTGCTTGCAGATACTCAACCCGATGCCCGAACCGTTCGTCTTGGTAGTAAAGAACGGCACAAAAATGCGCTCCATCACCTCCGGAAGGATTCCCTTACCATTATCAGTAATGGAAATGATGAAATCGCGCTTGTTGCTCGAAAGATGAGTGGTAAGACGGACATAAGGAATCTCTTCATTCTCCACGGCTTCCTGCGCATTCTTCAGCAGATTAATCAGCACTTGTTCTATCTGCGAACGATCCATCAGCAACCTCTGGTCTTCGTTTTCTATCTCATAATGGAATATCGAATCCGGATAAAGATGCTGCAAATCAGCCACCAGATCACCAATCCTTACATCCTCAAACTGAGGTTTCGATATGCGTTGCAACTTTCGATAGTTCTCCACAAACTGCAGCAAGCCATTGCTCCTTCGATTGATGGCTTGCAATGCCATCAGCAGATCATCATGCTCCAGCGTATCCTGCTCCACCCCTTCACATAGTGTATCAGCCAAAGAGATGATAGGAGTCAGCGAGTTCATGATTTCGTGGGTCAATACCCTCACCAGCTGCTGCTGCGCATCCGTCTCATTCTTCTGAATCACCGGTTGCACATTCTGCAAGGTATAGAGGCGATAGGCAAAGCCTTTATTAAAGAAGTTGACCACGCTCAATACAAAGTCAGCCTTCCCCGCATTCTGATTTCCGGCATCCAAAGCCTTCTTGCCAGCAGCCCCCTCGCTGGTCTTGGTCTTCAACTGTACCAGTTTCTGCAATCCCGGCTTCAGCTGCATCATCATTTCCGGCAGCGTCTCATCCAGCACCTGCAAGTCGTGCAAGTGATGAATCGAAAAACCGCAGAGTCCATCCACGGCAGCCCGATTCATCCAATGCACCTTTCCCTGTTCATCCGCCACAATGAGAAAGGCATTGATGGTATCGAGCATCGTTCCGAAATACTGGTATTTCGCTTCCTGTCGCAAAGTGGTTTCCCGAAATTCATTCACCACTTCGTTAATCTGCTCTGCAAGATTCCGCTCTTCTCCCCTCAGATGATCCAACGAATACTGAAGCGAGAAGTCACGGGTGCGGATAGCCTCAATCAGTTGGCGCATCCGCTCATTGCTCTTATGATTGAATAAGTTATTGACGATTGACATAGTTTCAAAAATTTCCGTTTTTTCTATCAAAAAAACTGCTTAAATCCCCACACGCCCTGTAAGGGCAGAAGCTCCTAGCCCAGGGCAACACCCTGGGTTTTAACAAGATATATCCCTACGCCCTGAAAGGGCAAAAGCTTTAAACCCCGAGCTTATCGATTTTTCTGTAAAGGGCGAAACGGGTGATACCCAGCAACTCTGCGGCCTGTGTAAGATTTCCATTGCTCAAGGAGATGGCGCGCTTGATGGCTTCACGCTCCAAGGTCTGAAGATTGAGCGAATCAACCTTTATGGAACCTGAAGAAGTCCCCGATGCCACCACAGAATCCTCCAATCTGATATCCTCGGCAGCCAGTTCCGTCTTATCCCCCAACACAATCGCCCTCTCGATGCAATGCTGCAATTCTCTTACATTCCCCGGCCAGGTATGTTTCAACAGCTTCTGTTTGGCAGATGCACCCAGCACCACATCGCCTACACTATATTTTCCCGAATAAATCTTCAGAAAATATTCTGCCAGCAGAACGATATCCTCTCCACGATCACGCAGCGGCGGAAGATGCAACTCGATGGTATTCAGTCGATAGAAGAGATCCTGTCGGAATGTTCCCTCGCCCACCTTCTCACGCAAATTAGCATTCGTTGCCGCCAGAATTCTCACATTCACATAGCTCACCTTGTTGGAACCAATGCGCTGAGTTTCACGCTTCTCTATCACCGTCAAGAGTTTCTGCTGCATCGGCAGGTTCAGATTTCCAATCTCATCCAGAAAGAGAGTACCGCCATCCGCCGTCTCAATTCGTCCTTCCTTCGCATTCCTGGCATCCGTAAACGCTCCCTTCTCGTATCCGAAAAGTTCGCTCTCGAAAAGATTTTCAGGGATACACCCCAGGTCGATATTTACAAACGGCTTTCTTGCCCTGTCTGAAAGCTGATGCAAGGCATGCGCCACCACATCCTTTCCCGTACCATTCTCTCCAGTAATCAACACGTTGGCATCCGTAGCCGCCACACGCATCATCTGCGCTTTCAGTTCCTTCATGGCAGAGCATTCGCCTATCATTCCCGCAAACACATCTTGAGAAGATACAACAGACTTGGAATCAGAACATTGATTCATATTCAGTTTCAGCTCCGATTCCTTTTCCTGCGAATCCGAAGAATCCAGATTCCTTTCCCTGCTCAATTCCACGGCACTCTTCACCGTATCGAGCAGTTTATTCCTATCCCATGGTTTCGGAATAAAGTCGATGGCTCCCGCCTTGATAGCCCTCACCGCCTTCTCCGTATCCACGTAAGCCGTGATAAACAGCACCACGCTCTTGGGGTTATGCGCCAGAATCTTCTCCAACCATTCATATCCCTCTTCGCCACTGATGGCATCCCGATGGAAGTTCATATCGAGCATAATGACATCAGGCATGAACGAATCCATCATTCCGATGATTCGTTCAGGCGTATTGATAACTCTAATACCCTTCACGTATGGTTTCAAAAGCATATTGAGCGACAAGAGAACATCCTCATTGTCATCCACTATCAGTATCTTTCCTTTTTTCTCCATTGCCATCATTTTTAATTATTTTGCCCACAAAGTTACTGCAAAAAAACGAGATAGCTTCGAAAAAAACATCATTTCTTCCAAAATTCTAAACAAAAGCGGTCTCCCAACCGCTATATTCCGATATTTTAAAGAAATAACGAAGAAATTTCCGAAAATATTTGGTGATTTCAAAATTTCGCTTTATCTTTGCACTCTAGTTATCAAGAAATCTCGGGGTTGACTGGATTTGACGGCGAGATGAAATGGTACGTAAGCATGCGGAGGCTCGTTGGCTACCTCCTAAATCCTAGTGAACAAAAAATTAATTGGCGAAAATAACTACGCTCTCGCTGCTTAATCGAAGTACAGTAGATTAACTTTATTCCGGCACAAGGTGCTGGAACGGGACATCGCTCAACGGATGTAGTTCCGAATCTTGTTGATCAAGCGGTGCAGGCAAATCGGAAATAGTTCATGTACGCCTCGTTGCATGGATGAAATTTTAGAGGATAAGGGTATGATTGGTGGTCCAGGTCTTGTCATACCTCGAAAATTGAAGGCTGGAATAAGCATGTAGAAAGCGTATGGTTTCCTTGTGCGGACGAGGGTTCGATTCCCTCCAGCTCCACCCTATAAGCAAATAAGCAGCTGAAAAAATCAGCTGCTTATTTTTTGTTTTTATAATATTCTACAATCTTTATTTCTGCTTTCACACGCTCTAAAGCACCCTGATTATCAGCAAGTTTAGTGTGAAGGCATTTTTAGGAGAAAAGTATGATAGTATAAACACCAGAAACTGATACTTCCTACAGCTGAAACCGATAGATCCAGGAAGAGATGCTGATAGTTCCAGAAAGAGAAGCTGATAGTTCCAACAGGGGAAGCTGATACTATCTACGAGAGTAATTCATACTACCAGTTATTGGCTGACCCGGGTCAGCCATATAGATGACCCGGGGCAGCTATATGGATGACTCTAGTCAGCTGTAAGAACTACTCAAACCAATCGATAAAAGATAGCATCTTTCCGCCTTTCAGCACCTATCATCTCTCCTCACTCCTCATAACCGTTATTCCCTCTTCACACATCACCCACATTCTCTCTTCACAATTCTCCTTTCACACTCAAACAACTAAGAAACAGATAGTTAACATAAAGAGTGAAAGCATTTTTAAACAGAAACGCAAAAAGTATAAAGTAATACATAAAAAGGGTGTAGCCTCCTATAAGAAGAAAGCCTAGACTGCATCACAAATAAATGATAATTTACCGTGGCTTGACCGTTCATCAAGAGAGGTAAGAGTTCGTCTCGCTGCTTAGTAAGGACTTCGATTTCTTTTTGTCGCAAAAGTTGTTCGTCAAACATTGGTTTTGTTGCATTTACAAATTTCGTACATATCGTTTCATTAAAAGCAAAACGGAAATCAGCCAAATCCCCTAAGACAATATATGGTATAGAAGAACCATGTTTACCACCACTATATATAGGTTGAAATAAGTATCTCAATGTATAATAGAAGAAAGATATGTTATGTTCGTCTTCATCTAAAACACAAGCATACGTTCTTTGATATAAATCGAATTTACCTTTATAGAAGCCAACTCGCCCTGTATAACTCCCATTTCCTGAAACCAACACGGCATATCCATCATAAATATATTCATTTGAAGAAACCGGTTCTGGTGCGCAAGAAAAGAACTTATAATTCCCAGGTACAGCTTTAGACACATCTTTCTTGCCTGTAAAGATTCTCATAAAATCCTTGATTTTACAATCATTCCAACCTTGCGGTATCTCTCGCTTCAACTTCTCATTCCAAGCCATAGCTCCGCCACTTGATTTATATGGTTTTCCCTCCTCATTCGGAAAGTCAAACTGCACAAACCAATAGTCGTAGAGTTGCTTTGCCATCGCCTCTAAATTATCATTTATCAGTTTTGTTTATTACTAAAATTATGTTATATTATAAGGAGTCAAACATTAATTTTGGATATGAAAGAAATAATAATACAAAACGTTTTAGATGGAATGAGAGTGGTTCTGTCTGTTGAACAGCTAGATTTGTTAAGCGAAGTGACCCAAAAAGCATTGGCTGAATACGAAATTGTGGTTAAAACTACAGATGAAGAACAGCGTGATAAAGAAAATTCAGATCTCCTTGGAGCTTTTATCTCTTCAAAAAAAGTTGAAGGATGTTCTGAAAAAACGCTCCACTATTATAATTCTTCTATAGAGAAGATGATTGCTGCTGTCAAGAAGAATGTCTGCAATGTTACTACTAATGATATTCGCTGCTATTTGGCTGATATGCAGGAACAACGAAAGTTGAGCAAGGTAACCATAGACAATTTGCGACGCATCTTTTCAAGTTTCTTTTCTTGGTTGGAAGATGAGGACTATATCACTAAAAGTCCGGTACGCAGAATACATAAAGTGCGTACTGATGCTTTAGTGAAAGAGGTGCTGACGGATGAGAATATAGAAGTGTTGCGTGACAGTTGCCAAGAACTTCGAGATGTGGCGATGATAGACTTGCTACTCAGTACAGGCATGCGTGTGGGTGAGTTGGTAAAAATCAACCGTGAAGACATTGACTTTCAAGAGCGCCAATGTGTTGTGTTTGGAAAGGGTAATAAAGAGCGAGAGGTGTACTTCAATGCACGTACAAAAATACACCTCAAAAAGTATCTGGATCAACGCTCAGATTCTAACCCGGCTTTGTTCGTCAGCCTCAAGAAACCTCATACCCGATAAACTATTAGTGGCGTTGAGGTTCGCTTGCGCCAGTTGGGTAAGAAAATAAATCTGCATAAGGTACATCCTCATAAGTTCCGCAGAACTTTGGCAACTATAGCTATTGACAAGGGTATGCCGATAGAGCAGGTGCAAAAGATGTTGGGGCATGTGAAAATTGATACAACCTTGCACTATGCCATGGTAAACCAGGCAAATGTAAAAATGGCGCATCGTAAATTCCTTAATTAAAGTTTAAAGATTATCTAGTTTGCTTAACTTTTGCTACCTTTGTAAGCAAAAAATAGGCAGATTATGAAATTAAGCAAACATAAATTAGGTGAACTTATAGAAGTGACTCGTGGCGCAAGTCTATCTGGTCAATTCTATGCAGAGGAAGGCGAATTTGTACGTCTGACTTTGGGTAATTTTAATATGAATGGAGGTGGGTTCAAAGAAAACACTTCCAAGACGGACTTGTATTATACTGGTACTGTCAAAGACGAGTTTATACTAAACAAGGGTGATATTATCACACCGCTTACAGAGCAATCTCTAGGATTGTTGGGGACGACGGCACGTATACCTGAAAGTGGAAAGTATATTCAAAGTCAAGACGTAGCACTTGTAAAATGCAAGAAGGGGCTTCTTGACCCTAATTTTTGTTACTATCTCATATCTTCTTCTGTTGTTCGCCAGCAGCTAAGCGCTGGTGCTCAACAAACAAAGATACGCCATACCTCTCCTGACAAAATCAAGGATTGTACCGTATGGATACCAGAACTTGAAGTGCAGAAGAGAATAGGGCGTATTTTATCTGATATTGACGAAAAGATAGCACTTAATCGTCAGATAAATGATAATTTACCGATGCCTGACCATTCATCAAAAGAGGCAGAAGTTCGTCACGCTGCTTAGTTAGAGCAGCAATTTCTTTTGTAAGAACGAGCTGTTTGTCTGCTATTCCATTTTGTAATTCTATCCATTGCACATAGATGTCTTTTGCACCAATAGTAAGAATTGGAAACTTGCAGAGGTCATCCCTTGAAACTTCTTTGAAAGTCGTACCTGTTCCTAATTGTTCTATTTGTTTGATATGGTGTTTTATGTAGTAGTACAAATAAATAGAATCACTTATACTCTTAGGAATAAAACTCTTGAACCCTTGATTTGTACAGACCTCATGCTTTGCAATAGAAACCAGACCGATTGGAGCACGACTTGACATAAGTACAGAATTTGTTGGAAGCATACTTGTACTACAAGAATCGAAACCTTGCTTTGTTATATTGCGTTCACCTCGATACACAAACTTTGATTGTTGGTCAGACAAATCCTTTGGAGTTATCCAAACTATATCACCACCATAATTTGCTTCGTCGGCTGTTGAAGGTGTCGCACCATTCTTTATTTCTGCAAAATCGATTAGATTTTCAACTTCCCAATCAATAGGAACTTCTTTTTTGAGGCGTTCATTATAGACCATAGCACCACCGCTCGATTTATAAGGCTTGCCCTCCTCATTCGGAAAGTCAAACTGCACAAACCAATAGTCGTAGAGTTGCTTTGCCATCGCCTCTAAATTATCATTTATCTGACGATTGAGTTCTATCTTACGGTCTAATAAAGAAAGAACAGAAACTAACTTTTCTTGTTCTTTCTTTGTTTTAGGCAATACCAACTTTAGTTCTTTTAAACCAGCTTGGGAAAGGTTATCTCTTGCTGAACCAGAACTAAGCCCAACCAAATGCTCATATAATGTATCTATATTGTATTTGATAAATTCTGGGCAATAGCCTTCGTTAGGGAGTATTGCACAAATAGCTTGATTGGTACAAGCCTCCAATTTCAATAAAGAGGCTTTTCCTGCGGTGGCACCATACATGGCTACAAGTACTGTATCTTTAGGATACAATTCTGTACTTGAATTTTCAAACCCTTTTTGTGTAATATAGTTTGAGGTTTCGTAAATATATGGAGAAGCTAACTCTCCACTATTTATCCAAGGAATAACACCACCTTCATAATAACTTTTTTCGGTTGATAAAGGTGTTGAACCCGAAGATGTGCGAAATACATCCCCAAGTTTTATCTCTTTCCATCCTACAGGAATAATTCTTTTTCGTTTATATATCTTCTGCTTCATGCTTTTATGTTAGTTTGTAATTTGGTAAGTTCACTTGCCAAATTGTTTATCTTTATATTTGGTCAAGTCAGACTTGACCTTTTTCACTCTTTGTCAACACTTCCTCCCAGTTTTGCTTCCCATTCCTCTATAGTTGGCATCGTACCTTCCAATTTCTCAGGATAGAATTTCTCCAAGTCATATTCTGAGATTGCTATTGGCTGGCTACTTGATTCCAAGGCATATTGGGCTTGGATGCGGTCTTTTTCCTTGCAGATAAGTACGCCTATTGTTGGATTGTCTCGCCCCTCTTTACGAAGAAGATGGTTGCAAGCTACAACATAGCCACCAACCTGCCCGACATCGGCAAAAGTAAAGGAACCTATCTTGACTTCTAGAACAATATAGCATGACAAGTTCAAATTATAGAAAAGTAAGTCAATGAAATTTTCTTTCTCTCCTATCTGTAAACGGTATTCCTTGCCTACGTATGCAAACCCTGTACCCAGCTCTGTTAGGAACTTAGTGATATTGTTTAGTAATGCATCTTTGAGAATACGCTCATTATATGGCTTGGTAATGCCTGTAAACGCAAAGTTGTATGGGTCTTTGGTAATTTCTTGTGCCAAATCACTATCTACATTAGGCAATGTGCTCTTGAAATTACTCAAGGCTTTGCCCTGTCGCTCATATAGAGAAGAATCTATGAAGTTATGAAGAACATTTCTACTCCAACCATTTTTTACAGTTTGGTGAACATAGAATAATGCCTTCTGTGGTTCTTTAAAAAACTTGTCTATCAATAGCATATGATGCCCCCAAGGAGTTAAGAATATATCATTTTCTAATTGGTCAGCAACTTGCTGACCAATTTCATGACTACCATTTTTTGCCCCAAGTTGAGGCAAAATTACATTCTCCCCTAATTGGTCAGCAACTTGCTGACCAATTTCAAAGTAGGGTTGGTACATACAATAGAAGTTCTTCATATAAAGAAGGTTCTTCGGCGAAAAACACGTAGTAGAAGGATTCGCTTCTTTCAAATCCCTACTAAGGTTATGAAAGAACTTACTCCCCCAACGATCTTCTGCTTTTAGAGTAACGATATCCCTACCCAAACTCCAATAGAATTTGAGCATCTCCGTATTGACCTTCACCGCAGCCTTGATCTGGCTCTGGCGATAACGCATGCAGAGTCCTTTGACCCACTGCAAATAATCTTTATCTAATATACTTATCGGCTTATTCATATTTTTATTCCTTTCCCACATTACGGTTAAAACTGAGGCTTCCGAGTTGCTTCATAATTTCATCTTCTAGACGATGACTTTCAGCGAATTGTTGTGCAAGCGTAGTCTTATAATCATTCATTCGCTTGTTGAACTCTTCTTCCGTAATATCCACATAGTCTATCTTGATATCAAAATACTGTCCGGCAGAGAGGCTATATCCCTTCTCTTTGATTTCATCGTAGGTCACATTGACAGAGAAGTCATCCACAGCTTCCTTATTTTGAAAAGTGCTGACTATCTGGTCAATCTCCTCGTCACGAAGACGAACCTTTTTCAAGCCATTGCTATCTTTGTATTCCTCACCAAGTTTGCTGGCATCAATCAATACCACCTTATCACTCTTCTTTGAGTCATCGAAGAAGAGTACAGAGACATTGGTTCCTGTATTGGCAAATACATTACTTGGCATGGATACGCAGCCATAAACTATCTTGTTGTCAACGATATGCTTCAGGATTTTGTTCTCAATGCCACTCTTGGCGGTGATGAATCCAGTTGGAATAACAATGGCTCCCTTGCCTGAGTTTTTCTTCAAAGAATTGATAACATGCTGGATGAAGCAGGTATAGATTGCCATGCTGTCTTTTTTCTTCGCTGGCACCTTTGGTACTCCTGCCCAGAAACGAGCAGGAAAGGCTGCGATCTTCTCTCTTGTATCGCTGAAATCCATCTTGAATGGTGGATTGCTTACCACAAAGTCGAACTGGCGAAGGCTTTGTCCGTCATCGCTTTTATGGTAAGGTGCAACGAGTGTGTCACCTTGGATGGCATGATCAAGTGAAGATACCAAACCATTGAGCAACAGGTTGAGCTTGAGCATCTTGTTGCTTCGTTGAGAAATATCTTGGGCAAAAATAGTACAGCGGTCTTCTCCGATTTGATGTGACAATGCCATCAGCAAAGTACCTGTACCTGCTGATGGGTCGTAGCATTCAATATTATGGAGGTCGGCATGATCGCCCACTAATAATCTGGCCATAATGGTAGCGATGGCATGAGGAGTGTAATATTCTGCATATTTTCCGCCTCCAGCTGTGTTGTAGTCTTTGATGAGATATTCAAAGATATTGGCGAAGAAGTCGTAATGCTCTGAAAATGCTTCCTCAAAAGAGAAATTGGCAAGCTTATCCACCATGGCACGTGCAAATGGTGCTCTCTGAGCCACATCTGTCACATATTGGGTTAATGGCTCAAAGAGAGGTATCTTGGTGTTTTGTGTGGTCTGTGTAGAGAATATGGCAAGATTCTGCTCCGCAATGTCGCTCATCGTATTGTCGAAGATAAAATCAAAATCACCCTTTGCCTGCTGGTTCCAGAGGTTTGCAATCAGATGCTCTGGTTTCAAGCGTGGTAGGTCTGGAGACAAGGAAGCCAGTAACATCATGCGCTCCATATCACTCAACTCACTGTAAGCGGTTTCCCATTTCTCTGCTGTGCAAATTTTCTCAGCATAGCGGTTTCCTGAGTGTTTGATAGCATAGCCAAACTTGTCATTCAAGAACTTATATAGGAATACCTGGGTGATAATTTTATACTCATTGCCGTCATTGCCCATGCCGTATGTCTTGCAAGTTGCTTTCAGGGCATCGATGAGGGCTACGGTTTTTTCTCTTATTGTCATATTTTTATATTTAATTACTTGGATATGTTCTATTATATTGATTGATGTATTGACGAGCTATTCTGGTTTGAATGAAAGTGAAATCGTCCATTTGAGCCTCTATGCTCGGATAATGATTGAGAGATTGTGCTATCTCTGTCATAACAGTACAATCGAAATATTCATCTTTCTTCAGAATGTCAGCACGGTCGTAAACCTTTTGATCTATTTCTGATTTTATGTCTGAAAGTATCGCCACGATATCATTATCATAATAACTGAAGATGAATGGCTTGTGCTCTTTCAATCTTCGTTGGTTTTCTTCGTGAATTCGTTTGTGGACATTGGCAAACTTGGTGTCGCCATTGTATTTCTTCAGCAAGCGATTGTTGCTTTCCTGTAATTTTACCAATCGCTCAATGATTTCATCCAACTCTTTACTTTCTTGGTTAAACTTAGCGATACTGTCAACGACAAAGCCATGCTCCTTGAATCTTTGCATGAAGGCATCACGCAGAGTGATATATTCAGGATCGTCTGGGTCTGTATTTTCTGTGAATTTGTGAATCACTAAAGCCCATTTTTCTTGTAACTCCTGTCCACCTGCTATCATTTTCATTTCTTCCTCTCCAATTTTAGAGAAATTGAAGCGGATGTCTTGCATTGCTTCATTGACGAGTTGCTTGGTCTCATCAGATATGGCAAAGGCTTCCTTTTGGTTGATGATGTCGATGTGGTGTTGCACTTCCTTTAACATATCTGGGAGTTTGGTCAGTTCAACCTTACTGAAAGCATCCTTCAAGCTGTCATCACCGAATGTACGTACTATATTGGCACAATCCTTGGCTGAAACCAGCGCTTTCTTCAAGTCGATCAGCACTTGCTTGTCTTCGATGGAAGAAATCTCAGACGAAAACTCCTCTACATTGTTTGTCGTGTAATCAAACAATGTTTGGCGTACATCTTTCATCTGTCGAATCAATTCCTCAGGGTCTTCTATAACCTGTGAGAAAGTATCGGTGGTATGATTGCCATCCACTTCGTCTGGATTGTTGAATCGGTTCAACTCTTTGAGGTAAGCCTCGTTGGTCTCTTCAAAATTTTGCTTGATGTTAGCAAAGTCGATGACATACCCATAACGATTGTTCTTGTATGGTCGATTGACACGTGTGAGTGCCTGCAAAAGGTTATGGTCACGGAGCTTGCGACCAAAATAAAGTCTCTTTAAGCGTGGCGCATCGAAACCGGTCAAGAGCATATTGAAGACAATAAGCAAGTCGATGCTCATGTTCTTCTTGAAGTCCTTGATAATTTGCTTGCGAGTTTCCTTGTCATCGCTATCGTGCAAGATGAGTCCTACTTTCAATGGATGCTTCTTATAACCTAGCGTCGGTATGGCATTGGCTACCATCCACTCTTGTCCATCCATTTTGATTTGGATAGGCTTGGCATATCCATTGTCAAGTGTATTAGCAAAGCCACCATCCGAGAAGTTTTGAAAAGCCTCATATAACTTCCTTGCTTGTTCGCTTGTCTCGCAAATAACCATGCCTCCAAGTGTATCATCACCTTGTATCTTGCGGAATTTGGTTAAGTCGTCAGCAATGTAACGAGCTAACTCCCCGACATAACTATCGTGCTCTATGATTTGTGAACGCTTGATGTCTTTTTTATGTACAAGAGTTTCCAACTTATCGTAAACCTCAGACAGACGTTCCTTATATGAGGTCTCTATATCCTCACGGATAATCTTTAATGTATATCCGTCAGCAATAGAACGGTCATAATAATAAGTATGGAAGTAGCGTTGGAAAACCACACTCGAAGCACAATCTTTCTTTAGCAGAGGAGTTCCTGTCAAGGCTATCTTGATGGAATTTGGATCTGCATCAAAAAGATTGGCTAGAAAACAACCACCAGGTTTGTAACCACGATGTGCCTCGTCCATAATGAAAACACGCTGTAGGTTTGTTGCGTAAGCCGGAAGTTCTACCTTTTGCTTGTCTTCGGCAAAGCGCTGGATGTTCACAACTGTTATCTCTTGCTGTCCACTGGTACCTTCTTGTGCATGGTTGTTGCGGAACTGAGTCATTAATTCCGCACGAGTATTGGCTGTTGAAACAACGAGTCCACGAGCCTCAAACTCTTGGGTGGCTTGTTCTAGTAAGTCTATTCTATCTACTATGAAATAGAATTTTGCAACCATATTCTTCTTGGCATAATAGTCGGACAGAACATAGGTGAGATAAAAGGACAGAGCCGTTTTTCCACTACCTTGTGTATGCCATACTACGCCAGAAGTAGCTCCTTCTGAGAGTTGTTGGCGGATAGCGAGTGCGGCAAACATCTGCTGGTAGCGCATGATGTGCTTTTGATCGGTGCTTTCTATTTTACCATCTACTTCTTTCTCCATTTTAACGTATGCTATGCCATACTTGATGATAAAGAGCAATCGCTCAGGGCTGCACATGGAGGTAAGCATACGGTTCGTAGGAGTATTGACGCCAAGATTGGTTTGATACTCCGGTGTATGATGAATAACTTGACAGTTGAAGTCTGCCAAGATTTGTCTTTCTTCTTTTTGGTTGATTCCCTTATATGGATAATTCGCATTATAAGGTGCTATCGGGAGATTGGAAGGATTCTCCTCACGGAAGCAATTGAAGGGGGCGTTTTCTCTTGCAGCAGTGCAATAGAAAGCTCCTTGGATAGGAACTATTCCCCCCATCGTATCGTACTCCATATTATTAGAAAATATCATCAACTGTGTGATGTTGATGAAGCTACGAAACTTTTTGTTTGGGAAACGCTCTTGATTCATTCGCTTGCTTTCAGCTACAATTCCTCCATGATTGTTTGGCTTTTTTACCTCTACGAAGCAAAGAGGCAAGCCATTGACAAACAAAGTAATGTCTGGGCGGAATTCATCTTGCCCATTTTTACAAGTGAATTCAGCGGTAAAATGAAAAGTGTTGTTCTGAGGATTTTCAAAGTCTATCAATTTGATGGGAGATACAGCCTGTAATCTTTTGTAAAAAGACTTACCGAGGTCATCATTCTTTAGTTCTTGGCGAATGGAGCGCAAAATGCTCTTGAACCCATCTTTCTTTGCTGATGGGTTCAACTTATAAAATTGTTCTCTGAAAATTTCAGTCAATATATTCGTGTCAGGGTCATAGACTGTCCCTGCCATATCTTCGCTAATCTTTCCGAAATAAGAATAGCCTAATCGAGTAAGGTGAACCATTGCTGGCATCTGAACTCTTGTTGCTTCGTTGAATTTACTCATTGCTTCATTTTATTGCTTTAGATGCAAATATAGTGATTTCTTTTTATAAATATCTGATTCAAAGCTAATCTTTAACAAGATATAACAAAGAAAGTGAGCAGAGAGAGCAGAAACATAAATTCGTATTCATATGCTATCGAAACAGGCTTCATGTGCGATCGAAATAGGCTTCATTCGTCATCGAAGCCTATTTCATTTGGAGCAGAAGGAATCTTTCTCAGCAACAAGTGTTATTTCTGTCAATACTTATAACCAAATTTTGCATACTGGTAAAGTTGGAATCTAGCAACGAAAATAGGGTATTCTGAGCATATCGAATTCCCTATTTTCTGTTTCTAATTAAGCGAATACCCTATAGTTGTACGACTATAAAGTTGTAGTCGTACGACTATATAGGCTATGGTTGTACAACTGTAGAGTTATAGTTGTACAACTACAGGGGTTATAGTCGTACAACTATAGAATTCCTATTTCAACGCTATTAACCAATAAAACCATAATTGTTTGATTATTAACGCATTACAATTTCCTCCCATATTTTCAATATTCACAAAGAAATAAGAACCGTTTGAAAATACGAGAATCTCAGCAAGGGAAATGTATAAAAATAAAACGACCCGCACATTTGAGCATCGTTGAGAGGCTTGGCGGGTTCTAGCGGGTGCAAAGGTACGAAGACCACTTTGTGAGTTTGTGTTTTTTCCTCAATTGCACCATGCTGAGTGGTTATTTCCATTTTGGAAACAACCACGTCCTTATCCAACTCTCCCTCATCAAAGATGTTCTTTAGATGCTTGCTTATAGCAGGAGCACCAACACCAAAAAGTTTAGCCCTTCACTGCAACATTTCACTTCCTGAATTTGCAGCAACCTGCTGCAAATTTTCGACCTGTACGGTTGAAATTATACTATACGTCCTGAAAGGGCAGAAGTTCCTAGCCCGTTTCAACCATACAATTCGAAAATCTTTCTTCTCTAATTGGTCAGCAACTTGCTGACTATTTTCTGTATATGGTAGGTACATGCAATAAAAATTCTTCATGTATAGAAGATTCTTCGGCGAGAAGAAAGTTGCCAAAGTTTTAAACACAGATACTGGCATGTATAAAAATAAAACGACCCGCACATTTGAGCATCGTTGAGAGGCTTGGCGGG
>ERZ773188.1017-NODE-1017-length-33462-cov-7.990331_pt1 | contig 33462 bp, 37 predicted proteins | sample MGYA00581011_ERZ773188 | MGnify/ENA primary metagenome ERZ773188 (study PRJEB29015, sample SAMEA2737798) | human gut metagenome | biome: human gut; feature: human-associated habitat; material: faeces | place: China | collected 2012 ...
TAAATGCGGCGTAAACGCCGCAAAAATAAAACTTGGGGTTTATCGACAGACTGAATCGGACTGTTCAAACAGTCCGATTTTTGATTTATTTACTGCTTATTGAGCTCGGCTTTAAATTCTTCGTTTTGTTCGGGGTATGCCGAGAGCATAGGCTCTACGTCTTTACCCTTTTGGCGGTCGAAATAGTTTTTGGTTATACGTGCCACCTGACCCGAAAGAATAACGAGCGCCACAAGGTTAGGCAGCGCCATAAGCCCGTTAAAGGTATCGTCCAGCGCCCAGATAAGGTCTGAGCCTATAAGCGATGAAAACACTATAAGAAGTATAAATATTATTTTAAAAATAAGAACCGGTATTTTTCTTTTGCTTTCGGGCAAATGATGGAAGCAGAAGTCAACCGCCTTTTCGCCGTAATAGGACCATGCAAGCACCGTTGTAAAGGCAAAAAGCGGAAGAATTATTAAAAACGTAACCGTTCCGAAGGTTCCGAGGTTAGAGGAAAACGCGCTTAGCGCCGTTGCCGAGTCTGAAGCGCCTGCAAAATTACCTGCCGCGTCTGTTGTGCCGAAAAACGTACCGTTTTGGTATGCGCCCGAACCGATATTCGTTGTAAGAATTACAAGCGCGGTTAAGGTGCAGATAACAAACGTATCAAAAAATACCTCAAAAATGCCCCAAAGTCCCTGCTTTACCGGCTCGCGAGTTTCCGAAGCGGAGTGCGCTATTACCGAAGAGCCGAGTCCCGCCTCGTTTGAGAAAACGCCGCGCGCAAGACCTTTTTTGATTATCTGCGAAAAGGCGAAGCCGCCTACTCCACCCGCAACCGCTTTAGAAGAAAACGCGCTTGTGAATATAAGGCGGAAGGTATCGGGTATTGCGGTATAATTTTTACCGATTATAACAAATGCCATGGCGATAAATAAAAGCGACATAAACGGAACAAGCATAGAGGCGATTCTTCCTATGCGCTTTATACCGCCTATAATTACAACAGCGGCAAGGAACGCAACTATTCCGCCGATTATAAGCTTAACCGCCGTAGAATCGTTATTAAGAACAGAGGTATAAGAGCCGGTTATTTTATTGGTTTGCACGCCGCTCATACCTACCGCCGCCAAAAGGCAGAATATTGCCGCCAGCATACCGAGCCAGCGCTGCTTAATACCGTAGGCTATGTAATAAAAGGCGCCGCCGCTGAAGCTGCCGTCCTTTTCCTTTTTGCGGTAATAAAGACCTAAAACATTTTCGGAATAGTTTGTAACCATACCGAAGAACGCGGATATCCACATCCAAAGCACCGCGCCGGGTCCGCCTGTGAGTATTGCAGAGGTAACGCCTATGATATTGCCCGTACCGACGGTGCCCGAAATGGCAGCCGAGAACGCCTCGAACTGCGAAACGGCTTTTTTATCCCTGCCCTTTTTGCTTTTTTTCATATCCTTTACGGCAGGAACAATGGTGCTGCTCATAGATTCGCCGAACTTGCGTACCTGCAATACCCTTGTTCTTACGGTGAGCAAAATGCCCGTACCTAAGATCATAATGATCATAGGTAAGCCCCATACAACGCCGTTGACCCAGTCGTTCACCTTGGTGACGGCTTCAATAAATGAATCCCACATAATTTTTTCTCCCCTTTTTAAAAATAAAAAAGAGCTGAACCTGAAAAAGCTCAACCCCGAATAAGCGCGGCTTTCACCGCGCAGTATTTTAAATAACTTCCGTCCTTTTGCCTGAGAGATTGGCGCTTTTTATAAAAACGCCTTGCACCTTCGGCATCCGTAATAGGATTTCTCCGGAGCGCTATCCGCATACAGTTTTATCGCGCCTTTGCGACACCTGAGAGTGTTACTCCTTCGGGAACGGAAGAACCGTAATTTCCTGCATACTTCACATAGCATATTAAATTTAATAATCAGTATATCATAATTCGACAAATATTGCAACTGTTTTTTTAAGACCGAGCCGTAATAAAAAGTTTTATAATGCCTGTTTAAAGGGGAGGCGGATTGCCGCGCACCTATCGGCGGTCTCACCTGCCGGCTCGGTCGGTGCTTCTGCTTCGCAGAGGCGTCCACCGGACACCCGCACCGCAATGACGAAAAGACTTGTCATTCTGAACGCGAAGCGTTAAAGAATCCGTATTCCCCTTGAAAGGGAACGGATTGCCACAGCCGTTTACAAGGCTTCGCAATGACAATTCGTTTATTTTGAACGTATGCCATACAAACGGAAAAGCTAAATTTATTATGTAAGCCCAAATATTATAATAAGGTTTGTACTAAGCTTATGAAATAAAAAAGCTTTAATACCCGTAAAGCATTACGGAGATATTAAAGCTTTCAGTTTTTATTAAGCTATATGTGCCATATAGCTTAATATACTGTAAAACTATACGAACGGGGATACACAAGGGGAATCCCATTGTGCCGTTTGTTGAGAGCGGAGATGTAATTGTATTAAAAGCGCTGTTTGCTAAAATGTCCGCTCGAACAGGAAGGTTCGGAAACCCGTGTGGCTGGGTGTCCGACGGCTCTATTAAGTGCAACTCGCGGGTGCCTGCGCGGCACGAGCGCAAAAAGACTTTATTTTTTTAAAAAGGGAAACGGATTGCCGCAGTCGCTTACATATCTCGCCTGCCGGCTCGGTCGGTGCTTCTGCTTTGCAGAGGTGTCCACCGGACACCCGCACCTTCGCAATGACGAAGAATGGGATAAACGGATTGCCGCGCACCTAACTCACTCTTGCGTCGCCCGCCGTTGCTCGCTTTTTCCTGCACCGCAGCGAAAGCAACGTCACTCGCAATGACAGCGGCGTTTAGAGCATACGAAAAGGCTTTAACTCTTCGGCAAATAAAACGGAAGAGTTAAAGCCTTTATTTCCGCAAGGCGGTAAGCCGTCTTACGGTTTTTAATACTTCCTCGTTAAGCGCATTTTGCGCAATGCGCCATTCCCAGTTTCCCGAAGGCATGCCGGGAGTATTCAGCCTGTCGCACGAATCAAGCTGCAAATAGTCCTGCATAGGTATAATCACCGTTTCGGCTTTGGATCTCATAGCGTATGCTATAAGGCTTAAAACCGCAGAGCCGCTTTCGTCTGCCGGAACAAGGCGGGAAAACATAAGCCGTTCCCTTTCGCTTAGCTTTTCAAACCAGCCGCGTGTTGTGTCGTTATCGTGGGTTCCGGTGTAGCAAACGCAGTTTCTGCCGTAGTTTTTTGGCAGGAAGGGGTTGGAAAGATCGCTGTCGAACGCAAATTGCAGTACCTTCATATTAGGAAAGCCTGTTTCGGCAATAAGTCTTTCAACCTCCGGCGTGTCACCGCCTAAATCCTCCGCTATAATTTCGGCGGTTACGGCTTTATCCATAATGCGCCAAAACGGCATACCTACGCCCTTTTCCCACTTGCCGCATTTTGCGGTTTCGGCGCCGTAGGGTATTGTATAATAATCGGCAAACGCCCTGAAATGGTCTATTCTTATAACATCGTAAAGCCTTGCGTTATGCGAAAGGCGCATACGCCACCATGCGTAATCGTTTGTTTTTTGGTAATCCCAGTCGTATATCGGGTTGCCCCAAAGCTGACCGTCGCTTGAAAAAATATCGGGCGGAACGCCTGCCACAAGCACGGGCGTCATATCGCGGCCCAAACGGAAAATATCGGGATTGCTCCAAACGTCCGCGCTTTCAAGCTGAACATAAAACGGTATATCGCCTATTATTTTTATGCCGTTTTCGTTTGCATAAGCCTTAAGGCGAAAATACTGCGTGAAAAAGAAAAACTGCGTTATTTCGTAAAACAGAATTTCCTCGGCGTGGGTTTTCTTAAACCTTTCTATCGCCGCGGGGAAGCGGTATTTAAGCTCGTCGTTAAACTCGGTAAAGCTTTTTTTGCGGTATACCGCCTTAAGCGCGGTAAACAGGGCGAAATCCTCTAACCAGTAAGCGTTTTCGCGCAGAAAGCTTTTAAAATCGCGGTTTTTAATATCAAAATTATCCGCCGCGCGCTTTATCAGCGGCAGCTTAAATTCACGCGCCGCCTTATAATCGGTGTTTTTGCCGAAATCGGGCTGAGTTATGTCGTCGGGATTTAAATAGCCGTCGCGCGCCAGCATATCAAGGCTTATAAAAAGTATTTCGCCCGCAAAGGCGCTTGAAGAACTGTAAGGCGAGTTACCCCTGCCTACGGGGCAAAGGGGCAGTATCTGCCAGTATTTCTGCCCGCTTTTTTTAAGAAAATCCACAAAGCCGTAAGCCTCTGCACCGAAATCGCCTATTCCGCCATGCGACGGCAAAGACGCAATATGCATAAGCACGCCCGAAGCGCGCTCGCGCTTTATATCCTTATCCCTTAACAGCACCGGCCGCAACCCCTTTAATGATATATTTTTGACTTGAAAGATAAAAGGCTATTACCGGTATGACCGAAAGCACGAGCATTGCCATCATAGCGCCCATATCGACCGAGCCGTAGCCTCCCTTTAAATACTGTATGGCAACGGGCACGGTTTTATAATCCCTGCCTATTACAAGATAGGGCAGAAGATAGTCGTTCCATATCCACATAGCGTTTAAAATTGCCACGGTAACGGCGGTGGGCTTTAATATCGGCAAAACAATAAGCATAAAGGTTTGTATCGGAGAGCAGCCGTCTATTGTGGCGGCCTCCTCAATGCCGAGCGGCACGGTTTTTATAAACCCCGTAAACATAAATACCGAAAGCCCCGCGCCGAAGCCCAAATATATCAGTATTATACCAAAAGGATTGTCAAGATGCAACACGTTTGCGGTTTTTGACATTGTAAACATTACCATTTGAAACGGCACTATCATTGAAAAGACAAGCGAATAGTAAAGTATTTCGCAAAACGCGTTTTTAACGCGCACTATATACCACGCGCACATAGAGGTGCAGAGTATTATTATAGCAACTGAAAACACGGTTATAAAAAGCGACCAGCCGAGGGCTGTCGGGAAACCCGTGCTCTTAACGCCCGTTACGTAGTTTGAAAAGCCTACAAATTCATCGCCGAGCGGCAGTGTGAACGGCGATGAATTTATTGAAAACTTTGCCTTAAAGGAGTTTATAAGCACAACCGCAACGGGGAAAACAAAGGCGGCGGCAAAGCCGACAAGCAATATAAAGCTTATAATATTGAATATTTTTTTGCCCATCAGCTTTCAACCTCTTTTCTTCTTGTAAGATACAGCTGCAAAAGCGATATTACCGCAACTATTATAAAGAATATTACCGCCTTTGCCTGCCCCACGCCCTCGTAGCCGGTTCTTGAATAAAAGGTGTTGTAAATGTCAAGAGCCACCATTTGGGTGCGGTCGGACGGGGCGCCCGCGGTAAGCGCTAAGTTTTGGTCGAACAGCTTAAACGAGTTTGTTATGGTTAAAAACAGGCATATTGTTACAGAGGGCATAACGGACGGTATCGTTATTCTTGTAAGCACGGTAAAGGGGCCTGCGCCGTCTACCCTTGCCGCCTCTAAAATATCGTCCGGTATATTTTGTATGCCGGCTATATAAATGATCATCATATAGCCTATAAGCTGCCAGTGCATAAGAATTACCAGTCCCCAAAAGCCGTAAACGGGGCTTGAGGTTATAGAGTATCCGTATTTGTAAAGCACGCCGTTTATAATAACCTGCCAGATATAGCCAAGCACTATTCCGCCTATAAGGTTAGGCATAAAGAACACCGTGCGGAAAAAGTTTGTGCCGGGCAGATCCCTTGTAAACAGCAGCGCCAAAATAAAGGCTATAACGTTTATGCCTATTACCGCAACCACCGCGAACCTTACCGTAAACCAAAGCGAGTTTAAAAACAGGCGGTCGTTCGTAAAGGCTCTTATATAGTTTTTAAGGCCTACAAAGGTGGCGTCGGTTACCGTGCGGAATTCCGTAAACGAAAGCACAACGCCCATAATAAACGGTATTACAAAGGCGATTAAAAACGCCGCTAAGGTAGGCAGTACGAATACGGGAAACCAGCGTTTTACCGTTTTGTTCATTTACTTGCGTTCACTCTTCCATTTATCGGTTATTACTTTGTTTACGTCTTCCCATTTTTTGCTGCCCTGAACATAGTCGAGCAGCGCGTTGCCTACGTCCTTTTTATAAGCCTCGCTTGGGAACGAGGTGAATATCCACGGAATGTTTTTGTAGGAATTATCGTTTAAATAGCGCGAGATCTCTCTTGCAAGCGGATCGTCGGGCTGTTCGTTTTCGGAAAATGTGTTGAACGGGGTTATAAAGTTAAGCTTTTCGGTAACGTATTTTTTGCCGGTTTCGCTTGAAAACAGCCAGTAAAGAAAATCAAGCGAGTTTTTCTGCTGTTCCTCGGTTGCTTTTTTGTTTATTGCAAGGTAGTTTTCGGTACCTACGCATATTCCCTGACCTTTTTCACCCTCGATACCGGTATAAAGCGGCAGCATTTTAATGTCGTCCGACTTAACGGTGTTGCCCTTAACGCCCGATATCTGAGACCACGCCCAGTTTCCGTTCTGCACCATAGCGGCCTTGCCGAGCGCAAACTCTGACATTGAGTCCGCTACCGATTTAGAGCCTAAAAGGGTGGGCTTTGTTACGGAATTGTTTATATAAAGGTCAAAAAGCTTATCGAAATTTTCGGCGTATTTAAAGCTTATTTTCTTTGCGTCAAGCCCGAACAGAGTGGGATCGCTGTTTTCCTTTACCGATTCGCTGAATTCATAATAAAGCGGAACGTTTAAAAGGTGGGTCTGCCAGCGCCAGTCCTCGCCCGACGCTAAGGAGGTAGAGGCGAAAACTCCCTCTATTCCGAGCGCCGAAAGATTGGCTGTCATATCCTCGACTACGGCTTTAAGCTTATCAAAGCTGTCTATTTCGCCTGCCGATTTAAGATCGGTCTTTTTATTGGGCAGCGCAAAGTATTTTTCCATTACGGCGTTGTTATATATTATGCCGTAGCCCTCTACAACATAGGGTACCGCGTACACGCCATCACCCTCTTTAATTGCAAGGGATTTATCCGAAAGAATGTCGTACAGCTTGCTGTCCTTAATATCAAGGCAATAATCCTTCCAGCTGTTATAGCCGATAGGTCCGTTTACCTGAAATATGGTGGGCGCGCTTGATTTCGCAATTTCGGATTTCAGAGTTTGCTCGTAATTGTTTGCGGCGGCGGTAACCACCTTAACCTTTACGCCCTTTTCGTCCTCGTATTTTTTTGCAAGCTCTTCATATACGCTTGCGGATTCGGGCTTGAAGTTTAAAAAGTAAACCTCTGCCGTTTTCTTTTTGCCGCAGCCCGCCAAAGAGGAACAGGCGACAACGCAAAGCAGTGATAAAAATAAAGAAATATACCTTTTCATAATTTACCTCCGGTTTTTATATTTCTTTTAATACCTTTCCACATTTTTTTAAAAAAATACAAAGACGGTAATATTAAGGACAACCTTTTCATATTATTTAGCGAGGTGAAAAAAATGGAAGACATACAAAAAACAAAAAAATTTGAAAGCGCACTGTACGGCGTTTGCGAAAATATAAGGGGCGTGCTTTTAAGGCTGCCCGACATTGTAAAGCAAAACGCCGAGGAAATAAGGCTTCGCTGCGGACTGCCCGTGGCACTTACCGTTGCGGGCGAAACGGTTTTTGTTTTAAGAAACGGACAAACCTCTTTTTGCATTACGCGTGAGCTTTTAAAGGCGGAAAAAAGCGATCTTGAGGAAAGCTTTAAGCTTTTGTGCCAAAGCTCGGTTTACGCCCACGGCGAAGAGCTTAAAAACGGCTTTGTTATTATGAAGCACGGTCACCGCGCCGGAATTTGCGGAACCCTTACCGAGAGCGGCGCGCTTTTGGACATATCCTCTGTTAATATAAGAATAGCGCGCGAAATTTTAGGCGCGGCAAACGATATTGCAAGGTGCTATAACGGCGGCGGTCTTTTAATAGCGGGACCGCCCGGCAGCGGAAAAACCACCGTTTTGCGCGATCTTATAAGGCAGCTGTCGGGCGGTATGTGCAAAAAAAATTACCGTGTTGCGGTAATAGACAGCCGCGGCGAAATTTCGGGCAGTGCGGGCGGTACGGCACAGAACGATTTAGGCGCCTGCAGCGACGTGCTGCTGTGCGCGGATAAGGCGCTCGGTATTGAAATAGCGCTGCGCACCCTTTATCCCGATATTATAGCGTTTGACGAAATAGGCAGGCAGGAGGAATTAAAGCAGGTAAGCGAAAGCTTAAACGCAGGCGTTGATATTATTACCACGGCGCATATAGGAGGTCTCGACGATATAATGCGAAGAAGCGTGACGGCAGAGTTAATACAAAGCGGCGCGGTAAAGTGGGTTGCGGTTTTGCCGAAAATTCACGGCGGAACGGTTAAGCTTTTGGGCGCGGCGGAGCTTTTAAATGGCGTGGCTGTTTAAGGCGGCGGGGCTTACCGTTTTGTTTTGCACCTGCTCGGCTTACGGCGTTTTAAAATCCTACAGCCTTAAAAAGCGGAAAAAAGCGCTTACGGAAATAATTTTTTCAATGACGGAGCTGAGGGACAGAATAAGAACGGGTGCGGGTGAGCTTGAAAAAATAATTGCTTTAAGCTTTGGCAATAAGGCGGTTTTTGAAAACGGTGCCGCAAAAATCAGCTGCGACGATATATCCTTGCGCGACAGGGAGCTGATAAACGAGCTTTTTTCCGGTATGGGTATGGCGGACGCCGAAACCGAATGCGGGCGGATAACGCTTTACATAACGCTTACGGAAAAGCAGTGCGCCGAGGCGGAAAAAAACTGCGCCGAGCTTTGCCGCCTTTATACCGCCTTTGGAGTGCTGTGCGGCGCGTTTCTTTGTATCTTCTTTTTGTAGGTGAAATAAATGGACGTTGATTTTATTTTCAGAATAGCCGCTATCGGCATAATAGTTACGGTGTTAAACTTAGTGCTTGTGCGGTCGGGCAGGGAGGATCAGGCGCTGCTTACCACGCTTGCGGGGCTTGTGGTGGTGCTGCTTATGGTTGTAAACGCAATAGCCGACCTGTTTTCCGCCGTTAAGGGACTTTTCGGGTTATAGCTATGGAAATTTTCAAAATACTTGCGGTTTGCGTTATTACCGCCGTTTTATCGCTTACGCTGAAACGGCAAAACGGCGAATACGCGCTTTTAATATCGCTTGCCGGTGGGATAACGGTAACGGTTTACATTCTTAAAAGTTTAGCCGCTCCGATAGGGTATTTAAAATCGCAGTTAAGTCTGTATTCGCTTTCGGCGGAATATTTTAAAATCGCCTTTAAGGCGCTCGGCATAGGCTATATAACCGGATTCATTGCCGACGCCTGCCGCGACAGCGGACAGTCCTCGCTTGCGGGAAAGGCGGAGCTTGCGGGGAAATGCGCGGTGTTTATTATATCCCTGCCCTTAATAACGGGAATACTTAAAACGGCACTGGGGTTTTTGCAATGAAATATTTAAAGCTTATTTCGGCAATAGTGCTTTTTATTGCGGTTTTTACAGGCTTGGTATCTGCCGAAGGGGAAAAGGACAGCCTTTATACAGAGCAGTATGAAATGTCGGGAGCCGACAGCCTGAGTGATGCCCTGCCCGATGATACAAGGCACTATTTTGAAGAAAACGGTATCGACCCCGCCGATTACAGTTGGGTAAGCGTTATTAGCGCGGATAACGTATTTTCCCACATATGGGGATTTTTAAAAAGCGGAGCCAAGGCGCCCTTAAAGGCGGGCGCCGAGGTAACTGCTCTTATACTTATTGCCGCGGCGTTAAGCGCGGCGCAGCTTAAGGGCGGCAGTATAAATGCGGCGCTTTATGTTGCGGCGGCGGCTGCCGCCGGGGTTATAGCCGTGCCGGTGCTTTCCTCTGTTTCGGCGGCGGCAAACGCGCTTAAGGGCATTTCCACCTTTATGTTATCCTTTATACCCGTGTTCGCGGTAATAACCGCCGCGTCGGGAGCGGCGGCAACCTCCGCCTCAATGAGCGCGCTGCTGCTTACGGCGGCTCAGGGCGTTTCTTATATATCAAGCTTTGTAATAATGCCGCTTATGGGCGGATATATGGCGGTAAGCATAAGCGGCTCTGTTTCTCCGCTGCTTAAAAAATCGGGCATAGCCGTAATGATAAAACGGCTTGCTCTTTGGATAACGGCGTTTGTCTCGGCGGTGTTTGTGGGAATATTAAGTATACAAACGGCGGTTAACGCCTCTGCCGACACCTTAAGCGCAAAGGCGGCAAAATTTATAATAGGCTCTTCGGTGCCGGTAGCGGGGGGCGTGCTGTCCGAGGCGCTCGGAACGGTTACGGCGTCGATGGGGCTTTTGAAATCATCGGTGGGTATTTACGGAGCGGTGGCGTGTGCGGGTGTGATATTACCGCTTATAGCCGAGCTGCTTGTGTGGCGCGCGGTGCTTTTTGTAACCGCCGCGGTTTCCGAGCTGTTTTCGCTTAACGTTATAGCCGAGATACTCCGCGCGGCGGATTCGGTTATTTCTACGCTTATAGGAATAATGCTTATTGCAGGCGCTATGTTTATTATATCGCTTGCAATAGTGGTAACGGCAGGTAAAACACAATGAACGCATTAAACTCATTTATAACCGCTGTTTGCGCCGCCTGCGTAATAATAGGCGCGGCTTACCTTATCTGCCCTGACGGCAGTATGCAAAAGCCGGTAAAATATGTTTTAAGTCTTGTTTTTATCGCGGTTATAATTTCCGCCGTTCCGATAGCGCGCGTAAAATTCGATCTTAATTTTAACGCATATGAATACAGCGAAAAAACGGAAGACGAGCTTTTAATATCGGGCGCGGAATACGTTTACGGCTCGGTTTTAAAAAAAGCGGGCGTTAATTTTAATAAAATTACGGTTTGTACGGATAAAACCGAAAGCGGCGGCATAAGTATTATTAAGATAGCAGTTTCAACAAACGAACCAGAGTATAAGGTAAAGGAAGCGCTTAATGCCGCCGGTGTAAATTACGAGGTGACGGTGCAAAATGAATGAAACGTTTAAAAAAGCGGCAAACAAAATCAAAAACCCTAAATTTCTTTTAATAGCGGGCCTTGCGGGGATATTGCTTATCGCCCTTTCTTCGTTTACGGGGAATAAGGAAAAGGCGGCAAAAAAGCAGGCTTCAAGCGGTATTTCGGCAGAGGAATACAAGGCGGAGCTTGAAAGCGGCGTAAGGGAAATTGTAAAAGGAATTACGGGGGATAAAAGCGCCACGGTGGTGGTTACGCTTGAAAGCGGAATAAAATATTCCTACGCCGATACAAACGAAGGCTCAAGCGCGGATAAAACCGAAAGCAATTCAAAAAGCACAAGCAGCGAAAACAAGCAAAGCTATATAACCGTTAAAACCGCGGACGGCGGCGAGCAGGCGCTGCTTGTTACCGCCGAAATGCCCGAAGTACGCGGCGTGGCGGTGGTATGCAGGGGAGGGGACGACGAGCTGATAAACGAAAAAATCAAAAACGCCGTTACGGCGGCGCTTAACATCACTTCAAAAAGAGTATACATAGCAGGAGGAACCGACAATGAAAAAAGGTAAGGTATTCGGCAAAACACAAATTGCAGTAACGGTTATGGTGTTTGCGCTTGCGGGCGCTATCTGGCTTAATATGAAGTATACGCCGTCTTCCGGCAAATATTTGGGCGAGGCTTCGTATGTAAGCAATTCAAGCAAATCGGACGGAACGCTGCAAACCTCGGCAAAAACCGACGAAAAGGCAGACGACTATTTTACCGAAACCAAAAAGGCGCGCGAAAAAGCGCGCAAGGAGGCTTCGGACAGCGTTACCGAAACGCTTAAAAATTCAAAGCTTACCGAGGAGGATAAAAAATCCGCCCTTGCAAAGGTAGAGGAAATGACGGGCAGAGCCGAAAGCGAAAGCAATATCGAGGCGCTGTTAAAGGCAAAGGGCTTTGAAAACGTGCTGGCGGTGCAAAGCGATACCGAAATAAGTATCGTTGTAAAATCAGAGGGGCTTACCTCGGCGCAGACGCTTCAGATACAGGACGTGGTAACCTCGCAGACGAACATACCGCTTTCGGGTATAAAAATAATTCCCGTAAAATAAAACTGTTGAGTTATTTTAAAAATGTGTTATAATAAGGATAAAGAGAAGATACAGGAGGTATATTCTATGGCAAATAATAAAACCGAGCTTTCGGTAAGCACCGACGTGCTTGAAAAAATGGCGGAGCTTGCCGCAAAAGAGGTTGAGGGCGTAGCCGGTCTTTCAAGAAGATCCATTGACCTTAAGGGAATTATGAAAAATAAAAACGCCTTTAAGGGCGTTAAGGTAGAAAATATTAACGGCGCAATTGAAATAAGCGCATATATATGCGTTAAGCAGGACGCAAAGGTAAAAGAGGTTGCCGAAAAGGTTCAGAAGAACATAAAAGATAAGCTGCAAACTATGACCGGCAACGCGGTAACGCGCGTTAACGTAAGTATTGCGGATATTGAAATTGAAGAAAACGAACCCGAAGAGCAATGAACCTTAAGCGGTCTGTATAATACAGGCCGCTTTTTGCAAGAATAAAAAACGAGGTGTTATTAAAATGGCTGTTGTTAATTTAACAAGCGAAAGCTTTGACGAGGAGGTATTGCTTTCCGGCAAGACCGTTTTGGTGGATTTTTACGCCGATTGGTGCGGCCCGTGCCGTATGGTATCCCCGATAGTAGAGGAAATATCCGAAGAAAGGGAAGACATAAAGGTCTGCAAGGTTAACGTAGACTCAGAGCCGGCGCTTGCGGCAAGGTTTTCCGTTTCGTCAATTCCCGCGCTTATGGTATTTAAAGAAGGCAAGGCGGTACGCAGCGAGGTGGGCGCCGCGCCGAAGACGGCAATTCTTTCTATGCTTGAATAAAATAAGGCTGTTAAAATAAATCCGCCGGATAAAAAGGGGAGCGGATTGCCGAGCTCGCTTTGCTCGCTCGCAATGACGAAATAGTTTGTCATTCTGAACGCGAAGCGTGAAAGAATCCGTAATCCCTTAAAGGAGGACGGATTGCCACGCACCTTACGGCGCTCGCAATGACGAGGAGGGGGAGAAACGGATTGCCGCGCACCTTGCGGCGGTCTCGCCTGCCGGCTCGGTCGGTGCTTCTGCTTCGCAGAGGTGTCCACCGGACACCCGCACCGCAATGACAAGGGGCAATGGCAGAGAATGTATTTGCCGGCATAACAAAAACGTGGGGCTGTCTTATTAAGACAGCCCCACGAATTTTATCAGTCCTCAAGACCCTTGCCGCAGCAGCGCTTATATTTTTTGCCGCTGCCGCAGGGGCAAAGCGCGTTTTTGCTTACAACGCCCTTACCCTTAACGGTTTGCGGCTTATCGCCGGTACCGGTTTCCTCGGCAACCTTTTCGCGCTTAACCTCCTCGTCGCGGCGAACGCGAACGGTAAGCACCAGCTTTGCGGTCTGCTCGCGAATGGTGTTGGTCATAGCCTCGAACATATCGTAGCTGTCGTTGCGGTATTCAACAACAGGGTCGTGCTGACCGTAAGCGCGAAGACCTATACCCTGGCGGAGCTGATCCATAGCGTCTATATGATCCATCCAGTTGGTATCAACCGAGCGCAGCAGCATTACGCGCTCTATCTCGCGCATAATATCGCTGCCGAATTCCGCCTCGCGCTGCTCGTAGCGTGCGTGCGCCTCTGCCTTTAATTTTTCGGCAACCTCTTCTCTTGAGGTATTGCCGAGCTCTTCGGGCGTAAAGTGCAGGTCTTCGGGCGTTGTTATCCAGCCGAGGAAATATTCGCGCATACCGTTCAGATCCCAGTTATCGTGAACCGCGTCGTCCGCAAGATAAATCTTAGAGTATTCCTCGATAGTTTCGTCGATCATCTTAAGCACGGTATCCTTAAGGTTTTCGCCGTCAAGCACCTTGTTGCGCTGAGAGTAGATAAGCTCGCGCTGTTTGTTCATTACGTCGTCATACTGGAGCACGTTTTTGCGTATGGCGAAGTTCATACCCTCTTTCTTCTTCTGGGCGCTTTCAATGGTGTGCGAAAGCATTTTGCTTTCAAGCGGGGTATCCTCTTCCACCTTTAAGGTGTCCATCATATTGGAAATACGCTCGCCGCCGAAAAGGCGCATAAGGTCGTCTTCAAGCGATACGTAAAATCTTGTGCTGCCGGGGTCGCCCTGGCGTCCCGCACGGCCGCGCAGCTGGTTATCGATACGTCTTGAATCGTGGCGTTCGGTGCCTATAATGCTAAGACCGCCCGCCGCGCGAACCTTATCTGCTTCGGGCGCTATTTCCGCCTTATATTTATCGTAATATTCCTTATATTTTTCACGGGCGGAGATTATGTCTTCGTCGTCCGTTTCGGCAAAGCCTGTGGCTTCGCTTATGATCTCTTCGCTTAAGCCGTCGTGGCGCAGCGCCGCCTTTGCAAGGTATTCTGCATTACCGCCGAGCATTATATCGGTACCGCGGCCCGCCATATTGGTGGCAATGGTAACGGCGCCCGGCATACCTGCCTGTGCTATAATTTCCGCCTCTTTTTCGTGGTGCTTTGCGTTAAGCACGTTGTGCTTTACGCCGCGGCGCTTAAGCATACCGGAAAGCAGCTCGGACTTTTCAATTGTAACCGTACCCACAAGCACGGGCTGCCCCTTTTCGTGGCGGGCTATAATATCGTCTATAACGGCGTTAAACTTTGATTTTTCGGTTTTATATACCACGTCGTTTTCGTCTATACGCGCTATCGGCTTGTTTGTGGGTATCTCGATAACGTCAAGTTTATATATTTCCTGAAACTCGGCTTCCTCGGTCATGGCGGTACCCGTCATACCCGAAAGCTTGCCGTAAAGCCTGAAGAAATTTTGGAACGTAATTGTAGCAAGGGTTTTTGATTCGCGCGCAACCTTAACGCCCTCTTTAGCCTCGATAGCCTGGTGCAGACCCTCGTTATAGCGCCTGCCGTACATAAGGCGGCCGGTAAATTCGTCTACTATTATAACCTCGCCGTCTTTAACCACATAGTCAACGTCGCGTTTCATAACGCCGTGGGCGCGTATAGCCTGATTTATATGGTGGGCTATCGCTATATTTTCGGTATCGTTAAGGTTTTCTATGCCGAAATATTCCTCTGCCTTTTTAACGCCCGAAGCGGTAAGGGTGGCGGTGTGCGCCTTTTCGTCTACAACATAGTCGCCGTCGTAATTTGCGTCCTCGTCGCTTTCCTTATCGTCCATTTCCTTAACCTTTACCATTTTAAGGCTTAAAGCAAAGCGGTCGGCTTTTGTATAAAGATCGGTTGATTTATCGCTTTGACCCGAAATTATAAGCGGAGTTCTCGCCTCGTCTATAAGTATGGAGTCCACCTCGTCCACAATGGCGAAGTTATGGCCGCGCTGAACCTTCTGCTCTTTATAAATCACCATATTGTCGCGCAGGTAATCGAACCCAAGCTCGTTATTGGTGCAGTAGGTTATATCCGCCTCGTATGCGGCTTTTTTCTCGTCGTGGTCCATTCCGTGAACTATAAGACCTACCGTAAGCCCCATAAAGCGGTAAAGCTTGCCCATCCACTCAGAGTCGCGCTTGGCAAGGTAATCGTTAACCGTTACAATATGCACGCCCTTGCCGGAGAGCGCGTTTAAGTACGCAGGCAGGGTGGCGACAAGGGTTTTGCCCTCGCCCGTTTTCATTTCGGCAATTCTGCCCTGATGGAGTATAATACCGCCTATTATCTGCACGGGAAAGTGCTTCATACCAAGCACTCGGCTTGCAGCCTCGCGGCAGGCGGCAAAGGCTTCGGGCATAATATCGTCAAGCGTTTCGCCGGCGTTAAGGCGTTCCTTAAATTCATCGGTCTTGTGCCTCAGCTCATCGTCCGTAAGCTTTTGGTATTCTTCGTCAAGCTCCAATACCTTAGCCTGTATCGGCTTTATTCTTTTAATTTCCTTTTCGCTGTAATTTCCGAACAGCGCTTTAATTAAACCCATTTCAATTACCTCTGTTTAAAATATATTTTATCGTTTTCGCGGTATAAGCCCGAAGAAAGGGTTATTTTACCGTCGCGGCCGATAAAAACCGCCTCGGCGTTATTATCTTTTAAAATTTTGACGCTTTTTTCGGTGCCTACAAGCATACAAACGGTGGAAAGCGCGTCGCAGTCGCAGGAATTATCCCCTATAACCGTAACGGAAGCCAATTCGTTTTCAACGCCGTAACCCGTTTCGGGGTCTAATATATGGTGATAAATTTTACCGTTTTTTTCAATATACCTTTCGTATATACCCGAAGTGGCGGCGCTTTTGTCTTTTAATTTAACGGCGGCAACCGTTGTGTTTTCAAACGGTTTTTTTATTCCTACCGTAAATTCGCCCAGCGTTTTAACGTTTCCGCCCAAGTTTATAATCGCCCTTGTAACGCCGACTTCCTTAAAATAATCGTAAAGCTTATCGGCAATATAGCCCTTTGCAACAGCGCCTAAGTCAAGCTTTTTCCCGTTTGCCGAAATTTCGTTTCCGTTTACCGCAAGGCTGTGGTAATCTACGTTTTTAAGCGCTTCGGCTATTTCGTCGCGATCGGGTATTACCTGATTTTTAAAATCCCACAATTCCGATACGGGGCATATCGTAATATCGAATTTACCGCCCGATATATCCGAAAAATATATCGCGCGCTCTGTTAAAAACCGCGTATCGTCGGATACCGTAACAGGCCCCTGTGAATTGTTAAGGCGGTAAACGTCGCTGCCTGCCGCCGTGCGGCTTAAGGTTTTTTCAAGCTCTTCGCAAAGCTTAAAAGCGCCGCTGAGGGTTTCGTTATCGCAGTCGGCCGAAAGGGTTACCGCGGTATCAAGCAAAAATCTTGTTTGCGAGTTTAAATTTTCGCCGCCGTTTGCATTACAGCCGCAAAGCAACAGCAAAAGCAGCATTATCGGCAAGGTTGTATTTTTTCTCATAGCCTTTATTATACAATGTCTTTCTTTTTTTGTAAAGATGTGTTAAAATCAAAATACGGAAATTTTCAAAAAATTTACTTTAGGGTGGCGGCAAAAATGTCAAAATTACTGAAAAAAGGCGATTTTATTATTATTTTTGCCGTAGCGCTTTTATCTGCGGTATCATTCGGCGCGGTTTTTTTATCGGGCGGCGGGGGAGAGACCGTTGTAATAACAAAAAACGGCGATACGGTATACGAGGGCTCGCTTTATTACAATAAAACCGTAAGGCTTAGCGGCAACACGGTGGTTATTAAAAACGGGGCGGTTAAAATGGAAAAAGCGGACTGTAAAAATCAAATCTGCGTTAAAACGGGTGAAATAAGAAAAAAGGGCGAAAGTATAATCTGCCTGCCCGGCAGAGTCACGGCGGAGATAAGGTAATGGCAAAAAAGGTTACGCTTTACGGAATTTTCACGGCGCTTGCCGTTATTTTCGGGTATATAGAGAGCCTGTTTTCCCTTAGCTTTATCGCGCCGGGTATAAAGCTCGGTCTTGCAAACGCGGTATGCCTTATTTTGCTTTTAAACGGCGACGTTAAGGGAGCGTTTTTTGTTAACACGGCAAGAATATTTTTATCGGCTTTGCTTTTTTCTTCGCCGTTTGCGCTTCTTTTTTCGTTTACGGCGGGTACGGTCTCCTTACTTGCCGCATTTATGATATCGCGTCTTAAATCGGTTACCGCCGTAGGCTTCAGTATTGCAGGCGCGGCGGCGCATAACCTAACGCAGGTTTTTGTTGCAGTCTGTGTTTTAGGGCGCGGCGTGTGGTATTATCTGCCGTTTTTGCTTGCCGCCGCTATTGTCTGCGGCGGTACGGTCGGGGCGTTATCTTTAATTATTTTTAAAAAAATAAAGACAAATTTGAAATAATAGTGTATAATAGATTTAATATGCAATAAGGAGCGGTTTTTCTTATGTGTGGCTTTACGGGATTTACCAATTTTATAAAGGACGACGGCACGGTGCTCGGCCGTATGATGGACAGGATTGTTCACAGGGGACCAGACGCGTCCGGGCAGTTTGTCGATACGGATATTGCGCTCGGATTCAGGCGGCTCAGCATTATCGACCTTGCCGAGGGCGGTCAGCCTATGTTTAACGAGGACAAGTCGTTGGTGCTTGTTTTTAACGGCGAGATATATAATTTTAAGGAGCTTCGCGCGGAGCTGCTTGAAAAGGGGCATATTTTTGCCAATAATTCAGACAGCGAGGTGCTGCTTCACGGCTTTGAGGAATGGGGCGAAAGCATGGTGCCGCGCCTTCGCGGAATGTTTGCGTTCGTTATTTTCGACCGCCGTGACCGCTCGCTTTTTGCCGCGCGCGATATGTTCGGCATAAAGCCGTTTTACTATACCTTTATGGGTGAAAGCTTTATTTTCGGCTCGGAAATAAAGTCGTTTTTGGAGCACCCCGATTTTAAAAAGGAATTAAATGAGGAAGCGCTGGCGCATTACCTTTCGTTCCAGTATTCTCCTACCGAGGAAACGTTTTTCAAGGGCGTTTACAAGCTGCCGCCCGCGCATTATTTCACCTTTAAAAACGGCGAAATGAAGAAAACTCGCTATTTTAAACCCGATTTTAACGCGCAGGACGGCGTGCTTGAATATTTTGCCGACCTTACCGATAAAGCGGTGCGCGAATCGGTTGCGGCGCATAAGATAGCCGACGTTGAGGTAGGCTCATTCCTTTCAAGCGGTATAGATTCAAGCTATATCGCCGAGGCGGCGAACGTTGACAAAACCTTTACCGTGGGCTTTGAAAGTCCCGACGGCGACAGGTATAACGAAATACACTTTGCAAAAAAATTCGCCGATACAATAGGCGTTGAAAATATTTCCAAAATTATAACTCCCGAAGAATACTGGGGCACCTTCCCGAAAATTCAGTACCATATGGACGAGCCGCTTGCCGACCCCGCCGCAATAGCGCTTTACTTTGTAAGTCAGCTTGCAAGCAAATATGTAAAGGTTGTAATGTCGGGCGAGGGTGCGGACGAGCTTTTCGGCGGCTACCGCATTTACCAAGAGCCGATAACCCTTACCGCTTACGATAAGCTGCCCTTCGGTATTCGCCGCGTTATTTCGAAAATCTGCGAGCATTTGCCGCAAAAGCACGGTATAAACTACCTTGTGCGCCGCGGTAAGACGATTGAGGAGCGGTTTATAGGCAACGCCTCAATTTTCAGCACTAAAGAGCGAAATGCCCTTTTAAAAAGCGAGACCGCTAAAAAAACCGTATCGCCGCAGGTGCTTTGCAGTAAATTTTATAACGAGGTTAAGGGTAAAGACGATATTACCAAAATGCAGTACCTTGATATAAATATGTGGCTTATGGGCGATATACTTTTAAAGGCAGATAAAACAAGTATGGCAAATTCGCTTGAGCTGCGCGTGCCGTTTCTTGATAAAAAGGTTATGGAGCTGGCGGAGACCATACCGCTTAACTGCAGGGTAAGCACCAAAACCACAAAATTAGCGCTTAGAAAGGCCGCCGAAAAAACATTGCCCAAGCTAACTGCGGAAAAGGATAAATTAGGCTTCCCCGTACCGATAAGGGTATGGCTTAAGGAGGATAAATACTATAACACGGTAAAGGAAGAATTTACGGGGGAAATTGCGGATAAATTCTTTAACACCGAAAAATTGATTGCACTGCTTGACAGCCACCGTGCGGGAAAGGCGGATAACAGCCGCAAAATATGGACGGTTTACACGTTTATAATTTGGTATAAGCAATATTTTGCAGAGGTTTAATAAAAAAGGAGCGGAAATTTTCCGCTCCTTTGAGCGTGTCGAAAAAGTCGACACGCTCCCCTACGGGAATGCCGTTCGCTCGAAAATCAGAGATTTTCGGACTGCACTCTATCCCCGCCAATACCACCCCAGTGCCCTTGAAAAACCGCTGAATAAGCGGTTTTTCGCTTACAAGGTGTTTTTTCGCCGCACGTGTCAGCGAAAAAACGTAAATGCGGCGTAAACGCCGCAAAAATAAAACTTGGGGTTTATCGACAGACTGAAAGGAGCGGAAATTTTCCGCTCCTTTTTTAATTCCCTGTCTTATATAAATTTATAACCCTTTTACCCCTGCCCTCCGCCAAGGCTTTTAAATTAAGCGTACTGCCTGACGTGCAGGCATACATAACAACCGTATCGGCAAGCTTTAGCATTATATTGTTTCTTTTCGATATAGCAAATTTAAGCGGAGTTTTTAACAGCTCATCGGGAAATACGGTATTGTCCGGCTCCGGCGTGTAAAAATCGCTTTTGCGTTTTGTAAGGTAGGCTAACATAACTTTAAATTGAATAAATGGATATATTGCTTTTAACTCCTTTAACGTGTTATATACAATACAGTCAAAATCTCCCTCGTTCCCCACATAAAAGGTGTCGGCACCCTCTTTTTCAATAAGCTGTATCAATGTTTTCTTAAGCGACGGCTGTATGCTGTCCGGCGTGTTTCGGTGTCCGAAAAATGTTACGGTCATAATTTGTCTTCTCCAATATTTTTAAAAAATATATTAAGTGGATATTTTATATCCACCCTGTCAACATTATACCATAATGACACTTTAAAATCAATATTAGATAGTAAATATCCATTTAAGATGTTTGAGGGTGTATGTTATGGCGAAAAGTCTTTTTCTTATAAAAGGAAATATTTGTGCGGAACGGGTAAGACTCGGCAGAGCCTTGCAAAAGCCGCCTATGACTCAGGACGATTTAGCGCGCAAAATACAGTTTATGGGAATGGATATAACGCCGCTTATTATTTCCCGTATTGAGAAAAACCAAAGGCACGTATGCGACGCCGAGCTGCGAATAATCGCCAAGGCGCTCGGCGTTACTATGGATTGGCTGTGCGGCGACACCGACGGTATAGAAATAAAATGAAAAGAATAATTGATACGGAAAATGTAAATATAATCGGTTCTAAAATTAAATCGGCGCGTGAAAAAGCAGGATTGACCCAAAAGCAGTTGTCTGAAAAATTGGAACTTGAGGCTGTATATACCTGCCGAGGCTCAATTTCAAGAATTGAAAACGGCAGGCGCGCGGTAACGGATATTGAAATAGACGCAATATCAAAAATACTTAATGTATCGCTTGACTATTTATTCGGCAGGGAATAATAAGGCTAATATAATGGAAAAATAGATTTATAATTTGCCTAAATATAAAAAGCTTTAATACCCGTAAAGCATTGCGGATATTAAAGCTTTTTTATCTTAAATGACAAAGGGAGCGGATTGCCGCAGCCGTTTACATATCTCGCCTGCCGGCTCGGTCGGTGCTTCTGCTTTGCAGAGGTGTCCGCCGGACACCCGCACCGCAATGACGGGTAAGCGAAAGAATGACGGGGGAGCGATTACGGCACAATTGTAAACCTAATTTAAAATAAAGGTTGACAATTTTAAAGCGGCGGTATACAATATCCCTTAAAAGGGGATAGGGAAATGAATGAAAACACAAGAAAAAGAACGCTTAATTTAATTTTGGCGGCGCTGTTTACCGCCGTTACCGCCGTGCTTTCGCAAACGGCTATACCCACTCCGTTTGACGTGCCGTTAACGCTGCAAACCTTTGCGGTGGCGCTTTGCGGCTATACCTTGGGTATTAAGTGGGGGTTGGCTTCGATTTTAACGTATATACTGTTAGGCACGGCGGGAGTGCCGGTATTTTCGGGATTTAAGGGCGGCGTACAGGTGCTTTTCGGCGCAACGGGCGGCTTTATTTTCGGCTTTATATTTTTAACGCTTTTTTGCGGCGCCGCCGCGCTTATAAAAAACAAATATTTAAAGGCGCTGCCGGGTATTGCGGGGCTGGCGATCTGCCATTTGCTCGGCTCCGCGCAGTACGCGCTTATTTACAAAATCGCGTTTGTCCCGTCGTTTTTGCTTGTATCGGCGCCGTATCTTATTAAGGACGTAATTTCCCTTGCCGCGGCGTTTTTTGTATCAGTGTATATTAAAAAGCTGTTATCAAGGCTTATTCTTAAATAAGCACGTATTTATTGCTTACATAGCCTGTTACGCCGCCGTAGCCTATCAGATCCCAGTCGGGCAGGCGGTTATATATAATAATTTCCGCGCCGTTCGGCGCTTTTCCTATAATCTGCGCCGCGGTGCTTGGGTTTGAGCGAATGTTAAGGTTAGAGCCGTTTGTTGCAACGGTAGCTGTTTGTATGGGCTGCGGCGTGTTAAAGGGTATGCCGAAAAATTCGGTAAGGGAAAGCACTAAATTTTCGGCTATTGCGTTTATGTTGTTTCTTATCCAATCGGCGTCCTGCGGGTTATCGTGATAGGCAAGCTCTATAAGCACGCCGGGCGCTCTTACCCGCGCCACCTCGCCGAGCCGCGTTGTCGGAACGGTCTTTACCCTGTCGGGCAGGGGATAGATAAGCTGTAAATTTTCGGCGGCGATATCCGCAAACCGTTTGCCCTCGCTGCTTGTGGGGTAATAATAAACGTCGGTTCCGCGCACGGTGGGATTGCCGCTGCCTACCGCGTTTGAATGAAGGGCTAAGTGCAGGTCGTAATTTCCCGCGTTTGAAGCTGCAATAGAGCTTGCCGCCGTCATATCCGGCGTGTTTCTTGTAAACGTAATGCCGCTTGCGGCAAGGTACGGCTCCATAGCGTCGGCAATAAGGTTCATATAGTATTCCTCGTTTCCGCCGCCTGCATAGGGGTTGAATTCCTGCGTTGAAGGGCTTAGATAAATATTAGGCATATGGGTCACTCCAAACAAAAAAATCTCCTTTCTAAAATATGAAAGGAGATTTTCTTTTATGCTTTCTTTATTTTAAGTTAAGCTCTGTTGCGGCTTTTTTAACAACCGATAAAAACCAACAGTAAAGCGCCTCGCCGAGCTCTTGGTAAACGGGATCGCCGTCATGCGAGCAGAGCATTGCAAAGGTTTGACCTATTCTGCGGTCTATTTCGCTGCCGCGGCGGTATGCAAGATAATAAAACGAAAACGCACCGGTATCGCTTGAGGCCTTGTAAAGCCCGTTATCCTCCTTTTTTACGGTATCTATAAAGCTTTTCTGCGCTATGCCGCAAAGGGTATCGTCCGGGCAAAACTGCTCAAATCCCACGGTTGCCGTAAAGGAAAGCAGCAGTCTTCTTTGCGCCGCCATTTCAAAATCTTCGTTTTCATCGGGGAAGGAGGAGTCCTTTGAATCCCTTATAAATTCTAAGGCGACGCGTTTTCCGAGCGCCTTTGCGTTTTCTGTTTTTTCCTTATTCGGCACATTGGGCGCCGCAGTTTTTTCGCGGCGTTTTTCAATATCGCGCGAGGGCTTGCTGCCCGCAATTTTTATATCACTGTCCGAATACAAATCAATCACCCTTTGCGGTTTTTATATTCTTTTAGCGCCTCGGCAAGCTGCGCGGGGCACGAGGTATTTTTAAATCCGCATTTGATCGAGGAAAGCTTTTTTATTACGTCGTCAACCTTCATGCCCTCAACAAGCGTTGCCACGCCCTGGGTGTTGCCGCTGCAGCCGCCCTCAAAGCGAACGCCTTTAACGGTATCGTCTTCAACGTCGATCAAAATGCTTCTTGCACATACTCCCTTAGTTTTATATGAAAATTCCATTGCTTTTATGCTTCCTTATCTTTCTTTGAATTTGTTGCTTCTTACGGGGTGGCGGAGCTTACGCAGCGCCTTTGCCTCTATCTGGCGTATTCTTTCTCTTGTTACATTAAATTCGGTTCCTACCTCTTCAAGGGTGTGGCAGCGGCCGTCCTGAAGCCCGAAACGCAGACGTATTACCGATTCCTCCCTTGGGGTAAGGGTTTTAAGCACGCCGTCTATATCCTCGTTCGTTATGGTTTTAAGTGCGGCGTCGTCCGGCGCTAAGGCGTCCTCGTCTCTTATAAAGTCCATAAGGCGGGAATCCTCTTCGGGACCTATCGGGGTCTCCATTGAAACCGGCTCCTGCGCAACGCGCATTATTTCGCGCACGCGCTCAACGGGAAGATCCATTTTTTCGGCTATAAGCTCCTCGCTCGGTTCAACGCCGTTTTCGTGCAGCAGCTGGCTTTGAACCTTTTTAAGCCTGTTTATGGTCTCCACCATATGCACGGGTATGCGTATTGTGCGCGCCTGATCCGCAATGGCTCTGGTTATTGCCTGCCTTATCCACCATGTGGCATAGGTAGAAAACTTAAAGCCCTTTTTGTAATCAAACTTGTCAACCGCTTTTATAAGACCTACGTTGCCCTCTTGAATAAGGTCTAAGAAATACATTCCCCTGCCCACGTATTTTTTCGCAATGCTTACAACAAGGCGCAGGTTTGCTCCGGTAAGGCGCTGTTTAGCGTATTCGTCGCCCTCGGATATTCTTACCGCAAGGTCTATTTCCTCATCGGAGGATAAAAGCGGCACCCTGCCTATCTCGCGCAGATAAATCTTAACGGGATCGTCAAGATTCATATTTTCCACGCTTAGATCGGCGTTTAACAGGTCAAGGTCCATTTCCTCAAGCTTCAGCTCGTCGTCGGTGGGCTCTTCGTCAAAATCGATATCAAGGGTGGGCGGCTCCGAAAAAAGCTCTTCGGGATTATCGGGCGCGTTTTCAATATCGTCTATTGTAAGGTCCTTTTCCTCTTCGGCGTCGTAATCGTTCCCAAGGTTTGTAAGCTTTTTAATTTCTTTTTCTTGTGTTTTGTTGTTCTGTTCCATTATGTTTTTCCTTTCGATTTGATATCGATAATATTTTTAAGGTTGGCTGCCCAATCCTCAAGAGATTCGTTTTTTGCGTCCGCCGCGGAAATAATATCCTCTTCTAATATTACCCCTATACAGTCTTTTAATACAGTTTCGGGGTTTTTAAGCGCTTTATCGCCGTTTTGCAGCGATACTAAATACCCTATTTCGGCGGGGAGCAGCTTTTCTGCAAACATCGATATATCAAGCGAGCGGCCGCTGTCGAGCGTGTTTATTATCGTTTCGTATATACGGCGGTTAAGCGAGGTTATCATTTTATCGGGCGGAAGCTTTTCACGCGCCTTGTTATACAGGTCGGGGTGCTTTAAAAGCACGGCTATAAGCGTTTCCTCCGCCGCGGCGCCCTTAGGCGAAACGCGCCGTTCGGGGTTTATATCCTCCTTTGTAAATTTAGGGCTTACAAGCTCGGTAAACTCCTTTTTTTGCCTTTGCTTTCGGGTTCTTTTTCTTATTTCGTCTACCTTTGCGGTAAGCGCCGTTCTTGAAACGCCGTATTTATCGCAAAGCCTGCCTATATATACGTCGCGCGCCATTACGTCGTCGTCCGCCGCTATTATTTCGGCGGCGGCGGAAAGGTATTTAAGCCTGCCGTCGTCGCTTGCAAGGTCAATGCCTGCTGCGGCGGTAAGCAGCTTGTATTCCATATCGCTTACGGCACCCTCAAGGAGAGCCCTGAATCTGTCCGCCCCGTTTTTCTTTATATATTCGTCGGGGTCCTTGCCGTCCGGTATAACTACCACCCTTACGGAAAGCCCCGTGTTTTGTAACAGCTCCGAAGCGCGCTTTATCGCTTTTTGACCTGCGGCGTCTGCGTCCAGCATAAGCACGATTTCCTTAGTATAGCGCGAAAGCAGGTTTGCCTGCTCCATGGTAAACGCCGTGCCGAGCGGCGCCACAACGTTTGTAAAGCCTGCCTGATGAAGGGAAATAACGTCCATATTTCCCTCGACCAATATCACCCTGTCGCCGCACGAGTTTTTGGCAAAGTTCATTCCGAATAAATTATCGCTTTTTTTATAAACGGGCGTATCCGCCGTGTTTACGTATTTGCCGCCCTGCTTGTCTTCGCCCGGCATTGCCCTGCCGCTGAAGGCTATTATGTTGCCCCTTATGTTTATTATGGGAAACATTACGCGTTTTCTGAACCTGTCGTAAAGGCTTCCGCGTTGGCTTTTGCCCACAACGTTTGCGGTTATCATATCGCTTTCGGAATAGCCCTTGGCTTTAAGGTGTTTTATAAGGCTGTCCCAGCTGTCCGGCGCGGCGCCGAGACCGAAATGCTTTATTGTTTTAAGGGTAAGGCCGCGCCCCGTAAGGTAATCGAGCGCCCATTTGCCTTCGCCCGACATAAGGTAAGCGTGAAAAAACCTTGCGGTATCTCGGTTGATATCGTAAACCGTTTTTTTAAGACGCTGCATGGAGTCGTCGTAGCCGTCCTGCGGCAGGGTAACGCCCGAACGCTCGGCTAACAGCTTGACCGATTCTATATAATCAAGGTTTTCAATAAGACCGGTAAAGGTGAACACATCGCCGCCCGCGCCGCAGCCGAAGCAGTAAAACGAGCCGTTTTCGGGGTAAACCGTGAACGAAGGCGTTTTTTCGCTGTGAAACGGGCAAAGCCCCACAAGGTTTTTGCCCCTGCGCTTTAAATTAACATATTGTGAAACGGCGGTTTCAATATCGTTACGGTATTTAATTTCGTTTATTACGTCTTCGGGTATCATAAAACCGCCTCCTCTTTTTTAAGATTTATTTTTAAATTTATATTGCTGTGCCGAATGAAGCGGCACTGTAATCCGTAATGCAAATGAAAAGGGAACGGATTGCCGCGCGACTGTCGGCGGTCTTGCCTGCCGGCTCGGTCGGTGCTTCTGCTTCGCAGAAGACGCTTCCGAAGCGGACACCCGCACCGCAATGACTTTAATAATAATTCCGCCTTTAAATTGTCCAGGCCTTTGGTATATAAATATTTGTATACGCCGTAACGGCGTAGTGATCGGTCATACCGGCTATATAATCGGTTATGGCGCGCTCCTTGCCCTCTGTTTCGGTTATTGCAAGATATTCCTCCGACATTTTTTCGGGGTTTTTGCCGTAATATTCAAAAAGTCCTTCAACTATGCCCTTTACCTTTGTTTCTTCTGATTTTGCAACGGGGTTTTTATAAACGCTTTCAAACAAAAATTCGTGCAGCAAATCGTAATATTTTTCGGTTTCGCCGTCCATTTTCACCGTATCGACGCTGTTATTTACTATCGAGGTTACAAGCGTGTTTATTCTTTGGCTTTTGGTACAGCCTAAATGCTTTGCTATATCGCGCGGAATATCGTCGTTTGAAATAACGCCGGCGCGCACTGCGTCGTCAATATCGTGGTTTATGTATGCAACCCTGTCTGCCGTTCTTACTATTCTGCCCTCAAGCGTGTGCGCCTCTTCGCCCTTTGTGTGGTGAAGTATTCCGTCAAGCACCTCATAGGTAAGGTTAAGCCCTCTGCCGTTTTTTTCAAGCTTTTCGCACACCCTTACGCTCTGCTCGTAATGGGCAAAGCTACCTGTAATTTCGTTTAACGCGCGCTCGCCCGCATGGCCGAACGGCGTGTGGCCCAAATCGTGGCCTAAGGCTATCGCCTCGGTCAAATCCTCGTTAAGGCGCAGCGCCCTTGCGATCGTTCTTGCTATCTGGGCTACCTCAAGCGTGTGGGTAAGGCGCGTTCTGTAATGATCCGATTCGGGCGATAGGAATACCTGCGTTTTATGCTTTAAGCGCCTGAACGCCTTGCAGTGGATAATGCGGTCGCGGTCCCGCTGGTAGCAGGTGCGCAGCTCGCTTTCGGGTTCACTTATTTTGCGGCCCGCGGTATTTGTGCAAAAGCAAGCTCTTTCACACAAAATAAGCTTTTCGTTTTGCTCGCTTATCTCTCTTGCGTTCATACATTTCGCCCCTTTCACTTATTATATTAGACGAAAATGTGCAAAAACCTCTATTTTTTTTAATTTTTCTTTAATTTTAGCCTATCGTGCTTCTGCCGTCGCCCGAAACGGGTATTTTATCCCCCATATATTCGGATTCGGGCTTTATAATGCATTTGAAAAAATCCTTATCCCGCGCTAATATTTCCCTTATTTCCCTTTTAAGCTGACCGCCGTATGGGTTAAGGTTCGCCGATACGCCAACGGCGTTTACACCTAACCGTTCTGCAATGTAAAGCGCGCGGTGCAGGTGGTATTTCTGGCTTACTATTATAATATTATCCGCCTCGAATATGTTTTTTGCGCGGTAAATGCTGTCGTAGGTGGAAAAGCCTGCGTGGTCGGTAAAAATGTCCTCCTCCTTCACGCCGCGTTCCGCCGCGAACAGGCGCATAACGTTTACCTCGTCGTAAGCCGCGCTGCCGTGGTCGCCGCTCATAATAATTTTTGCCGCTTTTCCGTTTTCGTAAAGCTTAATTCCCGTAAGCAGTCTGTCCCTCAGCATAGGGGTGGGCTTGCCGTTTTTAACGCCGGCGCCTAAAATTAAAATACAGTCCGCTTCCGAAGTATCGCCGAGCGCGTCCTCCGTAAAAATGCTCTTTTCGGTGCTTTTTACAATGTGAAAATTTAAAGAAAGCGCCAGTACTGCGCATACCGCCGCAAAAATAACAAGTGTAAAAGCATATTTTTTAATTTTTCTCATAATTCGCTCACCGGCCTTAATTCGGTTTTAATTTCTTTTGCGGTTATACGCGCACAGAACATTTCTTTAAGCTTAAGCTCAAATTCGCTTTTTTTGCTTTCTCTCATAAAAAAGGTTAAAGTTACCTTTTCGGTGTATTCGGCGTTTTCCGTTACGCCGCCCATATCGGATATAAGCTTTGAAAGACGCGCCGAATCAGTATAGTCGGCAGAGCAGGAAAAAACGGTGCAGGGAATCATAACGGCGCGGTTTGCCGATACTGCCGCGTCCTTTAACGCCTTGGAGTAAGCGCGGACAAGACCGCCCGTGCCGAGCAGCACGCCGCCGAAATATCTTGTAACAACCGCGCACACGTTGCAAAGCCCTTCGCCGTCTATAATATCAAGCATAGGCTTTCCGGCGGTGCCGTGCGGCTCGCCGTCGTCCGAAAAGCGCTTTACGGCACCGCCCGAAACCGAATAGGCATAGCAGTTATGGCGCGCGTCGCGGTGCTTTGCGCGTATATCGTTTATAAAGCTTACGGCCTCTTGCTCGGTTTCGCAATGGCGGATAACCGCTATAAAGCGCGAACGCTTTTCGGTATATTCTGCGCTTGACTGCCCCGAAACGGTAATGCAGCTTTCCGTTTTCAACGCCTCCCTTAGGCAAACGAGAATAATCCGAACCCGTTTTTTGAGAGCGAATTTCTCGCATTGCTACGTTAAAATACTCGTTAATCCGTTAGGATTAACTGCGTTTTGTGCCTTGCTCTGCAAAAAATCCGCTCCTCAAAAAATCTGCGACTCAAAACGAGCATGATTTTCGTGTGGATTTTTATGCGGAGGATGCGATAAGGCTTTCGCATTATAAAGACGACAAGTGAAAATACGTCGAAAATATGCCGTTTTGGGCGAGTTCGGATTATTCTCGCTTGCCTATACGTTTATTTGCCGTATGGTTTTAAAAAATACGGCTTAATAAAAAAACCGCAATCGCCTAAGGCGACTGCGGAGTAAAAGGTCTTATCAGTCCATATTGAAACGCTTTTTAAATCTGTCTACGCGTCCGCCGGTGTCTACCAATTTCTGTTTACCGGTAAAAAACGGATGACATTTAGAACAAATATCCAAACGGATATCTTTTTTAGTAGAGCGTGTCTCGAACTCCGCGCCGCAAGCGCATTTTATAGTAACCTTTTCGTACTGCGGATGAATACCTTCCTTCATCTTCGTCACCCCTTTCAAACTCGATAACATATGGAGTATAACACATTCGTCTGCAAAATGCAAGCATTTTTTAATAATAAATTAAACGGTCTTCGTTTTGCGAAGACCGTTTAACTAAATTTCGTCTGTTCCCTCGCACTCAAGGTAGTCGCCCTTAATGCGGTTCTTGTTTACAATGCCGTCGATTATAACAAGCACTCCGAAAACGGCAGCCGCAACGGCAAAAACCGAAAATATGAATTTTAAAAACCCTTTCATATGAAAACCACCTTTCTGTTATTTACAATTATAACAGCAAATGTAAAAATTGTCAATCACATAAACGGAGCGAATATGTGAAGTATCGACTGTTTAAGACGGAGCATTAACGGTCGCTTTTTCCATTCCTCGTTTTTTATTTCTTCCGATATTTTAAATATTTCCTCAAACTGCGCCTTTACATCAAGCACGGTTTTATTGTCGCATATCCACGCGCCGCATTCAAAGTGAAAAATAAAGCTGCGGTAATCCATATTGACCGTACCCACGGTGGCGATTTTATCGTCCGAAACGAAAAGCTTTGAATGAATAAAGCCCGGCGTATATTCATATATTCTAACTCCTGCCTCAAGCAGATCAAGGTAATTGTACTGCGTTACGGGGTGAACGTACCATTTGTCGGGTATGTGCGGCGTTACTATGCGAACGTCTATACCCGATTTTGCCGCCATTCTGAGCACCGTTGTCATAGTATTATCTATTATAAGATAGGGCGTGGCTATATATACATATTTTTGCGCGGTGCTGAGTATTCGCATATAAATGCCCTCGGCGGGGTTTTTATCGTTAAGCGGATCGTCGCAGTAGGGCAGAACAAAGCCGTCGTCGCAGGTCTCGTAATCGGAAATGCGGGAGCTTATATCTATCTGCTCCTTTGTTGTGAATTCCCACATACAGCAAAACATTGCAAGAAAGCTTTTAACCGCCGCGCCTTTAAGCATAATGCCGCTGTCTAACCAATGGCCGAAGCGTATCATACGGTTTATATATTCGTCGCCTATATTAAAGCCGCCGGTAAATGCGGTCTTACCGTCTATTACCACAATTTTTCTGTGGTTGCGGTTGTTCATAAAAATATTTAGCGAGGGCTTTATCGGGTTAAAAACCGATACCTCTATACCCTCTGAGCGCAGCTTTGTTATAAAATCCTTATGCTGGCGCTTTATAGAACCGAAATCATCGAATATTATTTTAATTTCAACGCCGTTTTCAGCCTTTTCCTTTAATATTTTGTGTATGGAGTCCCACATAAAGCCCTCCGCCAAAATAAAAAATTCCAAATAAATATATTTTTCGGCTGTTTTAAGCTCTGAAAGCATTTTTTCAAATATTTTTTCACCCGGCGATAAATATTCGGTTTCGGTATGGCCGTAAAGCGGATAGCCGGATTCGCCCGAAAGGTAATCCGCCTGACGGGAATGGAACATATCGTAATATTTAAGCCTGTCGCGCTCGCCGCTGTCGTCGTGCAGGCAGGGAAGATAATGCGATTCGCATTTTTCCATTTGCTTTCGTTTATGCGGCATTACCCTGCCGCCGCCCCATAAAAGGTATACCGATATTCCGAACACGGGGAAAACAAGTATAAATATTATCCAAGCTATTTTATGGCTGGGATTGCCGCGGCGGTTTACTATATATATAACGGTAACTGTACCCGCAAGGGTTGAAATCACATAAAGAGCCGCCGATTTTGCGGTTATATCGTAAAGAATAAAGAAAAGAAACAGCAATTGCAAAAGCAGAAGCAACGCCGAAATTATAATTCTTGTTTGTATTCTTATACCGCGCTTTTTTTCTGACAAAGCCATCACCTCGGTATCAAACAGTATAACACATCTCTTTTAAAAAAGCAAATTAAACAAATTACCGCAAAACACTTGTTATCGACATATTTTTTTGCTATAATATCAGTATAAAAAATAAAGGAGCGTAACTTATATGTTTGAGGATAAATATAAGCTTTGGTGTGAAAAAGCAGTTAAGGATCCCGATCTTATTTCGGAGCTTAAGGAAATCGAAAATGACAGCGACGCCGTATCGGACGCATTTTATAAAGATCTTGAATTCGGAACGGGCGGTCTTCGCGGAGTTATAGGCGCGGGCACGAACCGTATGAACGTATATACCGTGGGCAAGGCGTCGCAGGGGCTTGCCGCATATGTAAATTCGGTAACGGATAACGGCAAAATAGCAATAGCTTACGACAGCCGCATTAAATCCGACCTTTTTGCCAAAACCGCCGCCTGCGTTTTCGCGGCAAACGGAATTAAGGTTTATATTTATAAAGAGCTTATGCCTACTCCCATGCTTTCCTTTGCGGTAAGGCGCCTTAAGTGCGACGCCGGCGTTGTGGTTACCGCAAGCCATAACCCCGCTAAGTATAACGGCTATAAGGCATACGGACCGGACGGCTGCCAGTTAGGCCTTGAGGCGGCGGATTATGTGCTTTCTATAATGAATAAGGTGGATATTTTCGACGGCGTAAAGGATACCGATTTTGAAACCGCGGTTGAAAAGGGGCAGATCGAATATATAGGCGACGATGTTATAAACAACTACTTAAGTTGCGTTGAGGCCTGCCGCGTGGCACCTGAGGCGGACGTTGCTTCTCTTAAGGTAATATACACCCCGCTTCACGGCAGCGGCAATAAACCCGTAAGAAAAATACTTGACAGAATAGGCGTTAAAAACGTGACGGTAGTGCCCGAACAGGAAAAGCCGAACGGCAATTTCCCCACAGCGCCTTACCCGAACCCCGAAATACGCCAGGCGTTTGAGTGCGCCCTTAAATTGGCAGACAGCGTTAAGCCGGATCTGCTGCTTGCTACCGACCCCGACTGCGACCGCGTAGGTATAGCTGTGCCGTACAACGGGGAGTATAAGCTCCTTTCGGGCAACGACGTCGGCGCGCTGCTGCTTGATTTTACCCTTGCAAGAAGAACCGAAAACGGCACGCTGCCGAATAAGCCCGTTGCGGTTAAAACAATAGTTACAACCGAGCTTTGCAGAAAAATAGCCGATAATTACGGCTGCGAATTAAGAGACGTTTTAACCGGCTTTAAGTTTATAGGCGAGCAGATAACCGAGCTTGAGAAAAAGGGCGAGGAAAACCGCTTTGTTTTCGGCTTTGAGGAAAGCTACGGTTACCTCGGCGGCTCATATGTGCGCGATAAGGACGCGGTTATAGGCTCAATGCTTATATGTGAAATGGTGGCGTATTATAAGGCGGAGGGCAAGAGCCTTATAGACGTGCTTGATATGCTTTATAAAAAATACGGTTATTACCTTTGCTCGCAAAAGAGCTTTACCTGCGAGGGTGAAAGCGGTATGAACAGGATAAAGGGCATAATGGAAAGCATACGCGCCGAGGCTCCGAGCGTTATAAACGGCCATAAGGCGGTACGCTTTGACGATTACGAGACCTCTGTAAGCCGCAATATGTGCGACGGCAGCGAAAGGAAGATTACGCTTCCGCGTTCAAACGTATTGGCGTTTTATATGGAAGACGGCAGCTCGCTTATAGTTCGCCCCTCGGGTACAGAGCCTAAGATAAAGCTGTACCTCGGCTCTGTCGGGGACACCATGGAAATTGCAAAATCGGAGCTTTCGGCGCTTGAGAACGCCGGAACAAAGCTTTTGGGATTTTAAACAGGGCTTGCTTTAATGACGGGGGGAGACGGATTGCCGCGCGCCTTACGGCGTTTGCGATGACTAAACGGTTTGTCATTCTGAACGCGAAGCGTGAAAGAATCCGTAATACCCTTAAAAGGGAAAACGGATTGCCACGCACCTTACGGCGCTCGCAATGACGAGAGGGTGAGAGGACGGATTGCCAC
>ERZ773188.1029-NODE-1029-length-33247-cov-8.495692_pt1 | contig 33247 bp, 24 predicted proteins | sample MGYA00581011_ERZ773188 | MGnify/ENA primary metagenome ERZ773188 (study PRJEB29015, sample SAMEA2737798) | human gut metagenome | biome: human gut; feature: human-associated habitat; material: faeces | place: China | collected 2012 ...
TTTGTGGTGATTACATTCTACCAGAGATTCGTATGAACTTCTTTTCTTTTTTCTGTTGCACTTGATCATATAATTCACCAGGTGCAAAAAACCGGCGTCCCGTTCAGGGACGCCGGTCGAAAGCCGGGTGTAGATCAGGCGAGCGGAATGGGCTCGTTCCAGACGTTCAGCTCGCGGCAGAACTGTGCCAGAATGACGGCCATCTGCGCGCGGGTGGCAGCGCTCTGCGGCTCGAGATAGAGACCGCCCGGGCCGGGCACGCCGCTGAACAGATTGTGATCGACCGCCCAGTTCATGGCCGTGCGCGCGAAGTAGGAGATGTCCGCACGGTCCTGATACGGGAAGAGCCGGTCGTATTCGCTCGGGTGGTACTTGTCGAGCACCTGGTCGGCGTACTCCATGAGGATGACGGCCGTCTGCTCGCGCGTTACGGGCGACTCGGGGTCGAACGTCGTGTCCGACGTGCCGGCGACGACGCCGGTCTGGTACGCCCAGAGCACCGCGTTCTGATACCAGTCGGACGTGAGGTCGGTGAACGGGGTGCTGCCGGTGACGGCCGGCTCGCCCTCGATGTTATAGAGCACCTGCACGATCTGCGCGCGGGTCATCACGCCGTCGGGCGCGAAGCTCCGGCCGCCGACGCCGGACATGAGGCTGTGCTCCACACAGTACGCAATGTCCTCATACGCCCAGCCGTCGGGGGCGACGTCGTTAAAGCGCTCGCTCACGGGCACCTGCGGGGCAAGCTTGGGGATCTCCTCGGTGTACGTGGCATTGCAGCCGTAGGTCTTGCAGGTATAGGTGCGTACGCCGGTCGTGGTCTCCGTCGGCGGCGTCGTCACACGGCCGCCGTCGAAGTAGTGGCCGCGGGCGGGGAGCGTCATTTCCTCCGTGTGACCGCAGCCGTCGTCCTTGCAGGCGCGGGTGCGCTGACCCTCGGTCGTGCAGTTCGGGTACGTGCCCGTCCAGAAACCGTAGTGGTGGATGGGCGCGTTGAAGTTCACGGTCACGCCCTCCGGCAGTGCATTCTCGCCCTTGGTCAGCTGGGCCCACTCGGCCTCGGTGCCGCTGTAGTTGATGGCCGTGAGCGCGGTGCAGCCGGTGAAGGCGCCCGCGCCGATGTGCGTGACGCTCTTCGGGATGAGCACGCTCGTCAGCGCGGCGCAGCCGGCAAAGGCAAAGTCGCCGATCGTCTTCAGGCCGTCTGGCAGCTGAACGTCCGTCAGGCTCAGGCAGCTGGTGAAGGCCTGCGCCTCAATGGTGGTGAGGCTTGCCGGGAACGTGACCGCCGTCAGCCCCTGACAGTAGCGGAACGCGCCCGTCTTGACGGTCTGCACCAAGTCGAAAATTTCATAAGCCGTGCACTTGTTCGGCGCGGCCAGCATCTGTTTGCTGTCCTCGGAGATGAGGCCGCCGTTGTAGGTCTGGAGATACCAGCTGCCCTTGACGGTCTCAAAGGACACGAGGTTGACGCAGCGGGCCAGCACATCCTCGGCGATGCCGCTGATGTTAAACCCGAGGGCAATGTGCGTGACGGCGGTCCAGTCGCCGTTCCAGCAGTCGGCCGTGGCAGTGCCTCTGCCGGAGAAGGTGAGCGTTGTGCCGTCGCTTCCCAGTTCGGCGCTCACATCACCGGCCGCAAACGCCGCGGGGACGAGCGCGAGCATCAGGCTCAGCACGAGCAGGATGCTCAGAAGTCGTTTTTTCATCCTGATTCTCCTTTTTCATTCCGGTTTTGCGACAAACGCCGCAAATTGTTCCTATTATACCGGATTTTTGGTGCGGAAACAACTGGTTTTTGCAGAAAAAGGGCGCTTCCGTGCCCGGAAGCGCCCTGTGCCGTGTGGTTTTGGTTTCTTTTTGCGGCGGGCACGCTCAGCCGATGCCGAGCACGCCGCTGCACATATTCTCGAGGATGGTCGCGACCTCGGCGCGTGTGGCGCCCGCGCGCGGATTCAGGTGGCGCACCAGTGATTCGCCGTTTGTTGCGCCGGAGATCAGCTTCAGGCTCAGCGCGTCCGACATTCCGGCCTGTGCCCAGTCGGAGACGTCCGGCCCGTCCGGATACACATCCAGCGCCGCGGGTATCCACGTGCGCTCGAGCCCGTAGACGTTCATGAGGAAGTCCACGAGCACGACCGCGATCTGCTCGCGCGTGACGACGAGGTCAGGCGCAAATGTCGTAGCCGATGTGCCGGAGACGATGTGGTTCTGATACGCCCACGTGACGGCGTCCTGATACCAGTCGGCCGTGAGGTCGGTGAACGGCGTGCTGCCGGTGACGGCCGGCTCACCCTCCAGGTTATAGAGGATCTGCACGAGCTGCGCGCGCGTCGTCACGCCGCCGGGCAGAAACGTTGTGCCGCCAACGCCGGACATGAGTCCGGTGGCCACGCAGTACTGGATGCCCTCGTACGACCAGCTCTCGGGGTCGAGGTCCGTGAAGTGCTGATATGCCCAGATCTCCGGAGCGGTCAGCTCTATGGCGGTCAGGGCGCAGCGGCCGCAGGTGTAGACCACCACGCCGGCCAGCAGGCCGTCGGGCTCAATGCGGGTCACGCCGTCGTCCCAGTCATGGCCGAGGGAGGGGACGATGCGCGTCTGCGTCCGGCCGCAGCCGGGGTCGGTGCAGATGCGGGTCAGAACGCCGTCGTCCGTGCAGGTCGCGGGCGTTGTCTCGACCCAGTCGCCGGCAAACGTGTGCGCGGCCGCGTTGCAGTGCAGCACCGCGCTGCCGAGCACATCCTCGCCCTTCGGGGTCCGGATCTGATCCCACTGTGTCTGCGTACCGGTGTAGTACACGTCCGTGAGCGCGGTGCAGCCGGTGAACACGCCGGTGCCGATGCTGGTGACATTGTTCTGAACCGTCACGCGCTGCAGACCCGTGCAGCCGTCAAACAGGCCGTCAGGCAGACTCTTGAGCTGCGGCGAGAGCACTGCGCTTTTCAGCCCGGTCCACCCGGCGAAGGAGTGGGCCTCCAGAACGTCGAACTGTTCGATTGGCAGCCATTCCAGCGAGCTGCAGCCGGAAAACGCATAGCTGTCGATCCGGTTGAGACGCTCGGGCACGTTCACGGCGCGCAGCGACGTGCAGCCGGCAAAGGCGTGGGATCCCAGCGTACTGAGCCCGCCCATCCCGTCGGGGTCGGGTTCAAACGTTACCTCCGTCAGGGCGGTGCAGTCGGCAAAGGCGTACTTACTGACCTGGAAGACAGTATACGGGAAGGTCACCTGCCGTAGCGATGTGCAGCCTCGGAACGCATAGGCGCTGATGTAGCCGAAACTGCTGCCGAAGTGGATATCCGTCAGGCTCGTGCAGCCCTCAAACGCGTGCGCATGCAGGTCTCTGGCGTCCCGGCTGCCAAAGTCGATGGACCGCAGATTCGTGCAGCCGGCAAAGGCGTAGTCGAGGATGTTGATGGACATGACGTCCCGGTCGTCCGTGCACACGAACTTCACGGTGACGATGTCCTTCCGGTTTTGGAACGCCTTTTTCTGCAGCAGACCGGCGCCGGTGACGGTCAGATTGCCGTCAGCGTCGAGCGTCCAGGCGATGTTGCTGCCGTCAGCGTCCGCGCCGCAGGTGCCGCTGTCGACAATGTTGGCCGCGAAGGCCGCCGGCACCAGCGACAGCGCGAGGCAGAACGCGAGTACAAGGCTCAAAAGGCGTTTTTTCATGAGAAGTCTCCTTTCCTCTCCGTCACAGGACGGAATCTTTCAGCATGAGGCGCAGATCCAGATCCACGAGTGAATAAAAGCCCATGAGGATCGTCGCGGCCTGTTCGCGCGTCGCACCGCCCTGCGGCTGCAGGAACGTGCCGTCTTTCGTCTGCGCACCGGAGATGAGACCGAGCGCGACCGCCTCGGCCACGGCGTCACGCGCCCAGTCGGAGACGCTTGCTCCGTCCGGGAACGCTGTGAGATCGGCCTTGTCCGCGGAGAAATCCAGCCCCAGAACCTTCTCGGCGTAGCCCATGAGGATGACGGCGATCTGCTCGCGCGTGACGGGCGCTTCCGGCTCGAACGTCGTGGCCGACGTGCCGGACACGATACCGTTCTGGTACGCCCACACGATCGAGTGCTGATACCAGTCGGCTGTGAGATCGGTGAACGGCGAGCCGTCATACGCCTTCGGGCAGCCGGAGAGATTGTAGAGGATCTGCACGACCTGCGCGCGCGTGGTCACGCCCTTGGGCGCGAACGCATTCCCGCCTACGCCGGACATGAGCCCCGCCAGCACGCAGAAGTCAATGCCGGGAATTGCCCAGCTGTCCGCATCGACATCTGTAAACAGCTCTGCCGCGCTCGGAATGACCATGTACGAGTTGTAGTGTATGGTCGTTCCGTTGAAGAAGATAGAATGGGGTTCTTCCAGCTTCCGCATTTGCTCTTCGGTGCCGCCGTAATACACATCCGTGATGTCGCATTGGCTCAGCATGGCATCCTGGGCAATCGACTGTATACCAGCCGGAAGCTGAAGATAGCGCAGATTGATGTTTCCCTCGAACGCCCTTTCTCCGATCTTGCGCAGACTGTCCGGGCAGCGGACGGCAACCAGACCGCTGCCGTAAAACGCGCCCGGCGCGATTTCCACAATGCCATCCGGCACATCATAGCGAATACCGGGGCGCGAGGCGGGATAGGCCGTCAGCTCATAGCCGTCCTTGGTCATGAGCACGCCGTCGACCGTATGATAGGTGGGGTTGCCTGCACCGACCCGAATGTCGCTCAGAAGGTACATACCGCTGAACGCCAAACCGCCGATGGACTCCACGCTGTCAGGAATGTCAATCTCCTGCACATTCCCGCAGTATGCGAATGCTGAGTAGCCGATGCTTGTCAGTCCGTCGGGCAGGGTGATGCTGCTGGCTTTGCTGCATCCGTTGAACACGCCTTCCGCAAGCGTGCGCACACCGGCGGGAACCGTGATCTCCGGCAGGCTGATGCAGTAGTACATCGCTTTCTTGCCAAAGCCCTCCAGTCCGGCCGGGAATGTGATGTCCGTAAGTGCCGTGCAGCCGGAAAACGCGCTTTCGCCGATATAGGCGACGGTGTCCGGCAGATCGATCGATTGCAGCGCCGTGCAGCCGGAAAACATACTGTCGCTCACGGCGGTCAAACCGGACGGGAGCGTAACCTCTTTGAGCTCCTTGTCTCCCAAAAACAGCTCGGCGCCGACGCTCGTCAGTCCATCCGGAAGCGTGATCTGCTGCAGGACGGGCATATTGCTCAGCACACCCTTGCCGAGGTAGCTCGTCCCGGCCGGGAAACGGACATCCGTCAGATATGTGCCGCTGAACGCACACGCGCCGTATTTGACCGTAGTCTCGGGCAGCGCGATGTGCTCAAGATCCGTGCAGCCGGAGAACGCCCGCTGGGCGATGGCCGTGAGCGTCTGCGGCAGCGTAACGTCTGCGAGGTTCGTGCAGTCGCGGAACATGCCGTCGCTCACGCGGGTGATGCCCTCCGCCAGCACGGCAGTGTGCAAATCGACGCACTCACTGAAAATGTATTTGCCGAACGAGCGGATTGTCGCCGGCACGGTAACGCTCGTCAGACGCGTTTGGGAAAAGGCTCTGTCCCCGATATCCGTCACGCCCGCAGGAATGGAAATATCCGTCAGCCCGCTGGCGAAAAAGGCCTTCTTGCCGATGACTGTCACGTTGTCCGGAATGGTTATGGTTTCGATGCCGCAGGAAGAAAACACGCTCTCATCCAGCTGGGTCAGGCTCTGCGGCAGCAGGATGCTCTTAAGCTCCCAATCGCCTCTGAACAGATTGGTACCCAGATGGGTCGGCCCCTCAGGGATCGTCACGGACGCAAGCATGGTGCAGCCCATAAACGCCCGGTCGCCAATCGTTTCGACGCTGGCCGGAAGTGTGACAGACGTCAGCGACGTACAATTTGACAGTGCCTGCTCGCCAATGGTCTTCACACCATCCGGGAACGTGATGCCGGTCAGGTACCGGCAGCCGTTCAGGGCTTGCGTGTCAACGTCCGTGAGCGTGGACGGCAGACTGACCGATGTGACTGTGCTGCCTGCCAGCATATATGCACCGAGGCGAGTAATGCCCTCGCCGACAACGACCGTAACGGCACTGTAACGCCACGGCGGCGCGCTGGACGCATAGTCGCGGATTGCGCCGGTGCCGGTGAAGGTCAGCGTACCGGAAGCATCCAGCGTCCAGGTGACGTTGCTGCCGTCGCCCTCGGCGCCGCAGGTGCCGCTGGCGGGCTCGGCCGCGAAGGCCGCGGGCACGAGCGTGAGCATCAGGCTCAGCACGAGCAGGATGCTCAGAAGTTTCTTTTTCATGCCATTTCTCCTTTATTTTTTAGAATGGGTGCTATCAGTATAACGAAATTCATCTGCTGCCGCAAGGGCTTTTTGTACTGTCTGTACAAAAAGTGACAAAAAAGCCGGTGTCCCCTTTTTGGGACACCGGCTCAAAAAGCCTGTGCTCATTCACCGAGCTGCTGCTCGACCCAGGCGATCTGCGCCTCGACGCTCGGCACGGACGTGCCGCCGTAGGACACGCGCCGCGTGACGCAGTTGGTGAGGTCAATGGCATCATACACGCCGTCGTCAAAGAGGTCGCTGAAGGTCCGGAAGGTCTCGAGCGGCAGCTTTTCGAGCACGGTGCTGTGCGCGATGCAGTAGGCCACGAGCTGGCCGGAGACCTTGTACGCGCTGCGGAACGGCAGGCCCTTCGTGACGAGATAGTCCGCGAGGTCGGTCGCGTTGAGGAAGCCCGTCTGCGCCGCGTGGAGCATTTTGTCGGCGCGCACGGTCATGGTCGCGAGCATCGGCGCCATGACACGCAGGCACATCTTCACGGTGTCCACCGCGTCGAACACAGCCTCCTTGTCCTCCTGCATGTCCTTATTATATGCCAGCGGCAGGCCCTTGAGCGCCGTGAGCATGGCGATGAGGTCGCCGTAGACGCGGCCGGTCTTGCCGCGTACGAGCTCGGCCATGTCGGGGTTTTTCTTCTGCGGCATGATCGACGAGCCGGTCGTGTAGCTGTCCGAGAGCTGCACAAACTGAAACTCCCAGCTCGACCAGAGCACCAGCTCCTCGCTCAGGCGCGAGAGGTGCATCATCTCGATGGCGTAAGCATCGAGCAGCTCGACGCAGAAGTCCCGGTCGGACACGCCGTCCAAACTGTTGCGCGCCACATCGTCAAAGCCGAGCTGTTTGGCCTCGAAGAACCGGTCGGTGTCATACGTCGTGCCGGCGAGGGCGCAGCAGCCGATGGGGGAGACGTTCATGCGCTTGACCGCGTCCTGCATACGGTCGATGTCGCGCAGGAGCATCATGGCATAGGCCATCAGGTGGTGGCCGAAGGTGATGGGCTGCGCGCGCTGCAGGTGCGTGTAGCCGGGCAGAATGTCGCCCTTGTGCGCCTTGGCCTGCTCCACGAGCGCCGCGAGCACGTCCTTCGTGAGCGCGATGATGTCGTTCGTTTCGCTGCGCAGGTACATGCGCAGGTCGAGCGCGACCTGATCATTGCGCGAGCGGGCGGTGTGCAGTTTCTTGCCGAGGTCGCCGATGCGCGCGGTGAGCACCTGCTCGACGAACATATGGATGTCCTCGCACGCGGGGTCAAACGCGAGCGCGCCGCTGTCGAGATCATCGAGGATGCCCTGCAGCGCGTCGATGATGGCATCGGCGTCCGCCTGCGGGAGGATATGCTGCGCGCCGAGCATCGTCGCGTGCGCCATGCTGCCCGTGATGTCCTCGCGGTACATCCGGCTGTCGAACCGGATGGAGGAGTTGAAATCGTCCGCGACCGGATCGGTCACGCCGGCCGTGCGGCCCGCCCACATTTTTGCCATGGTGATGGTCTCCCTTCGTCAGTTGTCCCCGCGTCGGGAAGCCCGGCGCGGGGAGAAAAGTCATTTCTTATATTGTACCGCTTACATGCTCTTGCCGTCAACCTTTGCCTGCACGGAGATCGGCAGACCGTAGAGGTTGATGAAGCCGGTCGCGTCCGCCTGATTGTAGTCGCTCTCGCCGAAGGTTGCGATCTCCTCGGAGTACAGGGAGTACGGGCTCCAGACGCCGGCGTTGATCATGTTGCCCTTGTAGAGCTTGAGCCGCACCGTGCCGGTGACGTGCTCCTGCGTCTTGGTCACGAACGCGCTGAGCGCCTCGCGCAGCGGCGTGAACCACTGGCCGTTGTACACCAGCTCGCCGAAGGTGACCGCCAGCTTCTGCTTCTCGTGCATGGTCATCTTGTCGAGGCAGAGCGTCTCGAGCACGCTGTGCGCCTTGTAGAGGATCGTGCCGCCCGGCGTCTCGTACACGCCGCGGCACTTCATGCCGACAAGCCGGTTCTCCACGATGTCGAGGATGCCGATGCCGTTGGCGCCGCCGATGGCGTTGAGCTTGAGGATGATGTCCTTGGCGCTCATCTTCTCACCGTCGAGCGCGACGGGCTTGCCCTGCTCAAAGTCGAGCGTGACATAGGTCGGGGCGTCCGGCGCGTCGATGGGGCTCACGCCCATCTCGAGGAAGCCCTTCTTCTCGTACTGCGGCTCGTTGCCCGGATCCTCCAGGTCGAGACCCTCGTGGCTCAGATGCCAGAGGTTCTTGTCCTTGGAGTAGTTGGTCTCGCGATTGATCTTCAGGGGCACGTTGTGCGCCTCGGCGTAGTCGATCTCTTCCTCACGCGACTTGATGTCCCACTCCCGCCACGGGGCGATGATCGGCATATCGGGCGCGAAGTGCTTGACCGCCAGCTCGAACCGGACCTGATCGTTGCCCTTGCCGGTGCAGCCGTGGGCGATGGCGTCCGCGCCCTCCTTGTGGGCAATCTCGACAAGGCCCTTGGCGATGCACGGCCGCGCGTGGCTCGTGCCGAGCAGGTACTCCTCGTACACGGCGCCGGCCTGCATGGTCGGGATGATGTAATCGTCGACGTACTCGTCCGTCAGGTCGAGGACGTAGAGCTTCGAGGCGCCGGTCTTGATGGCCTTCTCTTCGAGGCCGTCGAGCTCGTCGGCCTGACCGACGTTGCCGGACACGGCGATGACTTCACAGTTATTGTAGTTCTCCTTCAGCCAGGGGATGATGATGGACGTATCCAGACCGCCGGAGTAAGCAAGGACGACTTTTTTGATATCTTCTTTTTTCATCATGGTTGCCTCCATTGATTATTCATTCATAATATGTGCATATTATTCACCTTTCTCACGCAAATGTCAACCCTTTTTTTGAATAAAATTCACGCAGGAAACGGCTTTCTTTCGGTGATATGCACAAAAAGGCGAACTTCATGCGCAAAACGCCGCCGCTCCGGGTATCCAAGCGGCGGCAGGATATGCACTTATGCATGAATATTGGAAGCTTCGTCTCAGGGCAGCTCCCGGCGCAGCGCGTCGATCTCATTGAGCCAGAGCGAGCCCGCCGCGTCCGGTGGCCAGCGCAGCGCCTGCGCGCTGCTGCCGAGCGTGACGTGTGCCGGCAGGGCGGCCGGGCGCCGGAACAGGCAGCGCGTGAGCGCGGCCATGGCGCGCAGGACGTCCGCATCCGTGGCCGCATCGCCGAAGGCGGCGCGCGCCAACCGCAGGATGCGCCGCGGGTGCGCGCCGCAGCGGATGAGATGATAAAAGCAGAAGTCCGTCAGCGCGCACGGAACGCCGGCGCAGTCGGCATCCGGGGCGGAGAGCGCGGCGCGCAGCTCCGTGCGCAGGGGTTCCTCGGCGCGCTCGGCCTCGGCCGCAATGAGCCAGCGCACGAGCGTGCGCGGCACGGCGGCATTGACGCCGTAGGCGTCCGGTGCGCAGACGGCCTCGCCGAGGAGCAGCGCCGTGAAGTCGGCCGCGGCGAGCGGGAGCGCCGCGTGCGTGCGCGCGAGCCCCGCAAGGTCGGCGTTCGGCCGCACGGACACGCCCAGCGCCTTGCACAGGCGCAGCACGCGCGCCCGGTCGCCCCCCGGCTGCGTGACGGCGATGACATCGTGCCGCGCGCGGCCGAGCAGGTCCATCGTGCGCGCGCACACGAGCAGGGCGAGCACACTGTCGGCATCGTCCGTCACGGGCAGCACCGCCGCGCGGCTGCCGGTGTGCAGCAGGCGCTTGCGCAGACCGTGCGCCTGCATGGTCAGCAGGAGCTCGGCGCGCTTCGTGCGCTGCGATGCGTCGTCCGGCACGAACGGGTGCGGCGACACCGCGCGGCTGAGCGGTGCCGCGCGCAGCGGCAGGGAAAACGTCACGGCACGCACGCCGCTCCCATCGGGCACAAAGGTCGTGTTGCGGCGGCGCTCGGCCGAGAGTGTCAGCAGGTCGAGCTCCGTCACGAGCAGGCCGGGCTCGGGCGCAAACGGCGCGTGCTCGGCAAGGACGGTCCCGTTTTCCGCGATGAGGTGGTGCGCGGAAAAGACGGCGCGCTCGGTCGATTCGTCCGGCCCGGCATTGGCGTAGACATAGCCGCAGAGACCGCGCGCGCTGGCGGCGCGCAGCAGCGTGCGGCGGTGGGCGGGCTTGCCGGCCGCCTCGGGCGAGGCCGAGCAGTTGGCGATCACGGTCGCCCCGGCGAGGCACAGCCGCACCGACGGCGGCACCGGCGCCCACACATCCTCACACAGCTCCACACCGAGGCGAAATGCCGGCATCTGCGCGCAGCCGAACACCAGCCCCGCGCCGAACGGCACCTCCTCCCCGCCGACGGTCACGCAGCCGGGGCCGCTGTACGCCGCGGCGGAGGCGAAGCAGCGCTTTTCCGCAAACACGTCATAGTTCGGCAGCCAGGTTTTCGGCACGACGCCGAGGATGCGACCGCGGTGCAGCACGGCCGCGCAGTTATAGAGCTTGCCCCCGGCGCGCAGCGGCACGCCGAGCACGACGACGGGGTCGCAGTTTTGCGTGTGCGCGCAGATGCCTGTGAGCGCCGTCTCGGCCGCATCGAGCAGCAGCGCGGACAAAAACAGGTCGCCGCAGGTGTAGCCCGTCACGCACAGCTCCGGCAGCACGAGCAGCGCCGCGTGTGCGCGGTGCGCCTGGTCGATGCGCGCACAGATCGCGGCCGCATTGCGCCGGGGATCGGCCACGGCCACGGGGATGGACGCCGCCGCCGCGCGCAGGAAACCGTCTTGCATGGTCATTCCTCCCTTTTGGGTCAGTATGCCCAAAAAGCGCACAAAAAGCCCACACGCCCACTTTTCAACCGCCCCGCCACGCGGTATAATACAATATTATAAAATGGAGTCGGCGCTCCGGAGCAATGGGACTGCTTTTCCCAAAGTCTCTGAGCCGCGGGGGAGCCAGAGGGGGCAAGGCCCGCTTCGGATAAGATCCGGCGTCGTGTTCAGCGATGCCTTCCCCTTGAGGGGAAGGTGGCGCGGTGGTCACGCCGCGACGGATGAGGTGTCGTTGGATACGCGGCGCATCGCCGAAAACGCCGGCAAAATCCATCGCCTTTCCGCCTCATCCGCCTCGCGATGCTCGGCACCTTCTCGGCAAGGAGAAGGCTTGGGTGTTGGGCAAGGACTTTCCACATGACGCAACTGCGAATCATCCCCCAAGGAGGTTTTTCATATGACCGACCGGACCCTTTCCAAATTTACCGCGCAGCTCGCCTCCGCGTCGCCCGCGCCGGGCGGCGGGGGCGCGGCCGCGCTCACCGGGGCGCTGGCGGCGAGTTTAGCCGCGATGGCCGCGAACGTAACGGCAGCGAACCCCCGCTATGCCGAGCGCACGGACGCGCTCGCGACGCTGGCCGCCGCGTGTGATGCACAGCGCACGGCGCTGCTCACGCTCATCGACGCGGACGCGGCGGGCTTTCTGCCGCTGCAGCGGGCCTACGCCATCCCGAGCGCGCAGCCGCGCTCGCGGTCGCGGCGCGCACGGCGTGCCAGGCCCCGCTGGATATGCTGGCGCACTGCGAGCAGGTGGCGCTGCTGCTGGCCGCCGCACTCGAGGCGGCCAGCCCCCTCCTGCGCTCGGACGTCGGGTGTGCGGCGGCCCTGTGCCGCGCGGCGGCGGAGGCCGCGGCCATGAACGTTTTTGTCAATACCGGCCTGCTCGCGCCCGCTGACCGCGCCGAGACCGAGGCGCGCGCCGAGCACCTGCGCGCAACCGTGGTGCAATGCTGCGCGCAGACCGTGGACGCGGTGCTTGCCGCGCTGCGCGGGGAGGGCTGATCCATGCCGAAGCTTTTGACCGGCGCGCCGGTGAGCGCGGCGATCTATGCGCAGGTGCGCGCAAAGGCCGCGCTGCCCGGCGTGCGGCCGTGTCTCGCGGCCGTGTCCGTCGGCGCGCAGCCGGACGACCGGGCCTATCTGCGCAGCATCGCACTCTCGGCGGAGGACTGCGGCATCACCGTGCGCCCCGTGCCCCTGCCGGCGGACTGCGCGCCCGAAGCCCTGACCGACACCCTGCGCGCCCTGAGCACGGACGGCGCGGTGCACGGCGTGCTGCTGCTGCGGCCGCTGCCGGAGGCGCTGCGCGCGCAGGAAATTCTCGACACGCTCGATGCGCGCAAGGACGTGGACGGCATGACAACGGCATCGCTCGGCGCGCTCGTGACCGGGGCGGCGGGCTTCGCCCCCTGCACGGCCGAGGCGTGTATGGAGCTGCTGCGCGCGCACGGCATTGACCCCGCAGGCAGGCGCGTGACCATCGTGGGCCGGAGCTTGGTGATTGGCCGGCCGGCCGCGCTGCTGCTCACGCGCGCGGACGCGACCGTGACGCTCTGCCACCGGAAAACGCCCGATCTCGCCGCCCGCTGCCGGGACGCCGACATTCTGCTTGCCGCGGCGGGCGCGCCGGGGCTCATCACGACTGACTTTGTGCGCCCGGGGCAGATCGTGCTCGATGCGGGTGCGACCGCACTGCCAGACGGCACGCTGCGCGGCGACGTGGCGCCTGATGCCGCGGCCATCGCCGTCTGCACGCCCGTGCCCGGCGGCATCGGCAGCGTGACGACCGCGCTGCTGCTGCGCCACACCGTGCAGGCTGCCGAAAATTTGCGCCATTTTTAAGCAAATATTCACAAACAGTTGTTCCTTTCCGCCGCGCGAGACGCTATAATATTGGGTATTCTCATTTTGGAGGCAGACCTTTGGCCAATCTGATCGAAAAAATCAAAGACAAGCGCGCGCCCGAGCCCGAGACGCCGGAGCGGCGGGACGTGCCGGTCGCGCATCCGGACCCGCAGCAGGGCCTGACGAGCGCGCAGGTGCGTGAGCGTGCCGATGCCGGCTGGACGAACGCGCCCGTCGACCCGCCGGGCAAGACCGTTAAGCAGATCGTCCTGAGCAACATCTTCACCTATTTTAATATGCTGTTTTTCCTGCTGGCGCTGTGCGTGATCGCGGTGCAGCAGTGGCTGAACCTGACGTTTATGGGCGTCATCATCGTCAACACCGCCATCGGCATCATTCAGGAGATCCGCTCGAAGAAAACGCTCGACAAGCTCAACATCCTCGCCTCACCCAAGGCCGTCGCCGTGCGCGACGGCAGGCGCGTGACCGTCGACACCGCGCAGCTCGTGCGCGACGACATTGTCGTCTTCGCTGCCGGCAACCAGATCTATGCCGACGCCGTCGTGGCGCAGGACAGCTGCTACGTCAACGAGGCGCTCATCACGGGCGAATCGGACGAGATCAAGAAAAACCCCGGCGACAAGCTCCTGTCGGGCAGCTTCGTCGTCAGTGGCATGTGCCGCGCGCAGCTGACGGACGTCGGCGCAGACTCCTATGTTTCGCGCCTGACGCAGGAGGCCAAGCGCGCCAAGAAGCCGCAGCAGTCGGAGATGATGCGCTCGCTGCAGAACCTCGTCAAGTGGATCGGCATTATCGTCATCCCGCTCGGCGTGGTGATGTTCATTAAGGAGTTCGTGTGGCTTGACCGTTCGGTGCCTATCGCCGTGACGAGCACGGTCGGCTCCATCATCGGCATGATCCCCGAGGGGTTGTACCTGCTTACCAGCCTTGCGCTCGTGGCAGGCGTCGTGCGTCTGGCCCAGCGCAAGACGCTCGTGCACGAGCTCGGCTGCATCGAGACGCTCGCGCGCGTGGATACGTTGTGCGTGGATAAGACCGGCACCGTGACGGAAAACAAGATGATCGTCGAGGATGTCTGCCCCCTGTGCGATGACCGCTTCACGCTCGAGGACATCCGCATGATCATGTCCGACTACGTTTACGCCATGCAGGCTGACAACGACACCATGGCCGCTCTGCGGCGCTATTTCACGGGCGAAAAGACGCAGGACGCGACGGCGACGCTGCCGTTCTCGTCGGCAAAGAAATATGGCGGCGTGTCGTTCCACGCCGAGGAGACGTACCTGCTCGGTGCGCCGGACGTGCTGCTCGCCGGGCGGGAAAACCCATATCAGGAGCAGATCGAGGGCTACTCTGCCAAGGGCTGCCGCGTGCTGCTGCTGGGCATGTATGACGGCACGCTCTCGGACGAGACGCTGAATGCCGACCTGCTGCCCATCGCGCTGATCCTGCTCTCGAACAAGATCCGCGCCGAGGCGCCGGAGACGTTCGGCTACTTTGCCAGCCAGGGCGTGGCCGTGAAGGTCATCTCCGGCGACAATGCGCGCACGGTGTCCGAGGTGGCCAAGCGCGCCGGCATCGAAAACGCCGACCGCTTCGTCGATGCGCGCACGCTCACGACCGAGGAGGCCATCCGCGATGCGGCGGGTAAGTACACGGTCTTCGGCCGCGTGACCCCGGCGCAGAAGCGCAGCCTCGTGCAGGCGCTCAAGGCCGACGGCCACACCGTGGCCATGACGGGCGACGGCGTCAACGACGTGCTCGCGCTCAAGGAGGCCGACTGCTCCATCGCCATGGCCTCGGGCAGCGACGTGGCGTGCCAGGTGTCGCACATCGTGCTGCTGGATTCGAACTTTGCCTCCATGCCGTCGGTCGTGGCGGAGGGCCGCCGCGTTATCAACAACATCGAGCGCAGCGCGTCGCTGTATCTGGTCAAAAACATCTTCTCATTCTTCCTCACGTTTTTCACGCTCTTTGCTACGCTGCCGTATCCGTTCAGTCCCGCGCAGCTCACGCTCGTGAGCGCCGTGACCATCGGCATCCCGTCGTTCATCCTCGCTATGGAGCCGAACGAGAGCCTCGTCAAGGGGAAGTTTTTGCGCAACGTGCTCTTCCGCGCGCTGCCGGCCGCGATGACGGATCTGGCGATGGTCGTGGGCATCCTGCTGTTTTATATCGCCTTCCAGCTCGACGACACGGCCATGATCACGATCTGCACCGGCGTCATGGGCATTGTCGGCCTCATGATGGTGCACCGCACGTGCCAGCCGTACAACACCATCCGCAAGGTGATGATCGTCGTGCTCGGCGTGCTGTTTGTAATCGCGTATTTCGGTTTCCCGACGCTGTTCAGCCTGCAGAAGCTGAATTTGCAGAGCGCGCTCATCCTCATCGTGTTCGGCTTGCTGTCGTGGCCGGTGATGAAGGCGTTCTGCCGCTTGAACGACCATATGCGCGCCAAGTTCGAGGCGTGGCGCGCGGGCAAGACCGCGAAGGCCGCGTGAAGGCTGTACAGCATCAGCAGAGTCAAGCGCCGCTCCGCATCGAAACGATGTGGGGCGGCGCTTTGATTATCGCTGCAGGGAGGGAGCCTTCCCCGTACGGGGAAGGCTTTCAAAGACAGCGGATTCAGTGTGCGTTGTGTGACCGGTTTGTGTCCTGCAAAGGGGGAGGGCACGAAAATGCCCGGAGCCGAAAAGAGCCCCGGGCGCTGTGTTATGATTGAAAAAGGGAACACGTCTTTTAAAAGAGAATGCGCCCGCGCGGGTGTCGCGCAGGCGCTGCAGAGCAAGCAAAAGTTTGTGTGTGTGGGGTAAAGTTGTAAATAACCGGTAAACAACCTTATGAGGAAAGCAAGCTCTGTCTTGCGGAAAATGATCTCATTTCCGTTCTGCCGTAATAATGCGCCAGCTTCTTTTTTTAATGCAGGGCGCAAAAAAAATTTTGAATTTTTTTTGACACGGCCGCATACGCAGTGGGACGGGCCCAGAAACCATCGTTTGCGGAGGAAAGGGACGGCCTTTCCGGCCGCGCGAAACGGCGGCTTTTCGGTTGCCGGGCGGGGCAGAGCATGGTATAATCAGGTGACAACGCCTTGCAAAGGGGAGAACTTTCATGCAGGAGAAACTGGTCGTCAAAAAGGCGACGCCGCTCGGCGCGCGCGTCTGGACGAGTCTGCTGGTGTTCGGCTTCATCGGGCAGATCGCCTGGATGGTCGAGAACGTCTACTTTTCCACCTACATTCAGAAAAACATCACGGCCGCCGGCTGGGCCACGTCCGCGACCGTCGCGGCCAGCGCCATCGCCGCCGCGCTCGCGACGATCTTCAGCGCCGCGTGGTCGGACCGCGTGGGCAAGCGCCGCGCCTTCGTCTGCTGGGGGTATATCCTCTGGGGTATCACGACGGCGGCGTTCGCGCTCTTCGGCAACGGGCAGGTCGGCGGCGACGTCGGCCTCGCGGTGACGCTCTTCGTCGTCATGGACTGCGTCATGTCTGCCATCGGCAGCACGGCCAACGACTCGGCCTTTTCCGCCTGGGTCACGGATGTGACCGACGTCACGAACCGCGGCGTCGTGGACATCGTGCTGAGCATCATGCCCATCCTCGCGCTGATCGTCATCTTCGCGGGCTTTGACGGCATGACCGTACACGGCAACTGGACGGGGTTTTTCCTCGTGCTCGGCGGTCTGACGAGCGCGGCCGGCGTGCTCGGCCTGTGCATCTTCCGCGACAGTCCGGCCCTGCGCCCCGTGCAGGGCGACACATACCTGCGCGACGTGCTCTATGCTTTCCGCCCGGCGAACATCCGCGCCAATAAGATGATCTACATCTGCTTTCTCGGCATGATGTTCTCCGGCCTTGCCATGCAGCTGTGGCAGCCGTACATGATCTCGCTTGTCGAGGTCACGCTCGGCATCGACAACTACATCCTGCCCATCGGCATCGTCGTACTTGCCTCGGCCGTGCTGTCCGTGCTCGCGGGCAAGGTCATGGACCGCTTCGGCAAGGAGAAGTTTTATTACCCCGTGGCAATTTTGCAGGTGCTCGGCGGCCTGATCGCTTATTCGATCAAGTTCGTCGGCCACGCCATGCCGCTGCTGTGCGTCGGCGGCACGTGCATCATGGCCGGCAACCTCGCCATGGCGGGGCTGTTCACCGCCTCGTCGCGTGACTATACGCCCGCCGGGCGCGCAGGCGCGTCGCAAAGCGTGAAGATGGTCATCTACATCATGCTGCCCATGGTGCTCGCGAGCATCATCGACCCGCTCATCATCCGGGCCGTTGCGCTCGAGCCGACGGCGGCCATCCTCGCCAAGTACCCGAGCTACGCCGGCAGCTACCTCTACCCGTATGAGCTGTTTCTGGCCGCGGCCGTGAGCGCGGTGTTCATCCTCATCCCCGCGTACTTCGTCCGCCGGGACGCCGACCGTATCCGCCGCGAGAAGCTCGCCGCGCTGGAAAAATGACGCCATCAACGGAGAGACAAACCGCCGCGCGAAAGAAGCGGAAAACATTATATCCACATGTGATTTTGCTGGTTGCACGATTGATGTGCCTTATGTTTGCGGCAATACCAATCGTACTGATAGATGGAATGATTGTTGAGGGATTCAAGGTCTGGTATTTCGTCATAACTTGCGTTATGACATTGCTCTTCGCGTATAGTATCTATTGGCTTTGGCCACTGTGTTTTGGGGAATTAACCCTAACAGAGGGCTATGTCAAGTGGCACGCACTCTTCATGCGCAGCGTCAAAATTCCGTATTCGGAGCTTCGCTATGTTGAGATACGCCATTTCGACGAGGGAAATGTTGTCCCTGATCTTTATGGGACCGGGCAAATGTACCTCTTGTTATCCTCGAAATCGCTTCCCAAAAAGCGCATTGATAAAATCCGCAGCGGCGATGGGCTGATCAAGTATCAGTTCCTGATGCGGGATGCGGAGGTGTTCAGCGAATATCTTCCGGAACGGTACAAACCCATGTTTCAGTCGCGAGCAGAAACCTACACACGTGCGAAGGAGAAGCGGGCGCGCGACTGGCAGAAATGGAAAGTCAAGCGCAAAAAGGTGCGCGAAAAGCGCCGGAAAAAGCGGCAGGCAGAAAAGTAAGAAAAGCATGGATCGCAGCGGGCGGTGCAGCAGCACCGCCCGCGCTTTGGTATGCAAAAACCCGCCCGCAGGCACTGCCTGCGGGCGGGTTCTTTCTATCCGGGGTTACTTGCGGAAGAGGGAAATGACACGGTCGAAGAAATCGCCGATGGCGGTGATGACGTCCTTGACCTTGCCGGTGAAGGACGCGATCTTATCCTTCGCGCCGGCCAGCTGCTTGAGCGTGTCCTGCACGGCCTGCACCTTCGAGAGCAGGGCGTTCGTGTCCAGCTTTTCGAGCGAGCGGCAGAGGTTCACGAGCTGGGTCATCTGGTCGTCCGTGAGCGTGACGTCGTACTCGGCGGCGATCTCCTTGATCTTGGCGCGCAGTTCGGCGTCGGTCATGTCCTTTGTCTCGTTGAGGATGAGCTTGAGCTCGTTGACGATCTCGACCGAGTCATAGTCGCCGATGGCCTGCGCGAGCTCCGCCGTCGTGGCCAGTTCCTGCGAGGAGACGGCCTTGGCAGTCTCGTCGAGCTTTGTGCCCGTGATGTCCTCATACGCCTTGTACACGCCCGTCAGCGCCGCCGTGCCCGAGACGTCGAACGGCGCGGTCACGGTGATCTTCGCGTCCGTGATGCCGGCCGTGGCCAGCGCGCTGATGTACATCTGGCTCGTGCAGTAGGTGATGTGCGACGTGTTGACGGTCATGCCCTTGCCGGCGTCGAGCACCTCGATGGAGATGCAGGAGATGGACTTGGTGCCGATCTGCGCGTCACTGATGACGCCGCTGAGATACTGCCGCTCGTCCTTGTTTGTGACGGTCAGTTCCTTGACGCTGCCGCGTTCGATGCCGAAGGTTTTGTAGACGGTCTGGATCTGGTCGTCCGTGAGGTCGGCGCCGATGACGGTGCGCGTCTCGCCGGCGTCGATGGCCGACACGGCGCCGAGGCTCGCGAGCATACACACGGCTAGCACGATGGGCAGAGCCCGTTTGAGAAATTTCATGGTGTTGGTTTCCTTTCCCCGCGATCCAGGGGCCGCGGTGCTTTACAGGATGAGACGCTCCCATTGTAAATTGGTTCCCGAAAAAAGGATGACGATTCTGTGAAGGATCACCTGAATTGTTTGTTAAGATATTGCGGGGCCGTCACGTCTCCAGTTCGCCGGCACCGCGGGTCACGTCGTGGATCCACTTGCCGGAGCGCAGCCGCGGCACGCACAGGAAGATCTGCACGATCACGTCAATGGACATGAGCGGGTACACGTACCGGATGTCGAGCTTCCACACGAGCGCCGTGAGCGCCGCCAGCGGCAGGCACACCGCGTACAGCGGCCCGACGTCGCACAGCATCGCATAGCGCACGTCCCCGCCGCCGCGCAGCACGCCGACGATGTTCGTCAGGCTCACGCTCGACACCGGCTGCACGAGCATGAGCACGCCCATCATGTACATGGCAATGTCGCACGCCGCGCCCTCCATGTGCATCAGCGGCAGGATGTACGGCCGCAGCAGCACGTTGCGCACGAGCGCGATGATGCCCATGCACACGAGGCCGACGACGAGCGCCAGCCCGTCGAGCACCCAGGCCTTGCGCTGCACCTGATCGCGATTGCCGCGGCCGATCTCCCGCCCGATGAGCACGGCGGCCGCGCCGCCCGCGGCGAACGACGCCGGGGTCATCATGCGCTGCAGGTTCCCGGCGATGGTGTAGGCCGAGAGGATGGGTGTGTTGTTGCCCATATGCCCCATGATGACCGTGTAGAGCGAAAACGCGAGCGACCACAAACACTCATTGCACACGACGGGCAGGGCGTACTTGGCAAAGTCCTTTGCGATCACGCGGCCGGGGTGCAGCAGCGCGCGCGGCATGAGCGGCAGCCGGCGGCTGACACCGGCATACACGCACAGCACCGCGACCTCGAACGCGCGGCTGATGAGCGTGGCGACGGCCGCGCCCGCGCAGCCGAGCATGGGCGCGCCGAGCTTGCCGTAGATAAGCACCCAGTTGAGGAAAATGTTCAGCGCGCCGGATACGGTGAGCAGCACCGCGCCGAGGCGGGGATTTTCCGTGCTGCGCTGGGCGGCGATGTACACGCCACTGATGGCGGAGAAGAAATACGAAAAGCCGACGTAGCGCGTGTACGCTGCGCCGGGCGCGACGAGGTCGGCGTTGTTGGTGAGCACGCGCATGATCTGCTCCGGGATGCAGAATGCCGTGACGGCGAGCAGGCCCGTGATCGTCGTGGAAACAAAGAGCGCGATGCCCATGACGCGGTTGATCGCCTCCTGATCGCCGCGGCCGTGGTACTGCGCCACGAGCACGCTCATGCCGCTCTGCACGCCGAAGATCATCAGCTGCATGACGTAAAACGGACTGTTGGCCATCGTCACGGCGGCGAGCGCCGTCTCGCCGAGCACGCCGACCATGAACGTGTCGGCCATGGACATGGAAAATGTCACGAAATTTTGCAAGATCATCGGGAGCATGAGCAAAACGGCCTCCCGGATGAAGGCTTTTTCCTCGCGGATGAGACGCATGGGGCAACCTCCTTTGTGCACAGTCCGTTTATCATACCATGATTTCCCGCCGCGCGCAACCGTGCGACCCGTTTCTGCCGCGCCGACACGCAAACCCCTTGACAGGTCTCGTGCCGCCGGGTATCATGATAACACGATTTTCAAAAGCTGATTCTTTTCACCGGAGGTAGCGCAATGTGGATGTTTTTCTACTATACATTGTGGTCTTTTGAAAATGTTGAGCGAAAATTACAGAACATGGAGCTCGCGGGGTGGCGTTTAACAAACGTCTGTTTGTATTGGTTTAAATTTGTGAAAGCTCGGCCGAGGAACGAGCGATATTTTTTGATACATTCGATTCCGAAAGATTTTGGTATGATTCCGTGTGAAACAAAACTCAAATGCGAATTTAATGCTGATCCCGTCTGCAGGGATCACTACATCCAAATTTACAGGATACCAAATGCAGAGGGCAATTTTTATGATTTAGAGAAATTTCGCAATATCTATTTGCGGAGAGTATGTCGCTGGAATATGCTGATCAGCTTTTTGTTTTTTGCACTTTCGGCTGTGGCCTTGTTTGTTGGAATCGTTTCGGGAATCGCATTTGATGCCAAGGTATTTATCACGGGTCTCATCTGTTGTGCTTCCTTTTTCTTTCTGTGTCATTATTTTCGCGGTCATATTATTCTTACAAGGAAAATGAGAGCGCAAAACCGCAAACCGTGAGGGAAATATATATAATGCAAGAAGCGTAACGCAAGCGGGCGGTGCTGATGCACCGCCCGCGTTTGATTATCTTCGTCCCGCAAGACTTGTACCGGCCTGCCCCACCGCATTGTCCCGTTTCCCCGGCCGCCGGTCATTGACACCCGCCGCCCTTTGCGCTAAAATAACGCTGTTGTGCCCCCGTAGCTCAGTTGGATAGAGCGGCCGCCTCCTAAGCGGCAGGCCACTGGTTCGAATCCAGCCGGGGGTGCCATGAAAAAGGACTTGGCATATGCCAAGTCCTTTTTTCGTGAAATTCACCTGCGGTGCGTGAAATATTTGCTGCGCAAATGTTGGCGGGCGAATGTTATTTATTTTCGGCTGTGTCGGATTGCCTACGCATAAACTTGAGCCGCATCATCACGTTTTACGGCCTTGTGTCAGGCTCATCGCGCATATAGTCATAATCCAGAGCGCCATAATATTTCTCTATGATCGGGATAGCGGCTTTTACGTTCTGGATACATAGTGTTTTCCGCATGTGTCGGATCAAGTAGTTCTCTGCCCAATAGGATTCGGAATCGCCCTTGCGGTACGAAAATTTTTCACATCCCACAAGTGTGATGATCAGGCACGCTCCTTTGCCAAGCTGTGCATGTCCGATCTGAGAAATTTGTTCCCATGCCACAAAGCGAACCGGAATGCCGCAACGCCGTTTTGTAATACCGGAAAAATCAACCCGATATGTCACCGGACAACTCCACAGAAAGTAAACCACGCCAACAGCCGATGCAGCGCCCATACTGATGCCATATTCACTAAGCTCGTCTCGATGAAACACAAATACGACAACGAGAATGACCATTCCAACGATTGCCGTGATCACCCCCGCCCATCCGCTAAAACCGGGCGCAAGGCCGATGATATCGCAGTTTGCTTTATTCCGCCGCAAAATACGCACTCCCCACGGCATCCGGCTGCCGATCATGTCGTGTCAACATTATACGCGGCGGTGTGCCGCCTGTCAAACGCGCCGCTGCAGTATCTGCGGACACACGGGCAATATGCAAAAAAGCACCCTTTCGGGTGCTTTTTTGCATATTCGTTCCGGCTCACGCGCCGAGCTTTGCGAGCATGGCCTCGCAGACCTCGTCCATGTCGCCGACGATGCCGTAGGTGCAGTAGTTGAAGATTGCCGCCTCGGGATCGGTGTTCACGGCGACGACCACGTCTGCATCCGAGAAGCCCGTGACGTGGTTGACCGCGCCCGACACACCGAACGACAGCAGCAGCTTCGGCTTGACCACGGCGCCGGACTGCCCGATGACGAGCTTGAACGGCAGCACGCCGCGGTCGAACACCGGGCGCGTGCAGGCAAGCTTGCCGCCGAGGCGCTCGGCCAGGCGGCGGTAGCGCGGCAGGGCATCCGCCCCCTTGATCGCGTTGCCGACGCAGACGATCACGTCCGCGTCCGCGATGTTCAGGCGCTCGTCGAGATCGTCAGCGCGGAAGTCAAGGATCTCGGTGCGGATGTCCGCGACCGGGAAGTCGATGTGCTCCTCGATGACCTCGTGCGCACGTGCGCCGCAGGGCACGCACTTGAACGTGCCCGGGCGGATGGTGCCGACCTGCGGGCGCGCCACGGGCACGGTGATGACGGCCATCATCTTGCCGCCGACGGCGGGCTCAACGAACTCGATGTCCGTCGTCCCGGGATCCCAGACGAGCTCGGTCGCGTCCGAGGTGCAGCCGGTGCCGAGACGCGCGGCGAAGCGCGGTGCAAAGTCGCGCCCGTTGATCGTGCCGCCGACCATGACCGCCGTGGGCCGGTATTTCCGGCACAGGACGGTGAAGAGGTTGGTGTACGCATCGTTATTGAAGTAGTCATAGCCCGTGCCGGTCACGTGGATGATTTTGTCCACGCCGCAGTCGAGTACGCGCTGCAGCTCGCCGTCCGAGATGCTGCCGACGATGACCGCGACGAGTTTCTCGCCGCTCGCGTCGCAGAGCCTGCGCGTTTCCGAGCACAGCTCGAGCGAGACCGGCAGCACGCTGTCGCCGTCGCGCTCGATGAAGACCCACATATCTTTGTAATCTGTTTTATTCACTGCCTGCACCTCCTCAAAGCACATCCGCGATCAGGCCGAAGAGCCGATCCACGTTCTTTTCCGTGCTGCCCTCGTCGATCATGCTGCCCTTCGCACCGACCTCCGGCGGATAGGTGCGCGGCACCTTCGTCGGGGAGCCGGGGTCGCCGATCTGCGCGGGGTCGAGCCCCGGGATGGTGGCCGCGCTGTAGACCGCGATGTCCGCGGTGCGCGAGGCCTTCCAGCGCTTCAGGTTCGGGATGCGGGGGCGGAAGTTCGCCTTCTCGACCGTGAGCAGGCAGGGATACTTGGCGCGCAGCACCTCCGTGCCGCGCTCGAGGTCGCGCTCGGCCGTGATGGTGTGCGCGGCCGTGTCCACCTCAACGATCTTCGCCGTCGAGGAGATCTGGCTGGCACCGAAGCGCTCGGCCAGCTGCGAGCCCATCTGCCCGGTCGCGCCGTCGAGCGACTCCTTGCCGCAGAAGATGAGGTCAAAATCGCCGAGCTGCTTTGCCGCGCTCGCGATGACGTAGCTCGTGGCGAGGGTGTCGGCGTTGGCAAACGCGCGGTCGGACAGCAGCACGGCGCGGTCCGCGCCCGCGGCGAGACACTCGCGCAGCGCCTCCTTGGCCATGTCCGGCCCCATCGTGATGACGGTGACCGTGCCGCCGTGCGCCTCCTTGACGCGCACGGCCGCTTCGAGCGCATTGGCGTCCAGCGGATTGAGGATCGCCGGCACGCCCGTGCGGATCAGGCTGCCCGTGACGGGGTCCATCTTCACGAGGTTGATGTCGGGCACCTGCTTGACGCAAACAAGAATATTCAGCATGCTTCAGCCCTCCTCGATGTTGGTGCAGACCTTGCCGGGGTTGAGGATGCCCTTGGGGTCAAACACCTGCTTGATCGCCTGCATGAGCCCGAACGCCGTCTCGCCGGCGGACTCCACCAGGTACTGCTTCTTTGCGTGGCCGATGGCGTGTTCGCCGGAGACCTGCCCGCCGAACTCGATGCACTTGGCATAGCATTTGTCCATGACGGCCTTGCTGCGGCGCTTGAACTCGTCGAGCTCCATGTCGTTGGCGCAGCAGTAGATGTGCAGGTTGCCGTCGCCCGCGTGGCCGAAGCTGCGGATGGTGATGCCCTCCGCCTTGCCGGTGGCGCGGGTGTAGACGAGAAACTCCGCGATGCGGTCGACCGGCACGACGACGTCCATCTCGTCGAGCAGCTTCGTGTCCGCCTCGATGACGGTCAGGAACGCGCTGCGCGCGGCCCAGACGTCCTTTTTCAGGCCGTCGGTCCAGACGACGAGCGTGTCGTACGCACCGCGCTGCTCGGCAAGCGCGCCGAGGCGGTCCATCTTCGCGGTCAGTTCGGCCTCGCTGTCACCGACGAGGGTGACGAGGATGTATGCACCGGCCTCTTTGCCGTCCACGACCGTGGGGAAGATGGTGTTGCCGGTGAACGCCGCCGAGGAATCGACGATGTCGCGCTCCATGAACTCGATCGACTGCGGGTCAAGGTTGGCCAGCTTGATCTGCGGTACGGAGGCGATGGCGGTCTCCACATCGGCAAACGGGAGAATGAGGCTCACGTTCATTTCCGGCTTGGGGATGAGCTTGAGCGTCAGCTCCGTGATGACGCCGAGCGTGCCCTCCGAGCCGATCATCAGGTGCAGCAGGCTGTAGCCGGAGCTGGTCTTGCACACGGTCTTGCCGAGCTCCATGACTCTGCCGTCGGGCAGCACCACGGTCATGGCCAGCACATAGTCGCGCGTCACGCCGTACTTCACGGCGCGCATGCCGCCCGCGTTCGTGGACACATTGCCGCCCACGGTCGCGGTCTTCTCGCCCGGATCGGGCGGGTACATCAGGCCGCGCGTAAGCGCGTCGGCCGCAAGATCGCACAGCAGCACGCCGGGCTGGATGTGCACGACCAGGTTGTTCATGTCGTAGGAGAGGATCTTGTTCATGCGCGTCGTGCACAGCACCACGCCGCCGCACAGCGGCACGCACCCGCCGACGAGGCCCGTGCCCGCGCCGCGCGGCGTGACGGGGATGTCATTTTCGTAGCACACACGCAAAATCGCGGACACTTCCTCAGTGCTCTCGGCCTCACAGACCACCTCGGGATAATACTTGCCGTAGATAGGCATTTCGTCGTGGCTGAAGTCGTCCTTCACCGCATCGCCTGCGAAAAAGCGCTTCGCGCCCACGATGGCCTGAAGCTGCGCGGCAATTTCAGGTGTGACTTTCTTGTATTTCGTCATTTCTGACCTCCTAACTTGTTCTGAACTTATAAAGTAACACAATACAGGGGATAGTTGTCAAGTATCCCCTGTGTGAAAAAATCATATTTTTGCGCAAAAAAGCTTCCGGCCCGAGATACGGGCCGGAAGCCCGGAATTATTGTTCTGCCTTCCCGAGTTTGGGAAGCGCAAGTGTGACGAGGATGCCGACAATGGCAATTACGCCGGCCAGGATGAAGGCCATGGAGGTGTTGACGGCCTTGGCGAGGAAGCTTGTTCCGACTGAGGCAACGCCGAAGCCGATCATAACAAGTGAGCAGACAAGACCAGCGTTCTCGGAGCCGAGATAGTCGGTCGTGAGCGAGGGCATGGTCGCCGCCGTACCGCCGTAAGTGAAGCTGAGCAGCCAGAAGCACACGACATATACAATTCCCTTGGAGAACGTGAGCAACACGATGGCAAGGATCGTGATTGCAAAGCAGAGGAGCATAGCGCCTTTGCGGCCAATCTTATCACTGCCTGTGGAAATCAGGAAGCGGCCGGCGACCTGCATGAGCGACGCGACGGAAACACCTTCGATTGCGACGCGCACAAACGCAACATGGAGCGGCCAAGCCACCAGCATCACAATCGGCAAAACATACTTTTCCGGCACGCGCGTCCCCTCCGTTCTGCTGACAGAATATCCCGCGCCGGAGGCCCTGTCAAGCGCAAAAACCCCGCCCGCTGCCATGCCTGTGTAAAATTAAAATCTGAATTCACATCTGAATTTTGCACCCCAGGGGGGGTATTTCTGCGAATTTTGATGTAAAATGTCTGCGAAAACACCGAAAACACCATTACTAAGGAGGAAACACTCATGACCCACCGCAAACACGCGGCCGCGCTGCTGACCGCCGTGCTCCTGCTGGCGCTGACTGCCTGCGGCAGGCAGACCGCCGCCGCATCCGACCCCGCGCAGACGCCTGCGGCCCCGGCCGTTGAGACGCCCGTCATCGCCGCCCCGGCCGTGACACCGACGCCTGCCGCCGGAAAAGACGCCGGCAGAGACGGCTGGAAGGCCGAGTTTGAACGGAGCCTGCTCGAAAACTACGGCGTCACGCCCGACCACTATGAGGATCTCGGAAACGGCATCTATCAGGTCTATGTGAAGATCGACGGCAAAGTCGTGCCCTACGTCACGGTCGATTCCGCGACCGGCGGCTACCACGGCTGAGCACCGGCAGCAAAACAAAAACCACGCCCCTGCGCGCCATTCCGGCGCGCAGGGGCGTGGCGGTTTTCTGCCTGCAAATTATCCGCGCAGGCCGACGGCCTCAAGGATGGCCTCCACGCGGTCGGACGCCTGCACCGGCCAGTCACCCTTGACGTTCTGGCAGCCGGCGGAATCGAGCAGGTCGCGCGCGCCGCTGCCCATGAGCGCCTGGCAGGTCGTGTCGATCAGGTCCATCTGCTGGCTGAAGGAGACCTGCGCATCGTTGCCCTTGTCGCTGAGCCACGCGACGACGGCGGACTTGATCTCGCTCTGGGTCATCGTGCTCGCCGCGCCCCAGTCGAGCAGCTTCACGGCGTAGGGTACTGCCTTGAGCGAGCTGCCGGTCACGCCGAGCTGCACGTTCTTTTCAATGTCGTCGAGCACCGTGGTCAGCTGGTCCGTCTCCGTGCCGGCCGGGCGGGCCGGGTCGGAGGTCGGGTCTGCGGGCGTCTGCACCGGCGGCGTCACGACCGTGGGGGTGGAGGACGTCTCCGGCGTCTGCGTCTTGCTGCCGCAGGCGGCCAGCGCCAGCACGAGCACCAGCGCGAGGGTGAGCGCCGCGAGGCGCTTTGCATTGCGGGATAACCATACCTTCATATGGGAACACTCCTTTCGTTGTGTCCTTATGATAAGCAAGGGCGCGCCCGCTGTCAAGAAAATGCACGCGCCCTCTTGACAAATACCCTTGGGGGGTATATATTCAAATATACCCCCAAGGGGTATATTGGAAACAATGAGGTACAAATACATGGACGATGAGAAAAAAACCGGCTGCTGCGGCTGCTCGCAGCGCAAGAAGGAACGCACGCCGGAGGAATACAAGCGGCTCATCCATCGGCTCAACCGCATCGAGGGCCAGATCCGCGGCATCCGCGGCATGGTCGAGAACGACGCCTACTGCCCGGACATTCTCGTGCAGTCGGCGGCGGCGGGCGCGGCGCTCAATGCATTCAATAAGGAGCTGCTGGCCAGCCACATCCGCACCTGCGTCGTCGAGGACATCCGCGACGGCAAGGACGAGGTGATCGACGAGCTGGTGGCGACGCTGCAGAAACTCATGAAATGAGCCGCACCGCAAAGGAGGAACCACTTTGAAGCAATACCATGTCACCGGCATGAGCTGCGCGGCCTGCTCGGCGCGCGTGGAAAAGGCGGTGTCGGGCGTGCCGGGGGTGACGGCGTGCTCGGTCAGTCTGCTGACCAACTCCATGGGGGTGGAGGGCACGGCGGCGGATCAGGCCATCATCGACGCGGTGCAGGCCGCGGGCTACGGCGCATCGGTCAAAGGTGCGCAGGCGAGCTCCGGCTCCGCGGACGCGGACGCGCTCGCTGACCACGAGACGCCGAAGCTGCGGCGCAGACTTTTCTGGTCGCTGGGCTTTTTGCTCGTGCTGATGTATTTTTCCATGGGCCACATGATGTGGGGCTGGCCGCTGCCGAAGTTTTATGACGGCAACCACGTCGCCATGGGCCTGACGCAGCTGCTGCTGACGGTGATCATCATGGTCATCAACCAGAAGTTTTTCATCAGCGGCTTCCAGGCGCTCTGGCACCGTGCGCCGAACATGGACACGCTCGTGGCCCTCGGGGCGACGGCGGCGTTCGTGTACAGCACGTATGCGCTCTTTGCCATGACGGGCGCGCAGGTGCGCGGCGACGAGCAGGCCGTCATGAACTACATGATGGACTTTTACTTTGAGTCCGCCGCCATGATCCTCACGCTCATCACGGTGGGCAAAACGCTCGAGGCCCGCTCGAAGGGCAAAACGACCGACGCACTGCGCAGCCTCATGGAGCTTGCGCCCAAGACCGCCACCGTCGAGCGCGGCGGCGCGGAGGTGACCGTCCCGGTCGAGCAGGTGCAGAAGGGCGACGTGTTCCTCGTCCGCCCGGGTGAGCGCATCCCGGTCGACGGCGTGGTGCTCGCCGGCACGAGCGCGGTCAACGAGGCGGCGCTCACGGGCGAGAGCATCCCGGCCGACAAGGCGCCGGGCGCGTCCGTCTCGGCCGCGACGGTGAACCAGTCGGGCTTCCTGAAATGCCGCGCCACGCGCGTCGGCGAGGACACGACCCTTTCGCAGATCATCCAGATGGTCAGCGACGCGGCGGCCACGAAGGCGCCGATCGCAAAGATCGCCGACAAGGTGTCCGGCGTGTTCGTGCCGTCGGTCATGGGCATCGCGCTCGTGACGTTCGTTGTCTGGCTGCTGCTGGGGCGCAGCGTGGGCTACGCGCTCGCGCGCGGCATCTCCGTGCTCGTCATCAGCTGCCCGTGCGCGCTCGGCCTCGCCACCCCGGTGGCGATCATGGTCGGCAGCGGCATGGGCGCGAAAAACGGCATTCTCTTCAAGACGGCCGCCTCCCTCGAGGAGACCGGCCGCATCCAGATCGTCGCGCTCGACAAGACCGGCACCATCACCTCCGGCGACCCGACGGTGACGGACATCTGCCCGGCCCCCGGCGTGACGGAGGGCGAGCTGCTGCGCCTGGCCTGCGCGCTCGAGCGCAAAAGCGAGCATCCGCTGGCCAAGGCGGTGCTGCGCCGCGCGGAGGCGGACGGGCTGACCGCCGCCGAGGTCGCGGACTTTCAGGCCCTGCCGGGCAACGGACTCAAGGCCACGCTCGACGGGCAGCCGCTCTGCGGCGGCAACGCGGACTTCATCCGCACCGCGGCCGAGATCCCCGCGCCCATGCAGGCGCAGGCGCAGGCGCTGGCCGAGGCCGGCAAGACGCCGCTGTTTTTTGCCCGCGGCGGGAAGCTGCTCGGCATCATCGCCGTGGCCGACGTGCTCAAGCCCGACAGCCCGCAGGCCATCCGCGAGCTGCGCAACATGGGCATCCGCGTCGTCATGATCACGGGCGACAATGCGCGCACGGCGAAAGCCATCGGCGCGCAGGCCGGCGTGGACGAGGTGATCGCGGGTGTGCTGCCCGACGGTAAGGAGCGCGAGATCCGCCGCCTGAGCGCGCGCGGCAAGGTCGCCATGGTCGGCGACGGTATCAACGACGCGCCGGCGCTCACGCGCGCGGACATCGGCATCGCCATCGGCGCGGGCACGGATGTGGCCATCGACGCGGCCGACGTCGTGCTCGTCAACAGCCGCCTGAGCGACGTCCCGGCGGCCATCCGGCTCAGCCGCGCGACGCTGCGCAACATCCACGAGAACCTGTTCTGGGCGTTTTTCTACAACACGATTGGTATCCCCATCGCGGCGGGCGTGTTCGTCCCGCTCGGCCTGACGCTCAACCCCATGTTCGGCGCGGCAGCCATGAGCCTGTCGAGCTTCTGCGTGGTCACGAACGCCCTGCGCCTGAATCTGTTCAAGCTGCGCGATACGCGCCATGATCATAAACGCGCAAACCATCTCAAAGAAGTACCCGAAATCAAGGAGGAAACAGCTATGAAAAAGACCATTACCATCGAAGGCATGATGTGCGGTCACTGTGAGGCGACCGTGAAGAAGGCGCTCGAGGCGCTGCCCGAGGTCACGGAGGCCGAAGTCAGCCACATGGCGGGCACCGCCGTCGTGACGCTCAGCGCGCCGGTGGACGACGCCGTGCTCAAGCACACGGTCGAGGCCAAGGACTACACCGTCACCGGCATCGCGTAAAGTTACCGAAAAACCGCGGCAAAGGCGCCCCTTTCAGGGGGCGCCTTTGCCGTCCTTTTTTCACGTTTTGTGCGTGTCGATCGGCTGCGCGAACAGGCCGTGCTGCGTGCAGTACCACAGCAGCGTGCCGTGCGCAAAGTACGGCAGGCGCGTCTGCGCGCCCCACTCGGGGTAGAGCCGCCGCAGCACGACCGTATCCTCATTGACCAGCGCCGCGAACGACAGGTAGTGCTCCCGGCGCATGGGGTGGCCGGACGTGAGATACCACTCACCGTCGCTCAGCTCCGCCGTCAGGCGGTGGGCGGCGTCCGGCGTCTGCGGCGTCAGGGGCCGCAGCGTCTGGCCGCAGCAGGTCACGTCCGCCGCGTCGCTCGCCAGCAGCAGGTTGCCGCAGTGCGGGCAGACGCAAAAGCGCACGCGCTTCATGTTTCCGTTTGTCAAATCATTTTCCTCCAGATCGCCCCGGAGCAGCGCCTCGGCGCTCGTGCCCAGAGCCTGTGACAGTCGCGGAAGGAGGGAAATGTCCGGCGCGCCGCAGCCGCGCTCCCACTTGGAGACGGCCTTGTCGCTCACGCCGATCGCGTCGGCGAGCTGCCGCTGTGTCAGGTTTTTCTGCTGCCGCAGGGCGCGGATGAGCGCCCCTGTGCGTGTCTGATCCATGTTTCGCACCTCCCGTGCAGATATATTGTACGGATTTCCGCCCGGAATGCAACCGACGCTCCGTAGAGTCCGCCGTCAGGATAGCGCCGGGACGCGCCCCGTGTCAAGACACGTGTAAAAAATGTGTGGATTTTGGTTGCCGGGACGGAAAAAATTCGCTATACTAAAAAAACGCCCTGTAAGGGGGTGCCCGGATGAACCACCGTGCGCGTATCCCCGCGCTGCTGCTTGTCCTCGCGCTGCTGCTCGGCTGCGCTGGCTGCGGCGGCGGGCGCGAACCCGTGACCGTGACGATCTGGCACGTCTACGGCGGCGAGACCGAGTCCCCGCTCAACGACCGCATCGACACGTTCAACGACACCGTCGGCCGCGAGCAGAACATCCGCGTGCAGGTCGGCAGCGTCACGAATACGAACACCATCCACGAGGCGGTGCTCGCCTCGGCTTACGGCGAGCCCGGCGCCACGGCGCTGCCGGGCGCGGCGACCTCGCGCGCGGGGCTGTACCTGCGCTATTCGGCGCTGCGCGCCATCGGTGCGACGGACCAGCACGTCACGTGCTTTCGCGGCACGGCGGAGACGGCGCGCAGCGCGCAGGTACAGATGCACAACCGCTGGAATCCGGAGCTGAACGTGCAGGCCGTCCCCGGCTACACGCAGCTGCTGCGCGGATCGGACGGCCGTCTCGCCGAGCGCTGCCTGTGGACGGGGCGCATCGCCCTGCCCGACACATGGGAGTCGGTGACGCTGCTGTGCGTGCCGATGCTCGACAGCGCCGGCAATGTGCGCGGCATCTGCGGCGCGGAGCTCAGAGATCTGTATTTTCGCCTCACCTATCCCGCCGTGGACAGCGCCTACGGCAGCATGGTCACGGTGCTCGCCCCCATAGACGGCGACCGGCTGCTGCTCGGACAGGCCATGATCGGCAGCCCCGGCGGGTCGTATCTCACGGCCGACGGCACGCTCACGTGCAAGACCGGTCGGTATTATAATACGTATTCCGACGGCAGCCGCACCTATCTCGGTCTGCACGAACCGATCGGCGCGACCGACGCCGCAGGGCGGAAGCTCGCCGCCGTGGTGCTCGTGCCGGAGATCGGGCTGCGCACGCTCGAGGCGCGCAGCCGCATGGTGTGGATCGCGGGTTCGCTCGTGTTCCTCGCGGCGATGCTGCTGCTGTCGACATACCTGTCGCGCCGGTTCGTGACGCCGATCTCCCGCAGCCTGCAGGCCATCCGCGAGCAGGCCCCCGGCGAGCACCCGTCCGGCATCTCGGAGATCGATGAGCTGCTGGCCTTCGTCCGCTCGCGCGCGGCCGAGCAGCTCACGGCCGGAGGTCTGCCGCCGAACATCGAGGAGCTGCTCTCGGGCTTCCGCAGCCGGGTGCAGACGCTCACGCCCATGGAGCGCACCGTGCTGCAGTATTACATCGACGGCTGCTCGCTCGAGGAGGTCGCGGCGCGCGCGTACATCAGCGTGGCCACCGCCAAAAAGCACAACACGAACATCAACCGCAAGCTCGGCGTGACCTCACGTGAGGAGCTCATGCTGTATATCGACCTCTTCCGCCGCTGCGGCCGTCTCGATGAGATCGCCGCGCCGCGGGCAGAGGATACTGCAAGGTGCACAACCTGACCGTCGTCAGGCTGTGCACCTTGTCTACTACTCAGTCGTATTTTGCGGTTTCGGCGGGGTTTTTGCGCCGCAAACGTAGCATTTTCGGCCCCGATGCCTTATACTATCAGCATAGCTGAAAACTCATCAGAAACAGTTAGATATGATGAAAAACATCTGCGTAAAGGAGTATGCTTATGGGACTTATCAAAGCGATCGCCGGAGCCGCCGGCGGTGTCATGGCCGACCAGTGGAAAGAATTTTTCACCTGCGAGGCGCTGCCTGCCGATGTGCTGGCGGTCAAGGGACAGAAGAAAACCACCCGCCGTTCGAGCAACACGCACGGCGACGAGAACATCATCACCAGCGGTTCGCGCATTGCTGTTGCCGATGGGCAGTGTATGCTCATCGTCGAGCAGGGCAAGGTCGTGGAGGTCTGCGCCGAGCCGG
>ERZ773188.1032-NODE-1032-length-33214-cov-7.020809_pt1 | contig 33214 bp, 38 predicted proteins | sample MGYA00581011_ERZ773188 | MGnify/ENA primary metagenome ERZ773188 (study PRJEB29015, sample SAMEA2737798) | human gut metagenome | biome: human gut; feature: human-associated habitat; material: faeces | place: China | collected 2012 ...
AGATACTTAATACGATTGCTGTTGGAATGCTTACGCTGATTCCAAGTGTATGTGCGGCTGCTAATGTCATTACTGTGATTATGATTGCTGCTCCATCCATGTTGATCGTAGAACCAAGTGGAATGGATACAGAATAGTTGTCTTTATCCAAGCCCATTTTTTCGCAAAGTTCCATGTTTACAGGAATGTTTGCTGCTGAACTTCTGGAAAAGCAAATGATATTATCTCTTCCTGTGTACGCTTTTGCAATCTTAATCGCATTCTCGTCTGCCTCGCTTCTCTTAACATATCGAATTTTTCCTTTAATTGTAAAAGAAAAAGGTGCAATCCCAGCGTTTGCTGTTATTGTACCTTTGCTTGTTTCGTATTTATTTCATGGCATTACTATAACACAATCTCCGGCAAATACCATCGTCAGCGTACACAAAATTATTGTTTATAGGGCACAATAATATATTTATTAACGTGTTCCGGTTAATAATGTTTTAAAGGGAGAAGCCAACTTTGTTTTGCACAAAAAATAATAATAATTTTGAATATTATTCTGATTTTTATGACAAGTTGTTTGTAGAACCATATATCCTCATGTATTTATTGACGACTACGTTGGATAGATGTATACTAAAAATAGTTTTGGGGGTGAAAGATATGAAGATAAATAAAAATATAATTGCTAGTTTAATTTATATTATAGCATCTATCTGTTTTTTCATTTCATATCTTGTTGGACGTAATTTAATTTTTTTATCTATAGGGATATTAATGCTAGTTATGTTTGTTATGTTTTATAGGAAAGGAAGGAAAGAAAATAATGAGAAGTAATGATTTACTTTTATCATATACATTCAAACACAAAATTTTATCTTCTTCCTGCTTTATAATTCCTCCTTTTATTGCATTATCGATTTTAATTATTGACATAAAATCCAATATTAAAAATACTATACATACAATTAGAAAAAAATAAAATAAAAATGTTATTAATCTATTATTCTTCATAAATAAATCTCCTATTTTACTTACAAATTAATTAGATCCCCATGCATAACTACCAGTTTGATACCTTAAAATATACTGCATTTTTATATTTAGTATTTTTCTTAATTTTACTCTTTTTCGCATAAAAATTTTCCTTTTTGTGGAAGAAAATTCGCTGCTACCGTTTCCGAATTTTCTACTTCTGAGATGATTTTCTTACTATTTTCATCATATTTTGCAATTATTAATTTTTTTCCAATAGCCTGTCGATAAACAGCTTCCATAGCTATTTTGTTTTGCTGCATGGCACTTAATGTTGCCTCACTGATTTCTGCAATTACTGTTGTTCCATCCTCATCATCGATATTTAAACACAAATATTTTTTATTTTTACCATTACTGCATACGAACAAGATAGGAATGTCGAATGTAACCAATATCTTTTCGAGATACAATTGTCCAATTTCTTCCACATTTATCCATTTTTTCACTTAACATCCTGCTCCTTTTAACCTATAATCTTCCAAATAAGACCTACTTAACATACTGAAAAGACTGCGGAGCTCTACTTATCCCATAATCTTTCAATTCTTTTGGCATTTTATATTCAGTGATATTTTTTAATTTATAAGCGACTGCCTGGTTTCTGCCTGCGTAATATCGATCAAAGAATCTCTTATCAATTCCTGCTTTTTCCTTTGTTCTTTCCCAGATGATTTCTGGAGTATCAACAAGAATATCCTCAATTTCAGCTTCTCCCATCACTTTCATAACGGGAGACGTAGAGTAGATTAATATCCTATCCACAGGTTTTTTACATATTCTTTTTCTGAATTCATATCGTTTTGTTCCATTAAATATATTTTTTACATAATCCGGATGAATTGGTAGTAGTATTGTATACATCATTTTCACCTCATTCCATATTTTGCTTGACTAATAAGCGATGAATCCCTGCTATTTTTTCACTGTTCCACTACAACATAAACCGTTTTTGAACAATCGCAAATATTTTCATAAAACTTTATAAATTTTTTCGACCGAAATGGGTCTTTTGCATGATTATTGTTTAACCCAAGAGCATTATATATCGCAAAACAATGATGTACTGCTTTTGCTCTGGCAACTACTTGATTTTGTGTGTTTTCTTCTTTCTGATAATCTACTTTGTAGATGGATATTGCTTTGCATTTTTTATTATCATCATACCAGATTGCGACATCCGATGCACATCCTTCAGCCAGCAAACAGACATCCAGAAATATATTTGGTTCATTAATGGCAATGATGCCATATTCAGATTGTTCCAGTAGTTCAATTATTTCATTTGTCATTTTTGTTTCCTTTCTACTTCTCCTATTTTTACTTATTATTAGTATGATTGTTTTGGAATTTTTTAATTTTTCTGTGGAAATAGGAATGTTCGGATACCAAGGTGTGAATCCTTAGATATTCAATGACTAGGTAATTTATTTTAGTCAGTATACTGACTTGTTTTATGAGGGATTAAAAGGGAAATTTATCGATTTTGCGGATAAGAATGGATGAAAAAATGGACTATAACTGGGGTCAGATGTATCTCATAGCAGGTAAATGAGGGGGTTCATGGTAGATTCAACATTCCGTTACCTGCTGCTGAATGCTTCCTAAAAATTTTTTTTCACAGAAAAAGGACTGTATTAATTAATATATTATACTTTCCATGGAAAAAAAATTTTTAGTCAGTATACTGAAATACACTCTCCCGCGGCAATCATATTTTTAGTCAGATTACTGGATAAAAATATTTTTCTCCAAATTGTAGAGGATTGTATTGATGATGGTCAAGGTGTTCAGGTATATTCTGGGGAGGTTTCCCGATACGGAAAACCATAGCTCAGGTAGGTATTTGATGCAAAATCGATATGTTTTTATAGGAATATGATAGGAATCCTATAAGGTCCAATATATATCCTCTAAAGAGGGTAGGTTTCCAAAAACCTTCACTTTCCAAAAAATTAGTCAGTTTACTGTATATCATTTTCTCAATACAGTGATAGCCTTAAACATAACAAAAAAAAGGCCGGATAAACCAGCCTTTTCTCATTGTTTCTAAATTTACTTTTTACAACATAAATGATCTTACAACATCAATAGATTTGTTCAGATACTGTGCAATCGTCTCAGCAGACAAACCATTTTTTTGCATACTACGGATATTTGCCTGCATTTCTTCAGTTTTACCTTCTGCCTTGCCCCGAGCTTCACCACGGGCTTCACCCCGAGCCTCACCTTGAGCTTCACTTTCGGCTCTTGCCTGTCTAAGCAAACTGTCTGCAAATCCTAACATGTAGTCTCCCTCCTTCTCTAATTCTTCTGACCACTCAATATTGGAGTAAGTACGTATCCCTGACAGATCTGCTTTCATCAGATTATTCAGATAATCCAGAATCTGCTCATCTGATGATTCATCTCCCCTTCGTATCATGATGATATCGATCAGGTCATAATCTTCCTTTGGTTCTTCCACATGCCCAATAAGGTCTCTCTTTGCAATATAATATTCTGACACTGTATTTTGCAACTTTTTAGGCATTTTCTTATTGTTGCATATCCAGATGCAGTATACCTTCTCGACACTGGAATAATCCGTTATCTCAGTCAGGATACCAAGCTGTTCGCTAATCTCCCTTGCAGCATAGTATATGCTCCGTTTAGGAATAGGATACCCCGGACGATAATCATTCTGTAGTTCTACATCAAAATGAAGATAGATACATCCCTCCTTCTCGTCAATATTTGCTTCTACAGATAGGATGTTTTTTCGACTACCAAACAAAAAAGGCCGGATAAACCGACCTTTTATCACATCATTATAAATTGATTCCATGTATCGCATTTTCATATATAAATTGTTTTAATTCATCAGGTTTTCCAGTGTTATAGTATTTAAGTAGAACATCATTAAATTGCTCCATATACTTATCTGTAATCGTCATAATACCTGCTCCTGCTGAAACCAAAATTTTGTTTGCCAACATTAAGCTGGTGCGTTTATTTCCGTCCCAAAAAAATTGTCCTCTGGTTCCCCATACAAAAACTTCTAAAGCCTTGTCCGTAGCAGACATATCGCTATTAGATAAGATATGATCTAATTCCTTTATAACAGTTTCTTTTTCTGGAATAGGTGGTATATAATCTGTACCAGATATGCCTACCGTTCCTGTTCTCAATTTTCCCCATTCCAAAGCTTCATTTCTGGCAATATACTCATTTAATTTACACCAATACGCGAATGTAATTAGTTCTTCTACCGTATGGAGTAGATATTTCCAAGCGTCACGCATATTTAAGATCGCCTGAATATCATCCAGCTGTACGTTTGGGACATTAACTCCATTCAGGATTGTTTGTGTCTGTGGAAAAGTGACTGCTCTATTCTCCATTTTCATTCCACAATACACGTTCTCATCCCATTTTTTCTTAGCCAGAAATATACTCTGTTCAGATGTTAGATGATATTTATCCTCAAAACTTGACATAACAATTTCCTCTTTTCTATTTTCTTATAAACATTATAGCATTCCTACATCAGATTGTCATGTTTTACCTATGACGAAAGAAATCACATCTGGCTTCTTTATGGAAATCCTCTTCTGCCAGGTCATATTCTTTTTTACAATTTTTTGAATTAGGATAGCATTTCATCTTTTTGCGGTTTGCATGAACGCAATACCTACAACCGGCACATTTTCTACCTTTAAAATCATTTTCCATTATACTTCTTCCCTTCTTATAAATTATTATTCAGTCTTAAGCAATTCCTTAATATTGATATTATTCTTATGAGCCAGAACAATATATTTAAGATTAGAATTATCTTCGGTCCAAAGAAAGTATTCTTCTTCTGTCATTCCAAGATATTCGGACACACTACAATGTGAATCTGAATTATGCCATTTTTCCACATAATCATCAATCTCATCCAATTTGGTTTTTCCATCAATAACATCATCAATAAAATTAGTCATCCCATAACTCCCTTTCCTATTTCTACAATTATACCTCGCAAATGATATTTTCTTGCCATCTGAATCATATTTCTCGTTCCTTTTGTCCCTTTATCGAACGCTAACAGGGCATTAGCGTATTCTGCCATTTTCCGGTTCCGTATTGGTCCAGCAGCTTTTCCGTATTTTTCCCAATCTGCTTGGAAAAGCTTGAATGGGATCTGGTGCAAAAAAGCATATTCTTCCGCTACTTGCGGATTTTTCTTTTCAAGGTGTTTTTTAATAGTATCGTCTACATATAGCCACATTTTATTTGCATAACCGATTGTACGGTATCATTTATGCGGAGGTTGAATGCCGGTATTTCTTCCGGCAGGGCTTAACTTCATGTCAGTGAGGGATACTGTTTTTTTCCGTCCTCCACTGACGTTACACGAATTTTACAATTTTTCAAGTGCAATTTTATTGCCTTTGTCTATTTCCATACCCCATCATTTAAGAGCTCTTTTACTTGTTCTTTTTGAATTATAGCAAACTCTCTATAGCAGGCATTACATGCACAAAAGATTTTGTTTCCATCATATTCTAAGTGATAACAATTTGAATCACAACCGCAAGGATTATTTCGGTTTGTAAAATAATAATTATGTATCCACTTACCATCTTTCCCATACTGTATCTTTCTTTTTATCATTTACCTAAATTCTCCTCTTTTTTGTCTTAATTTATCAAGATAACTAATTATTGTTTTTACAGAAACTCTTTTTCATATTCGGACAGTTTTACAAAAAATTTCTACTGAATGTTTGCGAAAACGTTTCCTTTCTAACAGAGTCGGTTGAATTATTATTTCCATCTCTAATATGGATTTGTCGATATTTTTTCTTTTCTCATAGTTTCTTGTTTGATATAGCATCCATAGTAAACATAAGAATTATGAATCCAATCTGATGGCAAAAAAGAAATGTCTCTTAATTTCTTCATAACCTGTCCTGAATCTTCAAATCCATGGTTTATCATATCTATCTTATGCTGTTCTTTTTCACTTTCTGATGCATAATAATAGTGTTCTTTTGTTGTGACGACCACCGCGTCATTAAAAATATCTCGTATAATCTCTTCTTTAAAATGTTTCATCTTTTTTAAGCAGAACACACTTCTAGCATAATCGATGAGATGTGTTACCTGCTATCCTCCTTTCATCTGTCTTATCACAAAGATATTGCAAGAACTCTGCCAGTTTTCAGAAAGACCAATTTTTCTATCATCAGATTTCTTTCAATATGATTTGATAGGGATTCAACTTCTCTTAAAGAACGGTATATCCTGACGATATTAGAACTTTTTATCTTTCCAAAATAAGCCTCTTTAATTTCCTTTTCTTTTAACTGCACTGTTTCTATATCCAGATCTTTATAGGATATATAAGGAAATTCCGTAGGACCATTAAAAAATCGCCTTTTTATTTCTGTAATATATTCTTTTTTGATAACCTGAAGCAGACAATTAAAATCTTTTTTATGCATAATATTTTCTATATTTCCGATGTATCGCAACAAAAACTTATCCCATTTTTTATAATCTTCCGTTCTTTTTATGCTCTCTTCGAGTCTTACCAGAACTTTATCCTTGACATTTTTAAACATTTGTTCCTCTTCAATTTCCACTTTTCTCTCCTTTTCGATTTTTTTAGATTTTGATATTAGTATGAAAGATTAGCGATTAAACAAAATAACTACGTAAAATATCATACTAATAGTGATCAAGTACGGAGGTAATCACATGAGAAGAATAAAAAAAAGAAAAAGAAGGAAATTGATTCGTTTTTTTGTCATAATATTCCTATTATTTATCATAATGATAGCTGCTTCAGGATTTTTTCTAGAGATATTTTTTAAAGCAAAAACAGGTATTACAATCTCTGAATATTCTAAGCAGGCAGAAAAAATAGTTGATGACAGTATGAAAAGCGATTTTACCCCAAATAAAACTACCTATATTTATTCTGATGATGGGACGAGGATTGCAAAATTATCAGAAGGAAAGTCTTCTACTTATTTAAAATACGAGGATATTCCTAAAAATGTCGTAAATGCGTTTATTGCTGTTGAAGATAGAGATTTCTGGAAAAATGATGGCTATGATATGAAAGGAATTTTTCGAGGAATGATAAATATAGTTCGATATAGAAAGATATCCGGAGGAGGATCAACTATCACGCAGCAACTTGTACGGAATACATGGTTATCTAACGAAAAAACATTTGAAAGGAAAATAAAAGAATTGATTCTTTCGTACAGTCTGACATACCGTTATAGCAAGAGACGTATTATGGAATATTATATAAATAATTGTTGTTTTGCAAATGGAATTTATGGAATTCATGATGCTGCAAAAATATATCTTGGGAAAGAGGTAAAAAATTTAACTTTGTCAGAAATTGCCTATTTATGTGCGATCCCGAACCGTCCAGAAACATATGACCCATTTAAAAATCCTGCTACAGCCCTTGTGAGAAGAAACAAGATTTTACGGGCAATGAGAGATATTGGGCAGATATCAGATAAGAAATGTAAAAAAGCCATACAGGAAAAGATAAAGGTTCAATCACAGAAAAAGAATAAAATATACAATTATCCAACAACATATACCGTTCACTGTGCTGTAGAATATCTTATGAAAAAAGAAGGATTTAATTTCGAGTATAGTTTTTCTTCCAAATCTGATTATGAAACTTATAAAGAAAAGTACCAAAAAGTATATCAAAAATGGCACACAAGACTGAAAACGGGTGGCTATAAGATAAAGACATCTATTAATTTAAAAAAACAAAGAGAAATACAACAGATTGTAAATGATACCCTCTCATTTGATAAAACGAAAAATAACGGGGAATATAATTTACAGGGAGCGGTTACTGTTATTGATAACCAGACAGGAAAAGTGATCTCCATTATTGGTGGGCGGGAAAAAAATGCTATCTATTCATTAAACCGGGCATGGCAGGAGCCAAGACAACCTGGCAGTACGATAAAACCACTTGTGGTATATACCCCTGCATTAGAATATGGTTATACAGCAGACTCTATGTTGAAAGATATAGATGTGCCGGAGGCATATAAAGCTCCAGAATTAATTGATAAACAAAAAGCAATATCATATCCTTTAAATTATGCAGTATCACATAGCTTAAATGGATGTGCAATGTATCTTTTTAACCAGATAGGGATACAAAATGGAATGTCTTATTTAAAAGAAATGTCTTTTTCTAATATTACATCTACAGATATCAGTTTAAGCTCTGCACTTGGTGGATTAACTTATGGAACAACAACATCTGAAATGGCGGCTGCCTATCGCTCTCTTGCTATGCATGGACAATATTTATCAAATACATGCATTCTTTCTATAAAAGATGATGAGGGAAAAGAAATATACAAGCAGCCAGCAGAAAAACAAGTATATAGGCCTGAAGCTGCAGATGAAATGAAAGATATCTTGTCGAAAGTTTTAGTAGAGGGAACTGGAAAGGATATACAGTGGTATAACTATTCAGATATTAAAGCATATGGTAAGACTGGTACAACGAATAGTTCAAAAGACGGTTGGTTTTGTGGATTTACAGATGATTATACAATCTCTGTTTGGATTGGAAAAGATAATCATAAGGATATAGAAGGATTATATGGCGGGACATATCCGGCAGAGATATGGAAAGAAGCAATGCTTTCTATGTATAATTAAACTCTTACTGTCATGCAGTGTGTTATTTCTATTAAGCAGCTAGTAATTATCCCCCGTTCATTTAAACGGGGGATTTTATGGCATCCTCTTCTGAAACTATTGTTTTAACTCAGTCTCAAAAATGGACATGGCATCTCGCAAGCCTTGATTATAGGCTTGTGCAAGTAAGTAATCTTGAGACTCTTTAACTCCTTTAATGCTTGTATCCATTATTTTCATAGACATAAAAATTTTCTTTTTGATTTGTTCTAATTTGTTCATAACTATTCTCCTTCTGCTTCTTTTTTGCCTTTTCGATTTGCCATCCTCCTACGGATAAATCCGTAGGATTTCTTAGATTATAGCAACATCACTATTTAAGATGCATAGATGAGATATTTTTAATGATTACCTGCGAACCTTCCGATTCACTTTCCTTTATTTCCACATCTGCCATGCGGTTATAAATCTCTGTCGGTATACTGATTTCAATACCTAAGTCTGTTACGATAATCATTTTCTCTAGCTTTTTAACAGTTGTATCATTTTCAATCTTGATGTAGTCATTTTGCATATCATAAGATTCTATTTTTTCATCATATTCTGATTTCATTTCCGGAAAACGACCGAACAGCTTGGCTCCTACTCCTTCAATGTCGATTTCTTTATCTTCCATGTAATCTTTTAACAGAGCTGATTTCGCATCCATCTGACTTGTGATACCGTCATAATATTTAGTAGTTACGCTACGAATGATTCGATCTAACAGATTTAATTTCTTTTTAGATGCAAGTTCCGTATTGCAGCCAAGAAAACTTTCAGAAAAATAATTTACTTTAGCTCCTTCCACTGTGTACTTCTTTTCCACGAGTCGGATGGATAAATCTGACAGATTAATAATCGCAGCTTCGGTTGGACGTGTAGAAGATGATGGTAACAATGTAGTATTTTGAATTAAAGAAGTTGTAACCCCAGTATCAGATTGATTAATACGCTGTGTGTAACTACTCTTGTAATTTAACTTTAATAATGCAAGATACCTCTGCCCCTCAAATTGATAGGTTAAAACCATTAAATCTCCAGAAGGAATATCTAAAGCGTTGTTTATACAGCTAAAAAGTAATTTGGCAATCTCTTGAGATGTATTGATAAAACTTTCTTCCTTATCTTCATTCATCTCTTTCAATAATTCATATACAAGACTTGTTTCAGGATAAAACTTTCCATGTTTTGAATTATCGTTTCCATGGATTTTTCCAATGAGATTATGAATAAAATCTAACTCCTCATCTCTTAAATTTAATAAGGAATTTGAGAGAATAATCCCTCTATTTCCATTGTCTAATATATGTAATATTGCCTTTCTGATAATAATTCCATCCATTTTTTTTCTTCCTTTCTTTTTTTTAGTGTGTATAATATAGTTTTTCGCGCCCCATGTTTCGATCCACGCATCCGCGAGGGATGCGACTGCATCGCTTATCTTGAAAAACTGGCAGGTGAGATTTTAATCCACGCATCTACGAGGGATGCGACGAATTTTTAGTATAGAATCATCCATCCGCTGTGTTTTAATCCACGCATCCGCGAGGGATACGACCTTAGTTGTTAACTCCAAACGTGTCTGCTCCAGCATTTTAATCCACGCATCCGCGAGGGATGCGACAGCGAAATCGTATAAAATTGGTAGCGATTTCTCTGCTTTATTTAGAAAGTTTATACAAAAATTAGGCATTGTCATCTTTCGCATTTCTATTTTTTTTAGAAAAGCAAGAACAATATTTTTTATTTCTGTAGCGCGAATCTCCCGGGATTCTTACGTTGCTTCCGATTCGCACTAACTTTCTCATATATAGTATGTCAGAATTTCAGATTGACTGATTTTTCTGTATAAATTTTTTTATCTAACCTTTTTAGAACATCGGGCAGATTTTATAAAAAGATTTTTTGTTAAAATTGATATAGTGATAAAATATATCCAAGTGTTAAAAATGGAATAAATGGATATTCCTTGTTTTTATGTTTTTTTAGAACAAGCATCTGATAAGGAATGCTTACAATCACAGCAATCAGTATGGCATATAAGGCATTAACCCCTATATATAACGGCATTATAATCATTATGAGACAGTCTGCTCCGCCTATATTTGTTACAATAAGAAATAAAATACTTAACACTACCATGACAAATGATATAATGCAACGAATAATAATTTCAGCATTTGGATACAATACAAAAGATATCAATATCAAAAGCATCGGAATGATAAAAGTAAGGTAAATGGATACTTTACGGTATTTGATATCTAATATTGAACTGATAATAAGAAAAATTAATTCAATATAAATCATCGTTTTTTCCATAAAAATTTAGGCGAAGGATACCCAGGCTTAAGCTAGGGAGGAATTCACCACCGTCTTTAGACAGTCCTCCTTTCTATAAGATAATTCATATATAGTATGTCAGAAATCTCGTATATTCGATTTTTCTGTATAAATATTTTGAAAAGTTGGACAGGTTTTATGAAAAAGATTTTCTGTTAAATAAGTTGTACGAAATAAAAAGACTATCAGAAGATAGTCTTTTTGATAATTCATTGCCAATTCAAAATATACAAAATCTGATTATGGCTGCTCGTAAATATAATTTCCATGCCGTACTTTATCTGAGTCTTTGCTCCAAAATCCTAATTTAACCATACCTTTTACACTTCCTGTTCTATGTATACAAGGACAATGTGTTGTAAAAGTCTTACCTGTTGCCATCTCGTACTTTTTAGGGCTGCAATAATATGCCATTTTTTCTCCTTTCGCTATTCCATCCTTTAGATTTCGCTCTTGGAACGACCATATTTTTCGAAAAGCTCTCTTTATACCCATCTTTCTGCCTACAATAGTTTTCTATCAATAATTATTATCTGCAAATTCTTCACACATTTCTGTTGTCATAACAAATCCAAAATATAAAATACGGGGTACAGTTGTTTCTATAATCTGATTAGAACGTGCTTTATGCCATATAATCCAGCTGTGCTGGCGCCACATACCATCTTCAGATAAGGCATATCCAGTACAGATACGTGTGATATCTTTGTTCTGTTCCCAGAGATTAGATGAATTCGCATGACATTGGCTTGGTTCACCACGCATTAATTTTATGTTGTTTCCAATCCAGAATTGACCATAATTCAAAATATTGTCAAGGTCTTCTTCGTAACCAGGAAAACAGACAGCTTCTCCAGCAAAGTTAAGAAGTTTTTGACGAAGGTCAAATAGGCGGTCATCCATGGTTGGATGCAGTTTCTTCATGTCTTCTAATGTGTCCTGGAACCAGAATTGATCTTCTTTGCATCTTGATTTCCAGTTATCATCCATTGGCCGATATTTGATGCTGTCTTTGATTTTCTGATTTTTTGTTTCACTGCAAATAAGACATTCGTCAAACATGTCTTTGTCAGTGATGTTAGCAATACAGGATTTTCCGTTATAAATAACACGAGTACCGCAACTTTTCTGTAGTAATTCCATATCCGAAGGTAATTTTCTCATACATATAATCCTTTCAAATTTTAATTTCTATAAAAAATTCTTTTACAATATTAGTTTTTCTTACAAGGGACCTTATATGATATGTAACTTCTGTGCCTGCTTAAAAATTGCTTCCAAAACAGGAATACAGATAGAATTTCCAGCTAAAAACGAAATTTGTTTATCTGTAATTCCATTTTTTCTCATCAGATCATAATCCTTATCTTCAAATCCCATTAGGCGCAAATGTTCTTTTGCTGTGAGCATTCGCACTTTATCGTTGTAATAAACCGCCTGTCGAGGACTTGTCGTAATTGTCTTTGCGATTTTATGCCCTACACGACCGCGTCTGGTCTTAGAATTTGGGAATTCCAAATTAATAACATCATATTCAGCCAGTTCTTTGTATCCTAATTTAGTGGCTTCACGCACACATAAAGTTCCATCTTCCTTTCGGAAAAAGATGTTTTTTTCATTTTCACTAGGTGTATTTTCTTCAAAATCCGCAGAAAAATCTAAATAATCCTGGATATCTTTTTTAAGTGGCTTCTTTTCTGGGAAAGTAAAAGGAATATCTGACTTCGTAGACACAACATATACTCTGTCTCTCGCCTGGGCAATCCCATAGTCAGAAGCTTTGAGGATATCCCAATAGTTCTTATAACCGTATGATTCCATTGTCTCAAGGTAATGATCAAAATGTTCCCGGTGTCTGTGAACTAAATTTGGCACATTTTCCCATACTACGATTTTAGGAGGTGAAACCAATTCGGGATATCCATTTTCTGGATTAGGATTTAGTATTTGTAAAGTTCTTTCGTACAAGATACTTCGTCCAGTATTTACATTATTAAGTCCGTTCTTGGACCAATCCTGACACGGAGAACCATGCACCAAGACATCACATTTCATATTCCAGAGCCGAATATCCTGCGGTGTATAGCGGATATCAAATATAGAATTATATGCCATAACTGCATATGGCAGAATTTCCACATAGTCTAACGATTTAATAGAGTATCCAATATTTTGCAACGCTTTTCTTGGAGCACCGATTCCTCCGAATAATTCGAGGATCTTTAAACGGTTATCTGTCTCTTTTCCTGCTGTTTTTTCAATAATTTCTTCGTTCATTTCTTTAATATTCATATTTTTTTCCTCTTGTATTAAATATTTTTTGTTTGTTATCAGTTTTTGAATGTAGCAATATCTTTTTTCTCTCCTCTCATCGCTATAATTCATTCATTATTAGTATGGAATATTATCAAAGCAAATAAAAAAAGCCAAAAATCAATTTTCTGGCTTTTTTATAAAAAGATTTTTGTTAAAAAGGAGTAAACGAAGATAATTTAATCTTGACATGACAAGTGGCAGTAAGTCCTGTTTTTGTTTTAATAATGATATCAGTCTTGCCAGGAAATTTAGGAGTAATATATCCATCCGTGCTTACTTTGGCTTTTTTATTATCCCGACTAAAAATCTCTGTTATGTAGTCTCCTTTTTCTAATTCCCAATTTAATTGATAACCTTTTTCATACCATGCCATTTCCACATCGTAATTATCTAAGGAAATTGTTGGAGTAAGCATATCTTCTTCTTGTGTTTCTTCTTTGTGACAATAAACACAGATCCTTTTTTCTATTCCCTTTTCAAATACAGTAGGCTCTTGTATTTGTTTCCATTCAGAAAAATTATGTCCGGTAGCAGGGATTTTTTCTTTTTTTAGCTCTTTTTTGCATACAGTACATATTTTTATCTTAAAGCCATCTTTCTCGCAAGAAGCCTCTTTTTTTATAATCCAGTCACTTTCCTTATGATGGCCTATAGAATGAATTATTTTACTTTCTTTTAATCCGCAGCCGCTGCATATTCGCTCTTTTTTTCCATCTTTTAAGCAGGTTTTCTTTATGACAGTTTTAAATTTACTAAAGTGATGTTCGGCTGGAACGAGATAAATTCCGTTACTTGTGCCAGACTGTGTATTATTGAGATACATATTACCTTTTTGAAAATCAAGCTCTTCAATTTCGCTAAAAGAATCTCCAGTAGCAGAAAGTGTTCGTATATATTTTCCATCTAAAGAATACTCTTCAATTTTATTATTTCCCGGTTCATACCAGATGATATAAAGATTTTCTCCATCAGACCCCATTCCTTGATTTGTTCCTTTTTCATCCATTTGAAATAATAGATCTAAATCCTTAAAATTCTTTGTTTTAAAAACTCTTGGACCGGTAGAAACAACATAATAATCTTTAGATGATACATAGGCAACTTTACATCCGTGTACTGATAGAGCAAAAGAATCTTTTTGTGTCATTTTACCATCATTAAAGTCAAATAAATAAACATATCCGTCTGTAACTACTGCTAATTCTTTCTTCTTGCTATTATAGGTTAGAGAATTGCTGTGTCCTGTATGAAATGTATAATGTCCTTTTTCCTCTTTTGATTTCAGATCAAGAATGACATATGTTGTTTCGCTAGAATCAGAATCCGAAGTTCTAGTCCATACGATATAGTTTTCGGCAATACACATCCCTTGTGTGTGTGATTCATAAGGAGATGTTCCCGTTAAAAAAGGTTGTGCAACTTCGTTTAAGTTGTTATTTGTATTTGTACAAGCAGCAGATACATGGATTCCTGATGCAATAAATAGAATAAAATATCCGCAAGTCAAAATTCCTTTTCTTAAGTTGAAATGAATCATTATTTTTTTCCTCCTTATGTATAGTATGATAGATTAGAAAACAAAAAAGTCCCCATATACTGGAGACTTTTCTACTTATTTTGTATTATTTTGTGTTGTCTGTTTGCAATTTTTTGTAAGCCATTTTACTACTTGATTCCCTGTAAGATAATCTCTGATTTCTTCTCTGGAATGTTCTTTAAGGAATGCTTCTTTACTGGCATATCCACCACTTTTCATTCCATCATTTACTTCCTGTTCAATTTCTTTGTCGGAAGGATGAATATCTTCTTTATCGGCAATAATTGTATACGCATAAGAAAGCAAGACATTCTTTTGAGCATATTTTTTTACTGTTTTTTCATATTCGCTTTCTGATTGATGCATATAATTGGAAAGAAATTCTTCGAAACTTACGCCAGCTGAATGAGCATAATTTTCATAATTTGTCTTGATATTTTCCTCTGCAGCAGATACTTTTTCTTTGCTAAAATTCTTTTTCTTTTTGACTACCTTTTCAAGAGCCTCTGTTACCTCTGTTTCAAGTTCGCTTTCTGCATTCTGTTTGTTTTCTGTTTCAAGCTCTTTTCTAATTTCCTTTTTATACTCTTTTACTGTTTTAGATGAATCACTATGTTTTTTCACCCAAGAATCATTCAATTTAGCTTCCTTTTTTACTGCAATAGATTTTAACTTTACTTTGAATGTAGCAGGTTGTCCATTTAAATTTTTTACACCATAATCATTTGGGAATTTTACGTGGATATTAAAGGTTTCCTCTTTTTTATGCCCGATAAGTTGTTCTTCAAATCCTTTATATTTGCCATTTGCTGGAATATATGTATTTGAACCAATCGTTACCTCTTGATTTTTAGCAGTGCCGCCATCAAAAGTTTTTCCTTTTACGGTTCCAGTATAATCAATTGTGACTTTATCGCCTTTTTTAGCTGCTCGATCTGTTTTGATTTTTACGTACTTGGTTTCACCATCTAAGATATTTTGGATATGATTCTCCACATCAGAATCTGTTACCGTGGCTACCTCTACCTTATCAACTTGTAATCCTTTATAATTGCCTACTGAAACATATTGTTTTGCTTCCGTTAATGTGGTATTTTGTCCGCAGCCATTACATAAAGCCATTGATAACATCGCTAATATAATGGTTGTCATTTTTTTCTTATTCATGATTTTTCCTCGTTTTCTTTATTCTACCCCCAGTTGCTATAAAAATAACGACCGAGGGTAAGCTACTGTAAACTTTTAGATAAATGGAAGATTATCTTCGAAATCCTCTATATCAGTTGGCATAAAATCTGCAGTTCCTTCATGAGAAATTTTACTTCCAGATGACTTATCTGCAGAGTCTTCTTCTGGTAAAACTGTCATCTCAGATTCCGATGAAGAATTCGCCTCAATATCAATTCCTGCTTCCGATTCTACTGATTCACTGTCATGAAAGACATCATCTTCCGTAGAAACAATATCCGGTTCATTAATAATAGAAGTATCTTCCGTATCGATATATGTATTTTCCATAACTCCGCCATATAAGATATTTGCGAGCAACACTCCCGTTGTTTTTTCAATAGAATTTATAGCAAATAAATGGTCTGTGATGATAAAAGTAATGTATCGGAGAAGTTTTTTTTCGTTTTTAGTAATGTGGATAGAGGCTAAAAGAACGGTTCCAACAACGCCTTCTCCTTTTAAAGTCATTTCTTTTTCAATTTTTAATTCATCTTCCTCAAATACAATATCAATAATATCTTTTAAAGTATCAAGTGTTTTCTTTCCACGAGGATAGGTAAAGGAGCCGCTTTCTGTTCTCCATTTATTTTTTCTAAAATTATTTGTTACAATTTCCTTTTTGGTACAAAATTCTTCATATGTCATAATTACACCTTTCTTTCTATTGATTATATTTATTTTTAAGCCGGAGTGGACTGAACTTCACATGACTCATCTGGAGTCTCTAAGTTTTCTTTTGGAGAAGCTTTTTCGATAAGGCGAATGCGATTAATAGATACCTCATACGCTGTCTTTGTTACTTCTGTTCCGTCTTCAGTTCTTTTAATATACTTGCGGCTCTGTAATCTGCCTGACACTTGGATATTGCTTCCTACCGGAAGTTCATTAACAAAACGGGCATTTCTTGACCAGGTAATGCATGGGATATAATCAGATTTTCCGAATTTTCTGTTTACAGCCAATAAAAGATCTGCGATTTCTCTGCCTAATGGAGTCTTTCTATAGACCGGTTCCTTACAGATATAACCATTTAACTCGATATCATCTGACGGATAAAACTCTTCCTCTTGAATGATATTAAATTCGTTACAATAAACATTAATAAGTAGTTTATTCTTGTCAGAGTCATGTTTATTGCAAGTCCTAATCTCTCCATTAATCTCAATGCAAGTGCCTGGCTGAATGCTTTCAATATTTCCAATTCTTTCTGGGAAGATTACAGGAAGAATGTCTTCTGTGCCTGAACTGCGTTTACATGAAAGTTTAGTTTTTAAGAAATTTTCTCCAAAACATTCGTAAGCAATTTCAAGTGTATCAATAATCTTTCCTTTAAGAAGTACCTTGTTTGTTTTTTTGATTTCATTGTATTCCATAGTTATTTTTGCACATGGTTCTTAATCTGTTATCTTGGTTAGCCTATGTGCTTCTCCTTTCTATTCTTATATTATAAGTATGATAGATTTGCGTTTCTCCTACACTACATACTTTAGATAGCAATCTGTTCTGGTTTTTCTTCTTTTTGATAAAAACTTTCTTTTTGATGGTAATATCCTAAGATATATGCATCGTTTAATTTTGTATTTAACCCTGTGTCCCTTCCATCCATCTTTTCATAAATTTCGTGGAAAAGATTCTGGTATTTCATATATAAATTATATTTTCTCCTTTTTAACTTGTTTAAGTATGGTACAATCTTTTGTTGCAATATGATCAATGTTGCTGCCGGACGCTGTGCATACATTGTTTGATACCGTACTGCATTCGGGATGCGGCATTTTAGCTCTTCGGCTGTATAGGTATCTAATTCTGCTTTTTCGTAGACAGCCAGTAATCTTCCCATTAGGTAGTTGATATCATTGTTATCTACATCCAATATCATTGTATATACTTCCTTTCCAGCCTTGTCATTTATATACTTTCTAGTAACTAATGCAGCGATATATGTTAAATATCTTCTGTTTTTCAGGGATTTGTACTTTTTGGGGTATGAGGCTTTTGTAACAAGTATATTTTTTAGAGAGATAGAAAATGGTTCGTCAAAAAGTTCACACTGCAACAGTTCTTCTAAGTGTTTTGTGTAATTTCCATCTGTGATATCTATTTTTCCATTCCGCTCCATCCCATATGCATATCTTGTTATTGTATATAATGACGGTCTCCATGAAGTTCCCGATGGAACAAAGGATTCCCTCCAGTTTTTAATTTTTCTAACGAAATCATTTGCTGGCACTTCTGTATAATATGTTAAGGCTACTCTTCCAGTTGTTAAAGATTCAAATGATGCGATGATAACATCATCTTTCTCTGTAAGTTCTTTAATATCTGACTGAAAAATACAATGGAATAATACTTCTTTGTCGCTTATAATATCTTCATCATTTGTAATATCTTCAAATGGCGATGGCACATATTTTCCTTGCGGGCACCAGTAGAGATACATTTTATTGCCGATAATTAATCCAAAGTTGTTTAATAGCCATCGAAGCATATTGTGGGCTTTCTGTGATGCTTCATAACCTACGGTAAGAAAATCTTCTGAATCTTTTACAAAAGTGCCACGAAATGTAAATTCTTGTTTATCGTTCGAGGAAATCAATTTTGCACCGGATTGCAAGGGATAGATATTTTTTGCATGTAAATTTGTTAAAGGAACATTTTTTCCTGTAATCATACATAATCCAATCTTAGATTCTTTTGTAATAATCACATTGTAATAAGAGATAAAACTTTGGAACATTTCCTTTGATTTCCATGTATCGGTAACCTCGTTAGTTAAAACATCTTTTATTTTCCAGCGGACCAAACATTTCTTGTAAACTGTAGATTGCAGCTTTTTCTTATCCATATCCGCTTTACTTTCCGATTCTAAAATTTTAATGGCATATAGATCATGAATGATACAGTTCTTTGCAACATACATATAAACGGCATGAGTAAATTTATTTCCATAAGCTGATTCATCCCAATCTTTTAACTGTCTAAGATAAGACTCCTGTAAATCAGTATCAAATCCAGACAAAAATTCCAACTGTTCCGCGAAAGGATGCGGACTTTTTTTAATGGTTCTGTTCGCGGATTTTAAAGTGACTGGAATTAAAGTTCTCCCTTCTTTTTTAGAGATTAATGCTGCTTCAACAAATTCTCCCTCATCGTTTATTGTTATTTCGATTTGCGCATTTTGTAATGTATGAGAAATAGGAGCCAATGGCTCACGCATAGTATCTATGTATAATCCGGCATATTTATCCGCCATATGGTCATAAGATTCAACCAATTTTTGCAATAAGCTCATTCTAGTGCTCCTCCTTTAATTCAAATTTCTTTGGCCGCATATCACATATTCTTTTTGTAAGTATACAGTCTTTTGGTTTAGCAAACTCGATAATTCCGTTACGCATAATTGGCTGCCACATACGCATCGTTACACATCTTCTCGTTTCTTTGGAGTATGCTTCGTCAGGATATGTCATTCCGTGATACATTAAACCAAATGGCAATTCGCTAAAATCGTCGTAGAATCCTTTACCCTCCCCAAACTTGCAAGGTTTTACATAGCCTTGACATTCTCTAGTCCCTAAAAAGATGTCCTGCCGACCGCCTTTCGCAATCATTCTTTCAGCAATTTCTTGATGTTTAATCTCACACCAGTCATTTTTATATTCTGGACGATTTTTATTAAAGATAAAATGGGCTTTTACCTGGTACCTGCAATTCTTTAAATATGTATAAATTGCAATATCATTTTTGTTACTTTTCATCTTAGGCAGGATTATCCCTGTAGATTCCATTCGTATCGGATTCATAACACGAACTGCGTCAATAACCCACGTAATTGTAGGTTTCCAGTAAATAGATTTGGTAATACCTTTCAGTGCTTCATATGTTGGTATCTGTAAAGTACATTTTTCTCCACCTACTTTAAATTCCGGGCAAGTAAATAGCCCTTTTCTTCCGGTAACTTCAAATTCAATCCCGTTCATCTTTTTCCTCCGTTTATCTATTCTGTAATCCACATATTTTTATGATATATATTTTTTTTGTAGTATATTTATCCACAGTCGATAAGCAGTTATTGTGACTGTGGATAAACTTTTAACAAAAAGGGATTGTTTTAATCCCCAGCCGGTATCCGAACCCTAACAAGTACCTTCAACATCTTCACATGCAAGCCCTGGAAGTTCATTGTAAACAATTTCGTAATCATCAATACTTTTTGGATTAATACAGCCATCTTTTAAATGTGCTGTAACAGAACGATGTACCAGAGCAGATGAATACTGTCCAGTTTCGTTATTGTGTTTAAACCAGTATAATTTCACAACTTCCATGGAACCTTCTGGTCTTGCAGCAGATGCGTCATTTACAAATAATGTAGCTAATGCTTTTTTTACAATCTCAGCATCATCTTCTGTAAAACCAGTTTTTCTTGCCATCTGGACATTGATAGCACCTTTCAGCACATATAAACCGTATTTGACACAGGACTTTGAACCCATACGGTCTGAACTCATAGATGCCTCATTTTTCGGTGGCAATGCATTAACAGATTTGGTAATGCCATAGGTATCAATCACAACTGGATCAATACTATAAGCCTCGTGAGTCGTAACTGGACCACGAACTCCAAAAGAAACATTTCCCTTTGGAAGTGCAAATACCTGACCAAATGCTCTGACATCAAGCCATTTTTCACAAGCTTCTTCTCTGCATTTATCGATATTATTTGGTTCGGAGAACAATGCTTTTGCACGATCACTTAAACAAACATATCCATCATCTGTACGTTCTTCAGACTGTACATAGATTTTATGCCCCATATCCTGCATACGATTGCGGATTTTTCTGTGGATACATCCACTGGACATTTCTCCATACATTTCATCATCAGTACGTGGGAGATTTTCATTATTGGGATCGCCATTCGGGTTTGCCCCTCTTACTGAGATAAATGCTACAAAATCGATTTTGTTCTTTAAGATGTTTTTTGTCATGATAATTTCTCCTTCTGTGATTACCTGCGATTTTTTTGTATCGCTAATTTCTTTGTACACTAATAGTATGTTAGATTTTTTTATGAATGCATTTTTCTGTAGAAGTTTTTTTGCACGGCATTTTTTTTGTTAGATATCTGTTATTCTAAGATGGTTTTACCTTTTGGACATACGATCATCCAATAAGAAGGACCTCCAGCTCTTGATATTTCATAATATCCTGATGGAAGTCGTACTTTTTTTATCTCACCTTTTTTCACCGCTATAGTTTTATAGAGTGTTCCTTCCAATAAATATACATTTATAACTTCATTATCATTTCCCTTGATAGATAATGTTCCTGGATTTTTTTTATCTAAAACAGAACGGAAGACAAAATCTTTGGTAGCGATAGGTTCTGTTAATTCAGTTTCTTTTGCAGTACGAGATATTTCTTTTGCAAGGTAAATGCAGGAAGAGCTCAGAAAGAGAATGAGAAGTAACTGTGTAGTATATGATATAATTTTTTTTCTCATTTTTATATCCATTCCTTTCTACAATTAATTATCTGCAAAACCAAGTCGCTTAAATCCTACAAACTTCCGGCCATTATAACTTTGTTCGCTTAGTTTTCCTACGACACCATATTCTTTTTTATTTTTTCCTCTGAATCCATATACAGTAATTTTTTCTCCTGCAAACAAAGATTTTAACTCCCCACTTGTCCAAGTGTGACCGTTCCATTCTTTTTTGATGGAAATTCTCCTGCCATTCCATATTCCAGTGACTCTATCCTCATCCATATATTCCGTAATAGTCAACCCGACATATTTTTTTCCTTTATATGTTTGCTTTGCTAATTTTCCTTTCACATCATATAAATTTCCATCTTTCCCACATAAGCCACGAACAACAATTTCTTTTCCATCAAATAAATCTGCCAACTCTTCTTTTGTCCAAGTATGGCCATTCCACTCTTTTTTAATAGATACCATCTCGTTATTCCACATTCCAGAAATTCTGTCTTCACTCATATACTTTGTAACAGCAAAGCCAACGTATTCTTTTCCTTCATATTTTTGTCTTGCTAATTTCCCTTTTACATCATATTTTTTTCCATCTTTTGCTTGTAACCCATAAATAATAACTTCTTCCCCTGCAAAAAGCTTGTTTATTTCCTCTTTAGTCCACTTATGACCGCCCCATGTAGGTTTGATTGCAACAGAAATTCCCTGCCACAAACCGGTAATAACCTCTTGCTTATCAGGAATGGTGATATTCAGTCTTGTAGCGTTTTTTTTGACAGTTTTTATATCGTCTGCTACGATATTTCTCATTTGATGCAATTCTTCTGTTAAATCTAATCGGTTATCAGCAACTTCTCTCATTGTTTGCTGCATTTTTTCAGTCATTTTTATATCTGCAATATGTGTTCCTTCCGTAAGTTTATAACTCAGTCTTCCGTATTCCGTCATGGTTATTTTCCCTTTGGCATCATGGAGCAATGGATAATCTGATTTTCCTGATTGTTGAGTGATCTCTGCATAAATACTTGTACGTGTAGCACCAGTGCCGACATCGCACTTTTCTAATTGTTTCATAAGCCATTTCATAGTTGGGCGAACGGGTGGCTTGGGAAATCCTTCGTGTATAAATGGTACAGCATTACTGCCAAGTACTTTTCCGGTTGTTTTATCCTGTTCGTCTTGATCACAAAAAATTCTTTTAAATCCTTGTTTATGTGGGATATTGGTAACGCATTGAAAGTTTGGATATTTTTTGAGATGTCCTTTTTCTTGGATATATTCATAATCTTCTGCAAACATAGCTAATGTATTTAAAGCAAGGATTCGGTAAATATCTTCTGCCCCATCACCAAATTGCTGTAAACTATCCATAGAAGACGGAACGTTAGTTCCTGGACGGTTTGCTCCATGTGCGCCTCCTGCTTTTACATGAGTTTTTCTCGGTTGCCGATGGGTTAACAACGAAGAATCCACACCTACTAAAATTGCGATCTTATCAATATCTGGTAGTAATTCCTTAAACTGTTCTGGAGATATATATTTATCTTCTGTTCTTGGATAGGATACAATTTGTTTTTCGTACATTTTCTGATAAGTTCGCAGAACAGTATTCGCTCCAAATTTTTTTGATAATGCAGAAGAAAGCCCTGCTAAGTCTAATAAACGCGGCGGAGCGGTATGTTTAATCTGTTTTTCGTCAATAATAACACTTGAGGTAGTATAAATTGCTGGTACATCATTTTTATTTGGATACATTTCCTCTTCCGCATTAATATACACATTCCCATTTTCATCTTTAAAACGATTCTGATAATAAGGAATTTTTTTATATGCGTCTATAGCCTCAAATTGCTTTCCAACGAGATTATTCATAACTGATTTTAAACGCCCCTGCCGAAGTACTGCGTTGCATCCAGAATAATAAGTAGCAATACGGGTATGCTGCATGGATAAAAAATCTAATCGTTCTCTGTATAATCCCTTTTTAAATTCCGGATTATCTTGTAATTTGGGGATTGTTTTCCGATTTAAAAAAGCTTTTTGAATGGATTTTACAGATTCGTCAGCAAAATACATTCTGGAAAGTTTTTTTGCATCAAGATGCGTTCCTAATAGGATTTCACCCGCTAATAAATCACCTTCTCCAGAAGGATCATTATCTGTCGCGATAACAATCTCAGAGCAGTTTTCTAATGTTGTTTTAATGTTTTCGATTGCTTCTTTTGTTTTTGGGAGCGGGGCTTTTTTCCAACAAATATCGTTATCATCCCATGGAAGGTATTGAATGTTCCAGCTCGCATATCGTAATTCTTTTTCTTTCGGCACTTGATATCTTGGATATACCAAACCATATAGATGTCCGTATGAATGGACAATAATAATATCATTTCCTTCAAAATTTCCTTTAAAATTTTGTCCGTTTTTCTTTGCGAGCAGTGCTTTTGCAAAGTTTCTTGCTGCGGATGGTTTTTCTGTTAATATTCCTATCATACTAAATCTCCTTTCCGTTTCTATTAGTATGTTAGATTCGAGAACTGCACTGTTTTTCCACACAATAAAAGACCGGCCATATCTGACCGGTCCACCTGTGCTGTTTATAAAGATTATTTTTTTGTTGTAATATTTTTAACTTTTGACCAGGAAGAAAAAACTTTCTTGCCATTTACAGTCTTGTATGCACGAACCTGTACATAATATTTCTTTTTAGAAATGAGTTTCTTTACTGTCTTGGAGGTCTTCTTTGTTGTAACGGTCTTCGATTTTTTCATATTCTTTTTAACAGAATATCTAATCTGATAGCCATTAATGCCAGAAAGTTTTTTTGTCTTTGCTGTGAAAGATTTTTTACCAGCTTTTAAAGTTACAGAAGGAGTTTTAATACGAACAGAATTTACTGTTTTCATATTTCTGACAGATTTACATACACTGCACTGGTCATATGTTTTCTTTGTTGTAGTAACAACATCCTTGCCGGAAACCTTTGTTTCTGTTCTTGGAGCCCATTTATGCTCTGTTTTTTTAATGATTTCTTTCTTTGTTGCCCCACAGACAGAGCAAGTATAGGTTTTTTCTCCTGCCTGAGTACAAGTAGCAGCCTTGGTAATTTTTCCAGCATCCCATGTATGTTCGTTAGTTACAGGAATTTTTGTTCCTGTTTTCACAAGTTTGCCGCAATCTTCACAATACTCATCGCCAGTATAACCTTCGTCTTTACAAGTTGCCTTTTTGTCATTTTTCAGTACAATATTTCCATGATTCTCAGCATCGGTGCTTCCAATCTCGATTGTTTTATCTGTACTTATTTCATCACAATTATCACACTGAACATAATGTATTGCAGGAGATGTGCAAGTTGCTTCGTCTTTTACTTTTCCGGAATCTTTGTTTGTAAAGGAATGTCCATTTGGTTTCCCAACTTCCTTTGTATCTTCTGTTACTTCATTACACGTATCACAAAGAAGATAATATTTTGCCGGTGTCGTACAGGTTGCTTTTTTTGCAATTTTGTCTGATACTTTATTGCTTGTTTTATGCCCAGTTGCTGGAATCTCTTCCCCTTTTTTAATTAATGCTCCACACTGATCACATACAGTATCTCCAGTGTACCCCGGTTTTGTACAAGTAGCATCTTTCTGATTAATAACGACTGTATTTAAATGATTAGTAGCTTCACCAACGACTACTGTTTTAGTATCGCTTACTGCATCACAGCGGTCGCACTGCACATAATATGTGTTACTTCCACATGTACCGGCAGCTGCCTGTACATTAGATGGTTTATCGGTAAAGGAATGTCCGAGTGGTTCATCCTCTTCCTTTTCATCTGTCTCATTCGTACTGATTACATCACAATCCGAACATTTCAGATAATACTGGGCTTTTTCTGTGCATGTTGCAGGTGTTGCAATTTGATCAGAAAATTCTGTGAAATTATGCTCTTCGTTTGTTTCTCCTGTATTATATGTCACAGAATTATTTGTAAATGCACTATTTACAAAATCCGTTGCATACCTTTTCACAACAGGATCTTTTGTACAATCTGCAGTATGGACTGTATCTGTAGAAAATTCTTCTGTTTCTGTAAGCTCTTCACCGCATAACTTGCATGTTGTCTTAGCAGTTACAGTATGACCATCTGGTTCAGAAGGTAATTCTGTGGAATCGCCTGTTACTTCTGCTCCGCTCCAGTCATAAGTTGGAGTATTCCATTCATGAGCTTCAGGAATTTTAATCTCCTCTTCACTCACCTCATTTTCTCCATTTTCATCCAGAAATAATTTTCCACATACATCACATACATAATGTGTCTTTATTCCCTCTTCTGTGCATGAAGCAGGTGTTCCATAGACCTTTTTTAATACGTGATTTGTGCATTCTTCAGAGCCATCTTCATTACCAGAATCAGAGCCACTATCTGTTCCAACGTTTGTATTAGAATCCTTAGATGGAACATCAGTTGATGAATCTGTAGAAATTTCATTTCCATTAGAAATAGCAGAGCCTGGATTTTTTGTACTTATAGATTCTGCATGAACGATATAGGTGGCACTTGGAAGCGCAACAGTTCCCATCATTAAAGCAGAAAGAGATAAGCCTAACATTTTTTTAAACTTTTTTCTCATAACAATATCCTTTCTTTATAAATATAGTATTGCGAGGTTGATAAGTTGCCTTACTTTTTCCAGCACAGGTCTTCATTATTAGTATGATAGAATCAAGATATGAAAGGAATTCCTCTCTGATATGAGATTAAGCCTTGCCGGAAGAAATATCGACATTCAGCCTCGGCATAAAGGATACCGGCTGCGGATTAAACATGCTCTTTTCTACATTCTGACATACTATATATGAAAGGAGGGCAGACTTTATAAAAAGCAAGAATAAAGGATACCGGCTGGAGATTTAACAAAAAATCTTTTTATAAAATATGTCCGACTCTCCAAGGAGGTTAGATAAAAAAATTTATACAGAAAAATCAGATAAGCAAGATTTCTGTCATACTATATAAGAAAGGAGAACGATTCGTGTAACGTCAGTGGTGGGCGAAAAAACGGTATCCCCCACTGACAGGAAGTGAAGCCCTGCTGGAAGAAATACCGGCTGGGGATTAAAATATAAAAATTAACATAAAGGAGATAATTTCTATGGCAAATTCAAAAATTTTTATCCTTTCTGCTATTGATATTCGCAAACGTGATGACAAAAGATGGCAGAAATTATTTGAAATCTGTAAAGTTCAGCATCCTGTTTGGGAAAAGAAAACACTGAACGAATACAAAGAATTCGAAATTGGCTGGGGACGGCTCTATGATATTTATGATTTTAATGCTGCTTATTTTATTGATAAAGACAAAGCTATTGAATATGCGGAAGCAAACATGGCTGACATCAATGAATCCGGAGCATATCCGTACATAGTAATCATTCCAAGATGTATAAACTTGATGTATCCAGAATCTTGTAAAGAAGATATCACGGTCCTTAAATATGACCATACAATTGATAAATACAATATTGTCGAAGCTGATGACGATGAATATGTTATGCCAATCATCCAGCATTACACATTACAACCCGTATCCATTATCTCAAAAAAAAGGATAAAGGAAGTCAACTAGCCACCGCTTAAATCTCTGAGGAGATTTCTCGCTAATTGAGTTAAAACAACCGTAAAACAAGGAAAGGAAGAATTAAAATGAAAAAGAAAAAGAGAATTATGATTTTAGTTGCAATCATTGCATTTTTAATGCTGCTATTTGGTATTTATGCCTACCTTCAGCTTCGTCCTGTAAATTATAGCAAAAAAGATTATACAGCAAAGAAAATTGAACAGATTGCAGGAATATCAGAAACTAAAAATAAAGATATTTATGTATTAAAAGGTTCAAAAAATCCGGGATTTGAAAAGGAATATGATACGGATGACCCAGATGTTGTAGTTACTTTTTCAGATGATGCAATGTCTGGAGATACTTTTTTGTATGACAAAGAAGGAGAGTTTCACCTCTACATTACATATGAAGCTCCAAAAGATAAAATTGATAAATACCTAGACAAAGAGGCTGGTATAAAAAATCAAGACAGAACATCAGGAAAAATTATTTCAGAAAGTATCTCTCGTCCATTGCATGTTGTAAATGAAAAAAAAGCAAAAGAATTGGTAAAACAAGGAATTACTGTATTAACAGATGATGGACAAATTTACCAAATTAAATAAGAAATGCTTAACAAAAGCCTCCCTAATCAGGATTCCTGAAAAGGGAGGCTTTTCTTTCTTAACTTTGAGATGTACCACCAGTTGTCTTGCTACTTATTTAGTTTCCTGTTCTACAGTTTCTGGAATATCGTTTCTTTCCAATTCTCGGATAGTGATATTTCTATCTGTTTTTGCTTCCTTACTATTTGCTTCGATGATACCTTTCAGATCAACTCCTGTAGTCTCTTTCATTGATTCCATGACTTTCATAAGGACTGCCGGAACATTTCCTGCCATATCAGAAACTCCGTTGCTGTCACCGCCAATCACCGTTACTTTGTCAATGGAACTGATTGGCTCCGCAATAGCTTTTGCCATATCCGGAAGGATTTTGACAATCATTTCTGTAATGGCAGCATCACCATATTTCTTCATCGCCTCGGCTTTTAAATCCATTGCTTTCGCTTCTGCCTCACCTTTCAACTGGATAGCACGGGATTCAGCCTGTCCACGGGCTTCAATAGCGGCCGCATCTTTTTCCTGTTCAAATAATTTCGCTTCGGCTTCTTTCTGACGCTTGTATAATTCAGCATCAGCTTTCTGCATTTCTGCATATTTATCCGCTTCTGCTTTCTTACGAACTTCCGCATCCAATTTCTTTTCGGCAACCGCAGCTTCTTTCTCCTGTAATTCAATCTCTTTTTCTCTTCTTGCAATATTTGCTTCCTGTGCTTGAATCTCTATTTCTTTTCGGGAAGCTTCTTCCTGTATCTTATATGCTGCATCTGCTTTAGCTCTGGCGGTATCTTCATTTAACTTTAATGCTGCTTTTTTAATAGCTAATGCATTTTCTCTTTCAGCAATTTCTGTTTCTGTTTTTATTTTTTCGATGTTTGATTCATTATTTGCTTTTGCCTCTTCGATAGCTACTTCTTTACTTGCATATGCTTTTGCAATGGAAGCTGATTTGCTGATCTGTTCTCTATTGTCAATTCCAAGATCATTAATAAGTCCATCCTTATCCTTAATATTTTGTACATTAAAAGATAAGATACAGATACCCAGTTGTGCGATATCTTCTTTGGCATTAGATTTTACTTGCTCAGAAAATTCAGCTTTATTTTGGCAAATATCCTTTAACTCCATTGTGCCTATGATCTCTCGCAAATTTCCCTGGAGAGATTTTGTGATCGTGTTTCTTACGTCATCAGAACTCTTATTAAGGAAATTTCGCATTGCGATTTCGATATTCTTCGGAGATGTATCAACAGCAACCTGAGCGATAGCATCCACCTGAATATTAATAAAATCTTTTGTTGGTATGTAATCCTCTGTCTCAATATCAATATCAATCTGCCCAATCCCCATCCGGTCCACTCTTTCCAAAAAAGGGATCTTAAAGCCAGCTTTACCAATCAATACCCTTGGATGCTTTCCTGGACCAGAAATAATAGTGGCTGTATTTGGCGGGGATTTAACATAACCTACTGAAAGAAATACTACAATAGCAACAATAATACCAGCTACAATATACATAATTTAATTCTCCTATTCTCTTATTTTATTAAAATACTATTCTTACAAGCGATTAATACTCCAGACTTTACTCCGAAGTTATTAACAAAATCTGAGTTGCACTTCATATTCTTGTAAAACACCCCTCCTTCCATTGTTTTAATCCCCAGCCGGTATCCTTTATGCGGAGGCTGAATGCCGATATTTCTCCCGGCTGTGGTCAGTGGGATACCGTTTTTTTTCGCTCATCACTGACGTTATATGTATCCTACAATTCATCCCATAGCCCAAAGAGGCAGGAGAATTCTTGTTTTTTATAAAGTCTGTCCTCCTTTCTTATATAGTATGACAGAAATTTCGCTTATTCGATTTTTCTGTAGAAATATTTTTTGTTGAACTCTCCTTTTTTATCTGTTAATAGTATGATTTTTTTAGAAAAAATACAAAAAAGACCAGTTATGGTCTGGTCTTTTTCTGATTTCTAAGTGTTATTTGTTTTTTACATAATTGGACAAGAATCGAGAAACTGTTTGATTCTTACCATTTTTCTTATCATAAGAAGTTAAGTAGAGATTGTCTTTGGCACGGGTCATTGCAACATAAAATAATCTCCGCTCCTCTTCTATTTGTTCTGGTTTTGTTGCTTTCTCAAATGGATAAATTCCTTCTACACAGTCAATAATAAATACATTTTTCCATTCTAAGCCTTTGGATCGATGCATAGTAGAAAGAGTGATGCCGCCTTTGCTCTGATTAGCTTCTGCTAATTTAATACGATATATTTCAATTGCCTTTTTCCATTCTTCCCAAGTTTTATAGTTTTTTGCTTCTTTTTTATAATCGTCCCATATTTCTTTTAATTCTTTTGGTTCCATATTGCGAGACTTTGCATATTCACGAATAAAATCCTTGTAACCAACATCCTTCCATAAACAGGTCAAGAAGTCTTCCGGAGCTGCCTCCTTCAAAATATTAAGATTGCGGAATAGATCATATGCCTTGTCGATTGCTTTATTTATCTGCCACTGTTCTTTTTTCTTTTGTCGCATAATGGCAGTTATAAGCAGATTGATATCTGGTTTGACATCAGAAAATGTTTTTCCGAAGAAAAATCGATTAGGGTGATTCAATATTTTTCGAAAAAATACTCCATCTACATCATTCCCTGTAGCCACCTCATGATACGCAAGAATATCTTGAAACATCCAATGATCATATTTACTCATCAGTTTTTCGTTACATTGAAATTGCATTTTTTTAGCTATAAATTTTTCAGCAAATGGCATTGATTCTTTATTTATTCTATAAAGAATAGCGATATCATTAGGATCTTCCCCTTTTTCTATCATTTCCTGAATCTTTTTTACGATTGTATCAACCTGTGATGTATTATCTTTATAATTAATATATTTTACACATCCATCTGCTTCCCGGAACCCTATAAAATCTTTAGCGAAACGGACTTGATTCTGTTTTATCAGTAAATCTGCATCGTGAATGATGTTTTTAAGAGACCTATAATTAGTACTCATATTAATTAAGGCTGCATTAGGAAAATCTTTGGTAAAATTAAGCATGATTTCTGGTCTTGCTCCACGAAAAGCATAAATTGATTGGTCATCATCTCCGACAACAGCAAGATTTCCTGTTTTTCCGGCTATCTGATAGATAATATCTCTTTGTAAATAATTTGTATCCTGATACTCATCTACCTGTATGTACTGGTATCGTTCGCGGAGCCATTGCAATGCTATATTATTATTTAATAAAATATCTCTTGCAATGAGTAGTATGTCATCATAATCCATCTTTCCTTTTTTCTCCTTATAATCTTCGTAATCTGTATAGAGTCCTTGAAATAAGTCTTTATTAACTGTACAATTTGGAGAATACTCACTAACAGAGAGCATATTGTTTTTTAAAATGGAAATATCAAGGATAATATCAGAAATAAAAGCATCCTTATCAGCAATTGAAGCATTATAGCGTATTTTATCTCTGAAGAATGTATATTTTTCTAACTCGGACAAAACAGAAAGTTTTTCGAGAGAGAATTTTTTGGTAATAGCAAGACAAAAGGAATGAATCGTACAAAAGGTTACTCCTGGGTTTTTACCAAACATCCTAGCATATCGTTTATTCATTTCATCGGCCGCCGCTTTTGTAAAGGTAATCATTAGGATGTTTAAAGGATTGATATTTCTTTTTGTAATCATATAATTTATACGGCGTAATAAAGTTGTTGTTTTTCCGGCTCCTGGACAGGCAACGAGTATTAGTTGTCCACTAATTGTCTGAATCGCTTTTTCCTGTGCATTATTTTTTTTAATCATAATTTCACCTCATTCGTTATTTTATACTTTTGTTTGCATCTTAATTTTATCTATGATTTTATTCTAATCCATGCACTCATATTCTAATCCACGTATCCATGTAGGATACGACTTTATCAACTTTTAAATTTTAATCCACGCACCCGTGAAGGGTGCGACCTTATTGGGTCTGGCAGCCATTAAAGACGGATACATTTTAATCCACGCACCCGTGAAGGGTGCGACATGGGCATAAGCGAAAAAGCGTTTATCCGTGCAAGATTTTAATCCACGCACCCGTGAAGGGTGCGACAGCGAAATCGCATAAAATTGATAGCGATTTTGCTGTTTTATTTAAAAAGTTTATATAAAAATTAGGCATTGTCACCTTTCACATTTCTATTTTTTAGAAAAGCAAGAACAATATTTTTAATTTTTGTAGTGCGAATCTCCCGGGATTTTTACGTTGCTTCCGATTCGCACTAACTTTCTCATATATAGTATGTCAGAATTTTAGATTGACTGATTTTTCTGTATAAGTTTTTTTGTCGAAGAAAATTCGATTGTAAAAAATCCGGAAAGAATAGATTTCCTTCCGGATTAAGCTACCTGTTTTAAGTCTAGGATTACAGTGTAATAAGAATATACCGGTATCTTTGCGAAATTTCGCATTCTCTTTGCACTATAATCCTCTTATTCATTTTAGAATCCATCAGATAGCCTTTTATATCCACATCTCTTTCTTTTTTAATATCCAATGATTGAAAATAAAAAATCTCCAGTCAACGTCTTATATAAGATTTTTCCATTTTTAAAGATTGCTTTTCCAATAGCTGGATATATTGTAAAAAGTGGTCTTCCAGTTGATTCATCACAAAATTCAACCGGCTGGTGATCATCTAATCTGCTTGGAACTAATGGCCGAAATTCTTCCATAACCTGATCTCCTATTTCTTGTCTCTTACAGCCATATTTTTCCATGATTTCCTTGTTGCTAGTTGCTTCTAATCTCATCAAGATTTTGTTTCCCATAATTTTCCTCTCTTTCACAAAAAAAGATGATGTGGATAATTATCTCCTCCACATCATCTCTATAATCTGATACAAAAATAGTATGAAATTTTACAGATAAAAATAAAATATCATTTTTCCGAATTGCTGCGATTAATTGTATTCCCTACGACTTCGAGTATTGCTCTCTTTATAAAACGTTTTGAAAGAGGTATAGGTAAACAAAATGGAATACATTCATTTGATCCATCTGTTTTTAATACTCTGCAATGCCAGCCAATTACTTTAGTGACTACTTTTAAATTATCTGTATTAATAACATCGAATTCTCCAAATACTATTTTGTATAAATCATTCGGATCTTGATTTCTCATAAGAATATCATTTTCCCAAATTTTATTTCCGCTACTGTCTTTTAATCCAGTATATTGACAAATTGTAGCTGGTATAATTTCATAGATATTTTGTCCAATTGTTTTAATCCACAGTCGGTAAGTTTAACGGAGCCTGAATATCGGGAAAATC
>ERZ773188.1034-NODE-1034-length-33200-cov-15.874612_pt1 | contig 33200 bp, 38 predicted proteins | sample MGYA00581011_ERZ773188 | MGnify/ENA primary metagenome ERZ773188 (study PRJEB29015, sample SAMEA2737798) | human gut metagenome | biome: human gut; feature: human-associated habitat; material: faeces | place: China | collected 2012 ...
ACACTTGAAAAGTGCGAACATAAAAATAGTTTCATCAATATTCTCCTTTATAAATACCGATTTGTTACTCACATGATATCATATTTTTTCTTCAATTACATCCACCTAATTTTAATATACTGCCTGTCGACTTGCTTCTGTAACCAGCATCCGGTTAATCTTCTCCTGCATTGTTTCCTTTGCATTTTCATTGAAATGATAACGGACAACATAGACTGTCTGCCCGATTTTCTTTGTAAATGTGTTACCCTCTGTTTTTGTATTCATCATTTTTTCCATAATCATTTTTCCTTTCTTTTGGAGCCCCAGCAGAGAGTCATTCCATTGGTCTCTGTCAGAACATTATTCTTTAAATCAGGCCCAAAATGGGCACTTCCAGTTTCACAGGCTACCTATATATAGCCTTTTTATTTTTGCTTGCAAAAAGCCTTGTGATCACAGCACTTTTTTAACGTAAAAAGCGTTTTAATATGATACAGCCAACGACAAGAAGCATATCTAACAAATATCATTGTCTATCACTTCTGTTTTCTCTGCCGATATTGCTCTGGTTAATGCCTAATATTCTTCCCTGCCAGGCAAGACGATAAGTACGGCGTATGCTTTTATCGTGTTGTTATACTGAGAAGCCCGACAAGGAGTAGGCACTTAAAGGTTATTTTCAGGCACTTTATAGGCATTAAATAGGCACTTAGAAATACCTGTTTTTCCAGTGTTTATCATGCTTTAGGCACTTAGGCACTTTATTTTTAAATTAATAAGAAAAAAACATATACTTATAAAACCCATATATTTAAGCAGGATATATTTCAGGCTTTTCTAGTGCCTAATGCCTTTTCCAGCCGGATCAATAATTGACGTCTTTCGTCCTCACCTTGACATGGACACCACGAAATCCCCGGCAAAAACGACCGTTTCCTACTGAGATATTCTTATCATAAGTCATTCCATAATCAGCTGACCGCTCCTTAAATCTCCTTGCAAAGGATCTTTCGCTTACGGGTACATCCAAGTTATCATTGCACCATCTGCAATAAGCAACATATAAATCTTTAGATGTGGCATGAGTGCCTTTTTCCAGTCCGATGTATCCGGTTGATTCCAGAAACGATAGGATATTATCATCATCCTCCCGCATTTCATTCATCAATAACTGGGATTTATTACTGATCGTAAACTGATAATCGTTACGGATCAGTCTCTCCAATCCCTCAATGCACCATAGAACTATGCCTTCCACTTCTTCCATCATCTTGTCTGCCAAATAGGGATCATTGATTCTATCCGGCGGTACATCTTTTGTTTCCAGAATAATCTGACGTCTGTAAAAACCTTGACTCCTGTCAAAAAGCGACTTTAATGTGCCGTTTCCAAATGCCAGTATTCTGCAAACAAGAAGTCCCTGATAGCTTTGTTTGTTTTTTTTCTCTAAATCCATTTCGTCCTCAGCTGTGACAATTGCTTTAATCACATTCGTTGATGGTAATGCTTCTGTTTTCATATCATCATCCAGATACAACAGCTTGCCTTCCTGATCGGCTCTGGCAAATTTGTCAGTTTCCAGTTTCTGAAGGCTTCCCGAATTCATGTTATGACCAAATATTCTTTTTAAGATTCTGCCAATACGGCTTTTTCCTTCACCGCCTTTTCCGATAATCAACAGCATCTTCTGACCTCTATTGCTGGGAATGAGACAATATCCCATAAACTCCTGCAGGCAGACAATATCATCCGCTTCGAGCAGTCCGTCCAGGAATGCCAGCCATTTTTCAGGTTTAGGTGCATCCTTGTTATAATTGACCGTCAATCGGTTTTGCGTCCATTCTTTCTGGTTGATAAACTTCTGATTTACAAAATAGGTTCCATTCTTAAAATGAACCCTATCCTCTTTTATGGAAAGCGGATCTGAACGGGTATACATCTTAAATCCACTTAAAATAGCCGTTACTTTAGCTGAAATTCCGCTTGTCCAATAGTGCTCAATAATGTTCAGAATCTTTTTCTCCATCTCATCGTTTGGGATTGAACGATCTATATCATACAATATTCCATTGATACACTTGATTTCATGTTGCTGCAGAATTGTCTGATACAGAAGGATTTCATTGATCTGCTTGCCATCGAACCAAATCGGCAGTTCCATTTTCGGCAAATTCTTTTCCACCTGTGTCTCTTCGGTTACTTCTTCAACTTTCTGTAACGCTTCCAGACGTGCAACCACATCGCCCGGAAGATTCTTCCTTAATTCGTTGCTCAATGTTCTTTACCTCCTCCTGACAGTCCAGAATCAATCTTGCACGATCTTCCAGCGAACCACTGAGAAGCACATCCATCTTGTATTCAATAAGCGTATATTTTTCCATCGCTTCAACAAATAACGGATGCCAATCATCATCTTCAATTCTGGGAGCATACTCAACTTTCCATTTCTTTAAAAGATGGAAGTAGTCACTGTATACTCGAAAAAAACGAATCTGTTGCTCGTGAAAGAATTGATCCAGTGTCTGTTTCTTTTGTTTTGGTTTTTGATAATCTTTCGTCTTGTTATAACTCTGGTATTTTTCATAAGGTACAGAAAAATCCTCTGCCAGTTTTTCAGCTGACTCTTTTACAGAAAGATTGAAATATTTAGCGACAAAATCAATCACATCTCCATCTGCCTGACAGGCAAAACAATGATATCTTTTATCAAGCTTCATGCTTGGATTCTTGTCCGGATGGAACGGGCAGACAGCCATTCCGTTTCGTCCAACTTTGATTCCATAATATTCTGCAGCACTTCTTGCAGTAACAGCTTCCTTAACAGCTTCAAATAATTTCATACCTGCTCCTTTCCGAGAAAACAAAAAGCACTCGCATTGATTCAATAACGAATACAATGGAATGCTCTTATCTGTCATCTCTATTCCATGATTTTTTCAAATCATTCTTTTTATTTGCTTCTCTTTCTGCCAGCTCTTTTTTCTTTTCTGCTAGACGGCTCATGATCGACGGTCTGGCTTTTTCTTTGATTTCATTTACAACCTTAACTTTTGTTTTTGGCTGCAGTAACGAATCTTTTACTGTTTGAACTGCCGTCATAGCTTTCATGATTTTTTTTATTACGCCATCCAAACGATTTTTTGCATAATTCTTTTCTTTCTCCGAAGCTTTGCGTTGTGGCTGGTCGATCCAATTCTTTGTGCCTTCAATAAGTTGAATATCATCTTGCCGGGTTTTAATCATCACTTCGTTTGTAACTTCTTCCACAGCTTTCTCATAAGCAACATCTGAAACATCCTGCAATAAAGATTCAATATCATCAATCTCAAGAGTAAGCTTCTCTAACTGGTTTTTCTGTTCTTCTATTAGATCTCCCTGTTTGAAAATACGGTCTGAATTATTTGCAAATTCTGTATCCTGCTGTTTTATTTTTTCTTCCTGTGACTGAATAATTTCTTCATTTGCACGCACATACCTTGACTGTTTTGCAAGCTCCAGACGATTTTCGTTTACCTTATCAATCTGCATAAGAATTGTTTCCTGTTGATCCGCAATTTCTTCTTTCTGCTTCATACGGATATAATCTTGTTTTTCCAAATACTTTCTTCCACCATACGATGGTTCTTCATCAAGTTCCAGTCCGTGACGTTTACAGATATCTAAAAACATTGTCCGGCAGGCAGAATCGGCTGCAGATTCAAAATTTTATTATTCAAAATAAATAAAAATGGATTCCACCAAAATACCCATCACCAAAAATGTACTGGACACTTCTATTCATTATATTTGCACCAACAACTTGAAGTTATCTTCCTGCTTACGACTTTCCAACAACATAAACTCCAAATATCATTTTGATAATATAAAGATACTTCTTTCTTACCCCAGAGCAAGATCCACCCCGGTAATACCATATCGCTATTTTAGCAATATGATATTTTCCGGACGTAGGATTCTTGCTGAGGATTGTGCTCCCCAGTTCCTCACATTCAGCATAAATATACACTTGGTTCCCTGAATTTTTCCGGTCACATCACAGGGATATAAAATAGACTAAATATCTCTATATCCCTGTGAAATCACTATGTGATTTTAAAAACAGCAAGGACAGGAAGTGTGGATACACTTCCGCAAAATTGCCAATTTCGGAGCCATATCCAAAATTGAAAAATACATAAAAATCAAAAATCCGAAACCTTACTTGATATCCAAATTTATAATTTTTACAGATTACCAAAAAACCAATATGAAAATTTTACAAATTTTGTACCACCTGTAAAATTCCCATATTGGTTTTCATTCAGCTTTTATGGATTTGGAATATTCTATATTTTCCAAATATTCTGTGCATTAGCTAAGAGCCATTCTGCACGATTTTCTATTTCATGTTCGTTCCAATCATTTTTTTGAAGTACGTCATGTAATGTATAAAGTCCGCTCGCACACAAAAGTAAACCTGGTTTATTTTGTCCCTTTCCCGCCTTTTTTACATTCCATGCAGCATCACGTATAGATGCATTTAAAGCTTGCGGAATAATCGCCAAATTCCCCAATGTCAGTAATAGAGAATCTCTTTTTTTTGCATCATCTTCTGTCGCGCAAGCTCCCCAATTATTTCTCCATTTCTTTGGCATTAAATGTTCCAAACTGTAATTATTAAATCCAAGCAATGCTGTAGAACTATTGTCTGAACGAATTTTACTTTCTAACAAATAAATAATTCCTTTTGATTGCAGGTTAACCAGTTTTGATGTTTCAAAGCCAATTTTCATTTCATTATCATCTGGACAATATGTAGTTGCATCACCAATTCCTTTTAAACGTAAAGTTAAAGTCTGCGAATCCAGCACTTTATTCAAAATCAATGAAGTGAATAAATTATTGTAACTTTTAGTAGATGCATGTACCACAACTCTTCTCATTATATAACTTTCCAAAATTCCATACATTTTATTTAGCTCGTTTTTGTCCTGCACGTTTTTTGCAATATATAAAATATATGGTATCATCGTCGTATTTTTTAATCCAAAAATCACAACATTTATACGTTCAATACCTTCTTCCTTCGGTATACTCATTCCACATTGATTTGGCTTCAAATTATTTCTGAAACACTCCGCATATTCTTTCATCTGATCTAGCACAATATTTTTATTGCCACCACAATACTTATTGATGAAATGCTGATAAGACTGAGCAAGCCTGTCTACCCTGGAATACATTAGTTTGTCTTCATTAGAAATATTGTACTGCTTATCCTGAATAAATAATTGAAAATAGGAATCAAAGAATATGTCAATAATTGCTCTCTTTATTCGTCCTGTCTCAATTTCCCTATCCCAATATACTTTAGTCTCATCATCTTTTTCAAATACATCTGCCCATTTTCTTTCATATTCGCCAACAGTCTCTCGATTGAAAAAATAATTTTTTAATAACTCAGATGTAGTAAGATTCACGCCCAAAGAATTAATTGTATCAAAAATCTGCTGTTCGTCTTCATCCGCATCCAAATCAATACGAACAAATTGCGTATTTACGAATATTGTCATAATGTCCAACTTACTTTCGTCAATATGTTCCACAAAATAATTAAATGCTCCAATTATTCTGGACGCCGGCTCTGGATTGTCGATTATTTCCGCTTTGTTTAATGTCATTACTTTTTCAAAAGCCTGTATATCATTCCTTCCATGCCTAAGCGCAATCATTTGACCCATGATTCTAAATTGGCAGTCAAACAGTGCAGTCTGTCCTAATTTTAAGCAAAGCACTTTCATAAAAATCAAAAAAGTTGTTAATCTCTGCTGACCATCAACTATAGTTCTACAATCTGCAAAATTTTCTCCTTGCCTAGGTTTGCGACCTTCTTTTAAAATAATAGAGCCTAAAAAATGTGGTTTTTTTGTCTTTACTACAAACTCCATATCTTCAAGAAGTCGCCCCCATAGATCTTCTTTCCACACATACGATCTCTGAAAAAAAGGGACTTCCACCAATGTCGAATTATTAAAAATATTGGTAATTAACGCTTTATGTGCATCCATCTTTCTTCGCTACTCCTCTTACTTATCCTTGCATTTTTTGATATAGCTTCATCAATTCTGCAACACACTCTTCTTCTGTCATTTTTATGCCAAAGCCATAAGCTGCCATAACTGCCTTATCATTTGCAATATGTGCTTTTCTTAATTCCACTGGCATCGTTAAAGGATCATACAAATCTGCAAGACTGCTATCTGGATATAATGCTCTTGCATCCAATATTCCTTGTGCCGATTGTTCTATTCTTTCTTTTTGTTTTTCCTGTAATTCTGGCCAAGGGAAATTATTATACACATGATTTACTGTGTAACTATAATCACTCTTTAATCTTCCACATATAGCTCTCATCCACGCCATATGTACATTAGATTCAAGTACACCAAAATGATACAATGTTCCCATTGGCATTATTCTTACTTTATCACTACATAGCACACTTTCATCCATGTATCCCATTGGTATATACCTTCTTCGTTCAGAAGATACCTGTGGTATTACTATATAGCTCCCTTTAGGGAAATTGGATACATGAAACCTTGTTGGTGTATCTGCAATTTTTCGTGTACCTGCACTTGTGCTTTGAAGTCGATACTCTCTAACAGCCTCCACTCTTTTCATACATTCTGGCAATTCTCTTAGTTCTTTTGGTGAACAGTTTCCCAAATATAAACAATATCTTGGAGTACGATTAATAAATTCTCTTGCTCCATACCATGGGTGAAAATACTTTTGAGATTTCGGCTCCTGTTTTATAAATTCCTCCATTTCTTCTTTATCAAATAAATAGTATCCCCCATCTATTGGTTTATTTCCAATTCCTATTTCCGGTACACTACAAATAGGGTGTTTTCTACTACCAACAAAAATATCGTCTGAATCAATTAAGTACGCATTAATATTTTCAGCAATTTTCATATCCCCATTCGTATCATAAATGACTTTTCTTTTATTACTTTTAGCATGGCTAAATCCTACAATTACACAATGAACATGTGCTTTTAAATTCGCTTCACTATCCCAACGGAACGTTCTATAAGCAAAATTGATATGTATCCCCATTTCAAATAATGGCTTCCAAAATATTGCAGGCTGTTCACCTTGTGTAATAGTATTGGTTGAAACAAATGCAGTAAATATATCTCTGTTCTGAATGTAATCACTTGCCTTTTTATACCAAGCTGTTACAAAATCCAAGTTTCCAAAATCCTTTATTCCATGAAATACCAGTTCCATATCCTTTTTCTGTTCTTTATTCATCCACCTAGCACCAACAAAAGGTGGATTTCCCATAATATAAGATAGACCTGTTGCTGGAATGACCTCATTCCAATCCAATCTTAAAGCATTTCCTTCTGTAATATTTACATATGTCTTCAAAGGAAGAAAATCATCATTAAATCCATAAACAATACTTTTTGTTTCTTCTAACATCTGAGATTCTGCAATCCATAGTGCTGTCTTTGCAACGGTTACTGCAAAATCATTAATTTCTATTCCGTAAAATTGCTGTATTGAGACTTTAATTGGGTTATGAGCTTCTACTAAAGTCATTTGTCCGCCAACTCTTTCACGTATCACTTCATTCTCCAAACGTCGAAGTGATAAATAAGTTTCTGTGAGAAAATTTCCCGAACCACATGCCGGATCTAGGAATGTAAGAGTTGCTAATTTATTCTGAAATTCATCCAGCTTTTTATCTTTAGTCCGCTTTACCTGAATTTGTTTTATTGCATTAAACTCTTCCTGTAAATCCTCCAAAAAAAGTGGATCAATGACTTTATGAATATTTTCGATAGATGTATAATGCATTCCTCCAGAACGTCTGGTCTCAGGATTTAATGTAGATTCAAATACGGCTCCAAATATAGTTGGAGAAATATCACTCCAATCAAAATCTTCTGACGCTTTTGTAAGAAGTAATTCTTTAATTTCCTCTGTAAAAGGTGGTATCTCAATAGTTTCATCAGCAAATAACCCGCCATTTACATATGGAAACTGAGCAAGATCTTCCTCCAAATACTCGTCCCGATCTGATATCGGCGTATCCAATACTTTAAATAATTCTATTAATGCTCTTCGACAATCCCTTACTTCATATGTTTCCAAATAATCATGAAACATATTTCTCTTACCCAAAATTCCAGCATCTTCAGCATATAAGCAAAAGACAATCCGTACACATAAAGCATTCAGGCTCTTTAATTTATGCTCTCTTTTTTCTTTCTGTTCGGACGTTTCATCTTTTTCTTTAATATCCGGTATACGATATTGTTTTAAAAACGCATCATAAATAAGCCCAACAATATCTCCTGCTTTTATTGATACTTCCATTTCATGCGATATTGTCTTTACTTCTTTTTTTACCAAGAAATCCAACAATGGATATTTGCTTTGTAATTCATCTAAAGCAATCTTTGTCGGTTCTGGCTGTTTCTGGTTCATATCATAAATCCAAATTTCCGCAAAATTTGACGTAACAATCCACCGAGCTCTTTCATCAAAAGTCAGTTTTCCATTATATCTGTCTGCCTGTTCAAATGGAGTAAGATCAACATCTCCTGAATTCCTGATTTTCTGATCCAATGCTTTTCCAAGACTCTTCTGTTCAATAATTACTCGTGTTTCAGGAATATATACATCAATACGTTTTGTATTTCCATCAATTACAACTTTCTTTTCAAAGTTCAAACGTTCTGTCACATTATCCATTCCCAAAACATTCGTCAATAAATCAATCCAATAAGAACGTCCATCTTCATCTTCTTTCCCTTTTCCCATCCATCGGTTTACAAATTGACGGGCAGCCTCTCTTTGTTCTGCATCTGTCATGCTTTTTCCTCCTAAATAATCGTACATTCACAAATCTTTCTCCGACTATTTTTACATATCATATCCACAGTATATCATAAAATTATTACAGACAGCATTCATATATCATTATTTGTATTTTGTCTACACACAAGGAACTTCTACCGCCAAATCATAATAATATTGATACATGACCATGTTATCTTTTGCTTCTATATACACTCTCTGAGCTTCTTTCATCAAGTTATTCCAAATATCTTTCCATTCACTAGGAGCCGAATCTAAAAACCACATATTATTAAATGACATTTCTATCGTCCCCCATAAATCATCTTCTTTACGCTCAGTTTTTATATTCATCTGCATATTTCGTGCAATTTCCAATGCATCTTTTTGTAAAAAAGTGAATTTCACTACTTTTTGAGGATCTGGAACTTTCTTAAAACAACGCATATGAGCTTCTGCCTTTTTTATAATTGTTTCCAATTGTTCATCATGCCATTTTTTATCCTCTAGTATCTCTTCTTCTGACATTTGCGCTTTTTCTGCATTAATTTCTCTTTGCATTTCTTCCAATTCACGCTGTGCAATATCATAATATTTCTTTTCAATCACCATAATCTCCCAACTCCATAAAAAAAGAAACAGTCAACATTTTCGTTACAACTGTTTCCTTTATTTTTGAAGTCCCCGGAGCATTTGTATCACTACATTCTGTTCTTTTTCATCAAGATTATTCCAAATATTCAGAACCTCTTGTTGTGATTCTGATAAGCTTACTGGAACATCCATTCCGGCAAAGAATTGTGCCATTGTTACTCCCAGTGCATCACATATCTTTTCTACAGTAGGCATAGTGGGTAAACTTTCTTTAGCAATAATTTTTCCAATCGAAGATTGAGATATACCAGTCAATTGTGACAGCCGATATTTACTCATATCACGTTTTTTACATAAAGCTATAATATTGTCCGCAATATAATCCTCTGTACGCAAGTAAATACACCTCTTTCCGATAGTAGTTACCTTAATTGTAACTAGAAATCCGAAAAAATATTAGAGGTGTATCTTACAAGTATTTACTAAGGGAAACAGTAGTATTAAAACAAAAAAAATAGAACTATATAAAGTTGTATTCCATTAATGTCAGCTTATTATCTAAATGCTCATATTCTCTTTGTATTTCTTCAATTTTATCATATAGTTTCAGCACTGTCGAACCCTTTATCATTTTATTTTCTTGGCACATCTGCCGGAATTTTTCTTTGTACTCCCCGCAGTATTCTTCCTTTTTCCTCTAATTCCTCAAGTGTTTTGATTTCCTCTTTATCTGCCATGTATTTTCCTCCCAGACATAATTTTTAATACATAAATGATAACCCTTTTTTCGCTGTTGTTCAATTACAACTCATCGCCTTTTTCTCCCATCAATCGACAATCTTCTTTTTGCTATATACATATGATATACTTCTCTTTATACAACCAATTACTGTTGTGTAGCTCACCATTTTTTCTATCTACAACACAAAAAAGTCAAGTTGTGATGGAAAGGAGGTGAGGACATGGAAATAAATTATGCACTTATAGGCAAACGTATAAGAGAAACCCGCAAACAACGAGGATTATCTGCCGAGGAGCTGGCTGAAATTGCTGATCTTTCTACTGTTTATATAAGCTATATAGAAAATGCCAAGCGTAAACCCAGTTTAGAATCTTTAATCAAAATTAGCAACGCACTTGAAATTACTATTGATGAATTACTCTATGGGAACTTGTTATACAATCCTACTGAATATCAAACTGACATTGATTTATTAATGGCAGATTGTACCAGCACTGAAAAACGTTACATATTCGAGGTTCTTTCAGCCATAAAAAACATTTTACGAATCAATGATTGGCATCTATCCTCAAAACACAATTACGATGCTGATAACCCGAATGATTATTAAATCATTCAATAACAATCAAATATCTATTTCTACATAAACCATCCGTTAATCACTTAACCGATGGTTTATGTCTTTTTCAATCCTAAAATTCTATGATAGTTATATCAACTATAAAGGATGTCGCTATTGATGAAAGAAAGTGAAGAACGAAGCAGTAATATTGATGAACAGAAAGCCAGAATCCGGCAAAGATACAAAGGTATTGATCCAGAAGAACTGGAAGTAATTCCGGCACTTCCACCAGAGGATATTTTTAAAACAGAAAAAAAACTACGAGTAGCTGTATATGCAAGGGTATCTACGGATGATCCACGCCAAACATCCTCATATGAATTGCAGAAAAATCATTATCAGGATGTAGTAAATAAAAATCCGAATTGGATGCTTGTAGAAATATATGCCGACGAAGGCATTTCCGGCACTTCGCTTCAACATAGAGATGCATTCAAAAAAATGATTGAAGATTGTGAAGCCGGAAAAATTGATTTAATCATAACAAAAAGTGTATCCCGATTTGCAAGAAACGTTGTTGACTGTATCCGATATGTACGAGAGCTTTCTTCACTCCGTCCACCCGTCGGTGTATTTTTTGAAACAGAGCATTTAAATACTCTTGATCCCAAAAGCGAAATGATTCTGTCATTCATGTCAACACTTGCGCAAGAAGAAAGTCATACCAAAAGTGAAATTATGAATTCTTCCATTGAAATGCGTTTTCGTCGGGGAATATTCCTTACACCTCCTCTGCTCGGATATGACCAAGACGAAAATGGAGATCTTGTAATCAATCCACATGAAGCTAAAATTGTGCAGCTTATTTTTTATATGTATCTGAATGGAAGCAGTACTCAACAAATTGCTGATTCTTTGACAGAACTCGGTTGTAAAACAAAAAAGAATAATGATGTCTGGTCATCCAGTACCATACTACAAATCCTTCAAAATGAACGCCATTGTGGGGATGTTCTGGCGAGAAAAACATGGACTCCGAATTATCTTGACCATAAATCAAGGAAAAACAATCAAGACCGTAATCAATACAGAAAAGTCGGACATCACGAAGCTATTATCTCCCGAGATGATTTCATAGCTGTTCAAAAATTAATTACAAATGCGAAATATGGAAATAAAGAGATTTTACCAGAATTACATGTGATACAAAAAGGCTCTCTAAGTGGATTTATAAGCATTAATCCAAGATGGTCTGGATTTAAAGCCAGAGACTACTTTGAAGCATCTCAAAGCGTCCTTAAACCGGCAAATATGAATGTACCTGATACAATTACTGCTTCCGCCGGTTCCTTCGATTTAAGAGACTATGAAGTTGCCAGAGGACAATTTTTCTCCTCTGTTGGTCGGATTTCTGTTTCTTTTTCATATAAACAGATCTCTTTTAACAAAGATGCTATACGGAAATTTCCAAACATAAAATTTGTCGAACTGCTAATACACCCAAGCTCAAAACTACTTGCTATCCGACCATGTTCCTCTGAAACAAAAAATAAAGTGCAGTGGTCACGTCTCAAAGATGGTCAACTTATTCCAAAACCAATTTCAGGCGCTGCATTTTTGCCAACATTATACGAGATATTTAAATGGGACAAAAAATGCAAATATAGAATATTAGGAGTTGCCCACCAAAAAGACAATGAAAATGTCCTTATTTTCAACATGGACGATACAGAAATACGAATACCGACAAATACCAACGACGTATCCGCCCCCAACAATAACACGCCTGATACAATATCTGATTCTAAGAGTGTGTTAGCTTATCCTGCCGACTGGATGAATAGCTTCGGTAATAATTACTATACTCAGTCTCAAGCGCCAGAATTAACAGAATTTACAGCGGACAAAAACTGGCAGACTGCTTCAGAAAGTAAACCTTATAAAGAACCCGAGCTAAAAACCACTCCCAAAGAAACCATTATACAAAATATAAAGAATATTATTACAGAAATTAAAGGAGACACCCAATGAGCGAGCAACCTATAAATCAATGGAATATGACTACAGAACCTTCTGATATGATGAAAATCAACACACCTATGCCAATAACAGTCGCACCCAGCCCCTCAAATCAAATGGAAGTCATTGACGATGATTCTTTCAGCTATGACGGTTATCAAGTTGTACGTGGCGAATTCTTCGCTCATATTTACGAACCTTCGTTTACATTTAATAACTACAAGGTATCTGTAAATACCGCCTGCATAAAAAAACTACCCGATGTCGAATATGTGCAAATATTAGTCAATCCCATTGAAAAAAAACTGGCTGTCCGTCCCTGTCGAGAAGAAGAAAAAGACTCTTTTCGTTGGTGTTCCTCTGGAAAAAAGCGTTCGCCAAAACAAATCACCTGTCGAATTTTCTTTGCTAAAGTGATATCTCTCATGGACTGGAATCCTAATTATCGGTACAAGATTCTCGGCAAACTAATTCGTTCTGGCAATGAAATACTGTTCATTTTCGATTTAACTTCACCTGAAATATTTCCTCGTACACTAAAAGACAATGGAACTGTAACCACTGCTAGGACACCTTCTTATCCTGAAGAATGGAAGAATCAGTTCGGTATTCCAGTGGAAGAACATCAAAAATCAATGCAAGTCAATATATTTGAAGGCTACGCAGTATTTGACATACAAGAAAAGAAGAAGGCAACTGATAAATCCATAGAAAAAGCAAAAGAACCATCAACAACAGAAAGTGAGGAAAAATCCTATGAACAACAAACACTCTTCCCATCCACTAATATGTATTGACTTTAAAAAGAATCGTATACGAATCCACCGCAATACACTCCGTCAAATTGGTAACCCAGAATATATTCAACTTCTTGTTAATCCTGATCAAAAAATGATAGGTATAAAGGCTAGTTGTGCAGAGGATAAATTGGCACATAAAGTTAAGGATTATTTTGTCATCAATGGTAACAGTTATGAATTGTACAGCCGAGAATTACTATATTCACTTTCCAAGATTAACCTTTCTTGGGAGAAATTTAACATTTTTCGTTTAGAAGGCACTATTTACCCTGATAAGAAAATAGCTCTATTTTCCATGGATAACATCATCACAAAACTGCCACAAACAGAATTCAAATCAGAAATAATGGGAGATGAGTATGCGCAATTATAGTATATATACATTAAAAACAAAACTAGAATTCACCAATTTGTATCAATATCTCAGTGAAAAAGATTATAAACAACTTGAACAACAGATATTATGTCATTCCTATCACACCCCCATCTGCACATGGAATGGTATTGTCATTAATGGTATAGAAGCATATGAATTATTTCGTAAACACAGTATTCCTTTCCGAATAAAAAGACTCCATTTTTCCAGTAAAGAAGATGTAATTTCATGGATATGTACTGACCAACTTAAACGAGAGGATTTAACCAATATCAATAAAAAATACCTGATTGGGAAAAAATATGATGCTGAAAAAATTTTAGTTTCAAGACAACTTTCATCTACGAATAAATCTCATATTTCCGGTGCAAGCATCGCAGCAAAAAAAATATCCGAAGAATGTAATGTAGCAATGGCTACCGTTTACAAATATTCTGCTTACAGTAGTGCACTAGATATAATTGATGAAAAAGTTCCGGATCTTGTCAAACGAGTTCGTTCTGGTCAGCTCTGGATTTCCCAAGCTAATATTATTGAGCTTTCAGGATTACCCAAAGAGCAACTTTTAAGTCTAAATAACTACCTTCTTGCCGAAAAGATAGAACATCTCAGTTATCATGATATGAAAAGGGAATTACTATGGAATAATTACGCCAAACCGATGTTAAGGAAAGAATCTTCCGTTTCTATTCCTTCAATACGCAACCTGCCACAATTTGATCCAGATGCAGAAATTGCAAGTCTTACGTTGACGATTCCCTCGTGGAACAGTTCTATCGAAAGAGTAATAAAAGTTTCAGATTTTAAAATTGCATCTGATACAGCAAAATATAAGCTTAAATATCAGCTTATGTGCCTAATATCAACCACAAATAATATTTTAAAAAAATTGGAGGAAATATAATTATGGATGGAAATAGCGAAGATTTACAAAAGTTTGTTCCCCAAGTGCATTTTGAGCAAATACCTATTAAAAATTTATGTTCAAATCAAGATTACCAACGTAATCTTTCCATCAAACACGTTCAGCGTGCTGCAGCTAATTTTGACCTTTATCAAATAAACCCTGTAAAAGTAAGTAGACGTGATGGGATAAATTATGTGTTCAACGGACAACACACTATAGAGATTGTTGCTCTCGTCTCTGGATCAAGAGAAACTCCTGTCTGGTGTATGGTTTATGATGATCTTGTTTACACCCAAGAAGCAGATATTTTTGCAAATCAGATGAAATATGTCAAATCGTTATTACCTTATGAAATATTCATGGCTAATATTGAAGCTGGAAATGATAGAGAACTTATTATTCGTGACCTTGTTGAATCATATGATCTCTCAATTACTTCTTCCTCTCGCCCCGGAGGTATATGTGCTGTATCCACTTTAATTAATATCTATGAAAAATATGGTTTTCACACTCTTGATCGTGTTTTACGCCTTTGTGTTGCCACATGGGAAGGTGCGCCTATGTCCTTTAGTTCCAATATGCTTAATGCTATTGCCCGTCTGGATAATGCTTATGGAGAAACAATGAAAGATGACACATTTAAAGAAAAAGTAGGGCGTGTCTCTGTCAGAGAAATCAATCGTACTGCCAGAGAACGTCGTGCCGGTTCATTAGGATTCGCAGAAGCTCTTTTACTAGAATACAATAAAAAATCCAAGTATTCACTTCCTTTTGAGAAATTATACACTCATAAAACACCCAAAAAAAGAGAAACCTCAACTGAAGATGAATCCGGTCAAAGTTCCACTCCAGAAGGTCAGTTAGATTTATTTTCTACGGATCAGGACAATGCTCAGGCTCTGCCAAACGAATAGCGCAGAGCCTTATCCTTCGTTCTATCCATACTTTCAAAAGAATCCCCTACTTTAAGGTTCCCTTTCATGCAAGCACTATTTTATCTTATCCCAAATTCATCATCCGCTCCATCCGCCATCTTATATATGAATACCCATTCCAAATATTTGCTTTTACCGGATACTCTTTCCTGTAAACAAATACAGTGTGATATTTAACAAAATGCATTCTACACCAGTTATGTATATCCTTCATATATATGCTATTTATACCGTTCACCCACTGTTCTAAAGACCATATGTCTTTATCTGACAATAACTCCATTATGAACAGTACATTATAATATTGAATGACACCTACTCTCTTCCTTTCCTCTATTAACCTTTTACACAATAACCTATACTTAATGTTCATATCGTTCCTATGTCCTCCCTCTAATCTATATTTTCCATCCTTATACACGTTATATATATAATTGTTATATAGTACATATAAATGCCTGTAACATATCCAGTGCTTCTTCTCCTCTGACTTCACCGACAATAATCCTCTCCGGTCGCATCCGGAGTGCTGTCCTGATCAGATCACGGATATTGATTTCGCCTGTTCCTTCTACATTTGCATTCCGTGCTTCAAGCCGCACCAGATTGGGAATCCCTGTGATCTGCAGTTCCGCGCTGTCCTCAATGGGGATAACGCATCGCAAAACATACACTTGTTATAATCGTTTCAAGAATGGCGTATTTACAAGGAATACTGGCATTTTAAACATAAGAAAAGCACCCTATATTTTAAGAGTGCTAACTTTTTTTATGTTTATTTAATGTTTACTATTTTTAATATGCATGGATTTCCTTTTTTATCAAGCTATATGTTAATAGTTCAATGCTTGATGATTCCACCATTCATCCGCTATAGATGGAATATTATTATAATCAAAATTATCAAAATTAATTTTCTTAATTGTTTCATTATTGAAAGTTGCTTTGATAACAATATCCTCGCTTATGTTCCCATAAGAATCTTGTAAAGGATAAGTAACATTGATATCAACATTAACATTTATATCTTTTTGAATTCCTTTCAGAACATTTGAAATATCCATATACATTCCTTTTACTGTCATTTTAGAAGATAAGCTCTCACTGCCTTTAAATTTTATTAAAGCAAAGTTATTATCGGGAACATAGTTAAAAGTTTCAAGATTTTCTTCCCCAACAACCTTAACAATTGCTTTTCGCAAATCTTCCTCTATTGATGATTTGTTTTCTTCTTTCTGAGCATCTTGAGACTTTGTTGTTTTTGACGAATCTGTTTTTTCCTTTTTAGAATCTTTTTGTTTCTCTTTTTTCTTAGCTTCTTCCTTTTCAGTCTGTTCCTTTTTCTCCTTCTCAGCTTTTTCTTTAGCTTCTTGCTCTTCCTTTTCCTTAGCTTCTTGCTCTTCCTTTTCCTTAGCCTTTTGCTCCTTAGCTTCTTTTTCAGCCTGTTCTTTTTCCTCTTTCTCCTTCTGTGCTTCTATGCGCCGTTGTTCATTTTCAGCTTTAGTTTCTGGCGTTTCAAATACTGCAAACAATACAATGCTCAAAACAAAAACAATTGCAGATATCAATAAACCTCTGGAATATAATTTCTTTTTTGGCTTCTTCCAAATTTTACGCACAATGGACGCAATGATAAAAAAGATACCCGCAAACATTGAAAACATACATAATAACGTTGCTAACATTTCCATAATTATAATTCCTCACTTTCCTTTACTCTTCTCCTATTATACTGAAAACAATCGGTATATTCAACAATTTCTACCTTCTGTATAGTGAAAATATATATTATGGGAGGTATAACATGATTTCATATGAACCTTTATGGAAAACATTGGAAATTAAGGGTTATTCTACATATTGGTTGTTGAATCATGGTGTAGATAGCAAAACTCTTTATAATCTAAAACATAATAAAAATACAACTCTTTTAACCATCGAAAAAATATGTAGTCTTTTAGAATGTCGTATTGATGAAGTCGTTGAATTTAAAAGCGAATAATATAAAACAGATGCCCACCAAAAAAATGAACATCTGTTTTTGTTTATGCTTGCTTATTCAATAATACGTCTAATGCATTTGACGCTTCACGTTTCTTTTCTTCCAGTGCATGAGTATATGTGTTTAATGTAGTTTGTATGTTGGCGTGTCCTAATATGGCTTGTACGGTCTTTATATCCGTTCCTAATGCTATATTCAATGTTGCACAAGTATGTCTTAATCCATGCAGGGGAATCACTGGCAATTTGTTTTCTTCTTTTTCTATTGTTTGGTTATAGTAGTTAATAAAATCAACAAACTTTCTATAAGGCGTGGAAACATTCATTGTTTTACCATAATTGACATTCATCTGAATGAACACATTGTTTTTATCAAATTCTTTTCCTCTATAACCTTCCCATTTACTCCCAACCGTCAACATAAAATTTTTCTGTTCTGTTTTCCATCTGCTCAATAAATCAATCTCTGTTTTAGGTATAGGAATGATTCTATTTGAATTAACTGTTTTTGTTGCCTTTATTGTTTGCCCTTCCTGCACGTGTCCTGCTGATTTTGTGATACTTAAAGTGTTGTTTTCAAAATCTATGTCCTGCCATGTTAATGCAATCAATTCCCCTTTTCTCAATCCACCAAACAGAGATAAACGATAGAATATTTTGAACTGAATTGGCAACATTCTCTCTTTAATATATGTATCTAACTCTATCACTTTACCACTCGGAACTGTTATTTTATGTCCTTTAAACGGAACACTATAGGGCTTGTCCATTGCTTCTAAAAACGTCATTGCTTGTTCAAGTGTAAAATGCTTCACGTCATTACTTTTGTTTCGCTCTCTTGGCAATTCTGCTTTATCACAAGGATTTTCTTCTATAACATTCCATCTAACCGCTGTTCTCATAATGCCACTAATGATTTTATGAAATTTCTTTATACTGGCAATTTTGTAACTTCCTTTTCCGTCTTTCTTTGCATTGTCCTTTGTAAGACTTCTATAAAATTGTTCCAATATAGCAGGTGTTACTTTTGACATTTTATATTTTCCAATAGCAGGAAGAATAACATTTTTCAAATGTCCTTTATAACTATACAATGTTGTTTCTTCTAAATTTTGTTTTGCTTCTTTCTCTTCCCATTCTTTTACAAAATCAGCAAAACTAATTTTATCACCACTGTAAACCCTTCCCGTTTTAACTTGCCGTTCAAAATCAATAGCGAACTCCTGCACCTGTTTTTCTTGCTGTCTCTGGGACTTTGTTTTATCGGGTGTGAATGTTGTTGTTACTCTGATTTGCTTATTGTTGGAATCATACCCATTTGAAACAATAATTTGATAAGCACCCTTTTTGCTGTTTTTTATCTTTCTTATTGTTGCCATATCTTACACCCCTTTTAGTTCTCTTGCATTTTTTCCTCATGTTCTCTTATTAACTTATCCAAAGTTGGTCTTGAAACATTTATTTCTTTTGCAAACTGGACTTTGTTTATTTCTCTATTTTTATATCTGCTATACCATAAGTCAAAATTTTTAATGTCTTTAGCTTTTCGACCTTTGTACTTGTTTTCCTGTTTCGCTATTGCAATGCCTTCTCTCTGCCTTTCAAGCAGGTTACTTCTTTCAAATTCTGCAATCGCACCAATCATTGTTAACATTAGCTTTCCTGTTGGTGTTGATGTATCAATGTTTTCTTTGTTAGAAACCAAATGTACACCTTTATCTTCTAATTGTTCTGCAATTCCTAATAAATCTTTTGTGCTACGTGCAAGCCTAGAAAAATCGTGTATATATATCGTGTCACCTTCTCTGACATATTCTAACATTTCTTTCAACTTCGGTCTGTTCGTGTCCTTTGCTGATACTTTTTCTATATACCATTTTTCTATATCATGCACCTTTAACGCTTCTACCTGTCTTGCTTCATTTTGTTCTACTGTTGATACTCTTACATACGCTACTCTCATATCATCATCCTTTGTTTTCTATTTGATAATACAAGTGTAGCATAATGTAAAATTAAAGTCAATAATATGTTTTACACTTTGTAAAATATTATGTTTTTCAATGTATATTTTACATGTTTTGTTATGTTTTGATTTGTAACATTTAAGTATACCTATTTTGACATTGTTCTATGTTCCTGCATCTTCTGCATTAAATAATATATCGTTGGTTCTTCCTGCATCTTTTCTAACATATGTGAAAGAATTTTATTGAAAAGCCATGTTCTTAATTTATACTTTTCTTTGTACACATCTGTTAGCACTCTGTAAAGTGCTTCTGTTTCTTCCGCTGTTATGTTCTTTACTTCTTTATCCATGTTAAGCTACCCCCATATTTGAATTAAGGAATCTACAAAAATTATCCCATGAAATTAAGTATTTTCTACCAATCAAAACATATGGTAAAACTCCTGTCTTTATCCATGTTCTGATAGTATACGCTGACAATCCACTTTTACTGGCTGTTTCGTCTATTGTTAACATTAAAGGTGCTTTCTGCTCTTGTTCTTCATACATTTCCTTTTTTGTTTGAACCTTTTCTACTACTTTCATATTATTTTTTTTCTTCATATATATAACACCCTTCCTTTAATTTTCTTCTACATCATTAGATGGAACATATTGTGAATGTAACACTGGTTTTCTCTTTGTGTATTCCCTTTTCCCGTTTTTAAAATACGCCCCGTTCTCTGTGCCTTTAAACTGTTCATGTAGTCTATTCAACTTCATTGCTTCTAAAAACAACTTTGTTTCCTCTTTTGCAATTTCATCTAAACGTGGTTGATTTAATTTAATCATTGCTTTCTGGGCAGGAGATTTTATTAAATCAGCTAATTCCTGTTTCATCTGTGTAGTTATAAGTTTTCCATACTTCTCATGTACTGTCAATTTGGTAAGTGCATATGCAATGTTTCTGTTTGTTTGTGCCATTTTCATTTTTTCGGAAATCAACCGTTGATTTTTAATATTATTATTTCCAAGCTGTAATACAATCCCCAATAAAATAGAATCTGATTCCACATCCAATTGTTTACTCGTTTCTATCGAATCATGAGTCAGACTGTTTTCCGCCAGTAGTTTCTGACGCTCATTTTCAAGTTCTGCTCGGTCTGCAATTGTTTTATCAGCCAACTCCTGCACCTTTGTTTCAAGTTCTTCTCGTAAACTGTTCATTGTGTAATCTGCATACTCTCCGTATTTTTCCTTTAAATCTTTAATTTTTCTACTTAAAACAAAACATTCCGCATATGTTTTAGCTTCTTTGATTTTTCTTCCCAGTTCACTACTTTGTCTCGACAAACTGTATCGCTTTGTAGCTTCATCTACCTGTTTATTGTTTGCAATATTTTCTTCAAAATAACTCATTTTCATTTTCTTCCTTTCTTAACCTAAATATATATCGTCTGTTCCCCAATCGTCTGTATCTTCTTCTATGGCTTCATTCCATAGTTCCTGTTCTTCTTTATCAATCAATGACTGGTCTACCTCTGTTCCCTGTCTTGTAATCAACTGAATCCGAATATCTTTGTTTTGCTCTTCCAACCTCTCTGCAACAAAATCTTTCCCATAACAACGGTCTAAGATGTATGTTGCGCACTTATATCTAATGTCTTGGTTGACACTGTTTGCCATTAATTCAAACAATTCTTCCAATGCAGAAACAGAATATTTTTTTAATTGTTTTTTGAAATATGAAACATTCTGCTTTTCCACTTCATTCAATTTTGGTCTGCCAGTCCTGTTCCCGCTTTGTCCTTTTTTCCATGCCACTATTCTGTTCACTCCCTTCTTTCTGATATTGTATTGCTATCACAACTATATTGTTATCTTCTCTTTCCTTTGTTTTCTTGTTTTCCTCTTCCAAACCCCAAAATACCATGTTTAAAATGATTCTGATGAATGTTATATCAAAATCAAAACATAACATAATTAACAGTTTTTGATAATTTCTACACCTCTTGCAAACGAATTTCTCGGAACATTTCCTCCAATTGTTTTACTGTTCCTTCATTTACAACGATTTCTTCCTCTATTGCTTTCGCCTTAATTCTGCTACACTGTACACTTGCACTTTGTTTCGTATTTCCCACCAGTTTATAGAACTTAAACATTGCAGTTCGGAAAATACGGAAATCATATTTGAGAATGTCATATCTCTTTAAAAAGGTCTTATATGCCCCATTTCCCGCTTTTAAATCATTTAACACTAAATTAGTTGCATCTTCTAGGTAAAGGCGGATAGCAGGCATGATACTGGCTCTAACATCCATTACATATCTTTGTATAAGTTTCTGCATGGCTGACTGTTGTAGTATATCTGTTAATACTGAAATCCCTTTCCCTTTTTTCCCTAATGCTTGTGAAACACCTTTGGCATTATACACAAGTTCCATGCGGATTGTCGGATTTATTTTGTTTTCTAACTCTAACTGTCGGTCTTTTCTATAAAATTTACACTGATACCGACCGGTACTGTCTCTTGCAGTTTTGAATCCGTCTATAATTTTTGTCTTTATTGTTCGTGCTTCATGTATGTTTACACCATGACAATGCTCTATTTGTTGTGCGTCTGGTTTTAGCAACGCACGTGCCATTAGTTCTGTTATTGCATCAGCATTTACCCTTGACGGAACACTCTTATTTGCATTAATTTCCAGTTTTTTTACAATGAGTTGTTCTAAATTGTTTGTTCCTAATATTTCTTGTAAATCGTGTTTCACTACGTCTATCACATATTCCAACTTTACGGAATCTAATAGTGAAAATCCTTTCAAATTTGACGGTCTTATTATAGACGGTAACACTATTGTTACATTGTATGTTTCATTCTGCTTTGTTTTATCGACTTCCAAATATAATCGCCCTTGTTTGTTCCTCTTTTCAATTCTTTGTTCTATTTGTTTAGGACATTTACCACTCACTACCATTGTTACGGCGTCAAGTCCAATGACTGCATCATTCAATCAATAGTTCACCCCTTTTCTTTTCAAAATAAAAAGGGCAACAATAACATACATTGAAAATACTTCCTTCAAACTGTTTGTTATTATTGCCCTTGCGTTCATCCACTTCGGCTTGTTATTTGTTATTGTTTGGCAGATATTGTTTGTTGGCTATCACTTACTTGTATTTATCCTAATACAACTCCACAAAAAAACAGACTACGAAAAAATCAATAGTCTGTTCTGTTCTCATTAAATTGTTCTTATATAGAGACATAGAAACACACACCATCTTTTCAACATTAATAATTCAATATGTTTTTTGGACATCAAGGTGTACCGCCTAGGTATTGCTTTCTATGCTAATCCTCTACGCTTATTATTATATCATTTTTTCTCTGGCTTGTCCATATTTATTTAAAGTTTTTTAAATCTTTTTTCATTCCGATGTATTCTATCAGATATTTTATATTCTTGCATATCGCATTCCTAGGATACTTGTAATATTTAAACTTGATACCATACTGTATATGATGCAATATACACCACTTGCAAATACTTTCTACCGTTACCATTCCCATTTCTATTTCTTTTCTGAATACATCAATAAAATACTTCTCTGATTCTGTATTAGCTTTAATAATAATACTAACATTATAAATATCAATCATATAAAATTGTGGCATATAACAACCCTTTCTTCCTTTGTAAATTATGTTTATTTTATGTTTAAAGTTACGATAAACCAAAAAAAGTGCCTTTAGAATAGAACAAGCCAAACTCCTGCAACCCCTTTGTTTTAAAGGAAAACTGCACATTGCTAAAAATTAGGAAAAGTGCGTTTTAGTTTCAATGGTAATAATACGTTCTTCTTTCGGAATAAAATCCGACAATACATTCAGAAAGGTTGTCTTTCCTGATCCTGTCCCTCCGCTGATAAAAATGTTATACTTTGCCTTCACGGCCTGGATCAGCATTGCCGCCGCTTCTTTTCCGATAGAACCTGTGTCGATCATCGTCTCCATCGTAATCCTGCTTTTCGGAAACTTTCTGATCGTAACAATCGGTCCATTAAGCGCAACCGGCGGCAGCACCACATTTACTCTGGATCCATCCTCCAGTCTCGCATCTACGATCGGTGTTGCCTCATTGACAACCCTGTTACAGCCTGCTACCATCTGCTGAACCACATCTTCAAGCTTTCCCTTTGAAAGAAACTTTTTATCGGTTTCATAAATCCTTCCGTTACGCTCGATGAAAATCGGCTGCGTTCCATTGATCATAATTTCCGTAATCTCTTCATCCTCGATCAGCTCCTGCAAGATATCCAGCTTCCTGAACGCGTTAAAAAGCTCTCTCCCGAGAATTGCCTTTTCTCCAAGCGGAATGAACTCTTCTTTCGATTTTTCTTCCAGTATCCTGTGGATCAGTTCCAGCAGCTCTTCATCGCTTGCTTCCTTCGACAGATCCATCTGCGCCAGAATTTCTTCATGAAGTTGTTCTGCCCTCCGCATAGAAGAACCTCTTTTCTGTACTTTCTTTTAATAACTCAACTGTTTCTTTTACTGTCTGACGCATATTTTTCCTCATATTGATATACATGGTACGCGACTCCAGCTCCTGATACCGCAGTACCTTCAACATATGCTGGTACTGCGCAATTTTTGCCATCGCATATACATCCTCCGCACACGGCATGAGAATCTGGTCACACAGCCTTAACAGCTGAAACACATCCTCCATCCCATTTCCGATATCCAGAATGATCACGCTGTATACACTTTGGCCGATCAGTCTTTCAAATAGAGTTTTCCATTCCTCTATATGCACAGCACGAAGATCTGTCCATACTTTCATTGGTGGGATATAGTCCAGATCACCCATTCTTTTTACCATGGATGCAATCCGTATCCCGATATCATCTCTTTCCTGTTTTGCATAGTAAAGAACATTTGCCAGATCAGGAGCATCCTGATCCCGGAAATATCCTCCCATGCCTGCATAGGTTTCCAGATTCAGATACAGCACGTCCTCTGACTGTGCCAGTGCTTTCCCAAGTTTCAGTGAAAACGTTGTCTTTCCAATTCTGTGAACCGGTGAATATACTCCAAGGATTCTTCCATTTCCGTTATCCGCACACGATCCCGGAAACTTCTCCTCCTGAAGGCCTTTTAAAATCCCGGTCATCAGTCCGTCAACCGGCTGATATTTCCGAAGCTCCGTTTCCTCCTCTCCCAGATCCACACAATGCTGTCTCGTCAGAATAATTCTCTTCCCGGTAAAAATCTGCTTTCTTTTTTCATATGGAACATCCTCACTGATCAACAATACCTTTATCAGACCAATCTTCAGTAACTCCTGTACCATTTCCGGCGACGAACAGATTCGCACTCCTGCTGTCACCTCTTTTTTCAAAAGCAGCGCCTCCGCAAGTCTTTTGACATACTCTTCTTCTGGATCACAAATTAAAATTTCTCTGTCGATTCTTTGCTCTGCTCCTTTCCGGCATGTCCGCCCTTTTTCTTTCAAACTTTGAATCAAATGCCGAATGGCATATGACGGAACACGTTTGCATTCCTTTTTTGACACAGTATTTATCAGAATATAAATACTGCTGAAACTGATTTTTTGATTTTCTAACTTATTGCTTTGCCTCTCTTGTAAGACGTATTATATGCGCCACTTTTCCCTTTGTCCATAGCTTTAAACCAGAAAAAAACGTTTTGCGCAACACCTACATAAACTGATAAAACATAATCCCATAAAGCATGGCAACTCCCGGAATTCCAAGACATCCGGACACAAAAAATGACAGGACATTTAGTCCGACAGAAACAGGAATGTTTCTATAGTCCATCCATTGATTGACCAGAAAAATACTGCCCATTCCTGTCAAAGCCCTGACAATAAAGTTTATCTGCCATGATCCTCTTCTTTTCATGCTCCGCCACCTCCTGCTCTATCTTATGAACTTTTTCACACAGATATGTTTTTTACCTCTGAAAAGAATTTCCTATAAAAAAAGAGCGCCACTGTCTGCACTTCACAGTCCAATGGCACTTCCCCATATCTTTTATAATTCAATTTCCACTTTTCGCCCGGTCCGGTGATACTGATGGTATCGCACCCCGGCACAGTCAAACATCATTTTAGATGCTTTTACAGAAGTTGTATCTGCATACTTGTCTGAATCATAGATTACTTCTTTGATTCCACTCTGAATGATCGCTTTTGCGCATTCATTGCACGGAAAAAGCGATACATAAAGTTTGGCTCCTTCAAGACTTCCTCCACTGTAATTCAAGATTGCATTCAGTTCACTGTGTACGGTGTATACATACTTTGTCTTCAGCGGATCCTCACCTTCCCGTTCCCACGGAAATTCATCATCCGAACAGCCTCGTGGCAGACCGTTGTATCCCATTGACAGAATTTTGTTATCTGCACTTACGATACAGCATCCCACCTGGGTATTCGGATCTTTTGACCGTCTTCCCGAGAGAATGGCAACTCCCATAAAATATTCATCCCAGGAAATATAATCCTGTCTTTTTCCACTCATAATCGGTTCCTCTATTTTGTTCCGAAAATACGGTCTCCGGCATCTCCGAGCCCCGGAACAATATATCCATGTTCATTTAACTTTTCATCCAATGCTCCAATATACACTTCAACATCCGGATGAGCTTCCTGAAGCTTCTTTACTCCTTCCGGTGCTGCAATAATACACATAAAACGGATATTTTTTACGCCTCTGTTCTTCAGCATCTGGATCGCTGCGATACAGGATCCTCCCGTAGCAAGCATCGGATCTACTACAAATACTTCTCTTTCTTCACAGTCAGCCGGAAGTTTGCAGTAGTATTCTACCGGTTCAAGAGTTTCCGGATCACGGAACAAACCGATATGACCTACTTTTGCAGCCGGAATCATCGCAAGCATACCTTCTACCATTCCAAGTCCTGCTCTCAGGATCGGAACAACAGCAAGCTTCTTTCCTGCAAGCTCTTTTGCTGTCATCTTGCAGATCGGTGTCTGGATCTCGACATCCTGTAATTTCAGATCTCTGGTTGCCTCATAGCACATCAGCATTGCAATCTCACCGATCATCATTCTGAAATCCTTTGAACCTGTTTCCTCTCTTCTGATAATCCCGATTTTGTGCTGAATCAGCGGATGATCCATTACGTGTACATTTGACATTTGTTTTTTGCCTCCTCGTTTAACTTATTGGCAAGTTTTTTGACATACCCCTGGATCATCTCATACATCTGCTCATACTGTTCCTGTGTCTGACCATATACAGACGGAACCTCTTTGCTTCCATTTACAAATTCACATAGTGTATAAACCTGTCCTTTTCCCGGATAATCATTCTGTATCTTTTGTTTGATACTATCCTGCATTGCCAGAACAAGCGTATCTTCCCCAAATTCCTCTTCTGATAATGCAACAGTCTCATATCCTTCTGTCTCAATATGATGTCTCGCCAGAAGTTCTTCTGCTCTCGGATTCAGTGGCTCCGGGAAGAGAACCACAAGTCCTCTCGCACACACCTCGTATTCCTGGAAAAGCGGCTGCTTTTTCAGAATTGCTGCTGCGATCGGAGCACGACAGTTCGCGCTGTTGCTCACAAATACAATCCTGCGGTAATCCTGAAGCTTCGTGATCTCAGATGCCTGCAGTACATGATGTCCTGCTGCTTTGCCCAGCCGGTTCATGATCGCAGTTCCGATACCTGCCTCCGGAAATGCTTCACTGTAAATGTAATCAACTTCCTCTTCATCAAATTCACGTAGGACTTTATAAAGGTTTCTCGCAACCGTCTTTTCATTCACACGGGAACCTATGCATTTTACTACACCGGTCGTATACTGATCAACCGATTCATTAGACGCAATGATCCCCACCTTATATCCAAGTCTTACCTGCTCGTAAGCAATCTGCTTGATCGCCCGAACAGCCTCTTCAGGCTCTCCGTCAACAATGATCATCTCTGCCTTCGGCGCGTAGTGACGGTACTTCATTCCCGGTGCTTTCGGTGCTTTTGTGCTGTTCTCTGAAATCAAAGTTTCATCTACAGCCACCTCACCGATCACTTCACTTAACATCTCTTTTGTGATCGCTCCCGGTCTCAGGATCATCGGTGGTGTCACCGTCATATCCAGAATCGTAGACTCTACTCCGATATCTACACTTCCTCCATCCAGAATCATCTCGATCTTGCCACTTAAATCCTCTGCCACATGCTGTGCTGTCGTCGGGCTCGGTCTTCCGGATGTGTTGGCACTTGGTGCTGATACATATCCGCCTCCTGCAAGGATCAGCTCACGGGCAATCTCATCATCCGGCATACGCACAGCGACCGTTTCCAGACCACCGGTTGTTCCCAGCGGAACTTTTTCGTTCTTATTGAAAATCATCGTAAGTGGCCCTGGCCAGAAATGTGCCGCGATCTCATCTACAATAAGTGGTACAGATTCAACGATCGCACCCAGATCCTCCAGTCTCGCAATATGGACGATAAGCGGGTTGTCTGACGGGCGTCCTTTTGCTGCATAGGTCTTTTTCGCTGCCTCCTCATCAAGCGCATTTGCCCCCAGTCCGTAGACTGTCTCTGTCGGAAATGCCACCAGACCGCCGTTCTTCAGGATTGAACCGGCTTCTTCCATAATCACCTGATCTATTTGGTTTCTGTCTATTTTTTTTATTATTGTTTCCATGTGTTTCATTATAGCATTATCCACATGGCATGGCAATTTTAATTTCCATACTCGTTCAGGTATTCCAGACATTTTGCGATTCCTTTTGCAACAGCTTCTGCAACCTGCTCCTGATATTCTTCTCCCGACAATTTTTCTGCCTCTTCCGGATTAGTCAGAAAGCCGCATTCCACGATCACCGTAGGCACTTTTGTCCGCCTCAGAAGATAATAGGTCTCATTTGCTTTTGCCTGCCTGTGATTTTCCGGATCAATCTCCTGCAAACTTTCCTGCAGGATCTTCGCAACAGCCTCTCCTTCCCGGGAATGGCTGTAATAAAACACCTGCGCTCCATGAATTTCCGGGTCTTCATAGCTGTTCTGATGGATACTCACTGTAAGGACAGGTTTCGTCTCGTTGATCATCTTCACTCTTGCCTGCATATCTTCTGTCTTTTTACTTCCGTCTCCTGTTGTTACAAGCCCTTTATCCTCTTTTCTTGTAAGCTCTGCTGTTATCTTTTCCTTTTCCAGACATTTTTTCACTTTCTCAGTAATCGCCAGATTGATATCCTTTTCCAGAAGGTTATTCAGCCCGATTTTTCCCGGATCACTTCCCCCGTGTCCGGCATCCAGGATTACCTGAGCCTGCTTTGCCTCCACCTGATCCGCCTCGGTATACCTGCTTAATGTATAGCTGCCATAAATACATCCCGTCAGTAAAATAAGAGCCAGAATCCACTTTATTTTGCTCTTGAAAATAGTTTTCCCCCTTTTTACCATTTCACTGATTTTTTTATTCAAAAAAAGAGCCTCCTGCATATATTTTTACAAATATATGCATGGAAAGCTCTTTTCTATACCTTTCTCATTATGTAATCAGTTTACATATTTCTGAATCAGATCCCAGATATCGGAAGTCTCAAATCCAAGTTTCCATGCCGCCGTTCCTGCCAGATTATTGTCCTTCATAAGTCCGAGTTTGACTTCAAGTGAAGAAGCATCCTCCAGCCAGATCCTGTAGGTTGAATCGTTATCTCCCTGCCACTCTGCATAGTTCTGCTTCGCCGTATCATCCCATGTCACAGTTGCTCCGGCTTCGCTTACCCGCTGTGCCGCTTCTTCCATGCCAAGTGCTTCGCTGGTAACTTTCATTGAATAGCTTGCAGCCTCGGTTCCCTGATCTTCCGCACGCTCTTCGTCCGTCTTCGGTGTCTCATTCCACAGCCTTGTATAGAATGGCACTGCATTGATCACCTTATCTGCCGGTACATCCCGCAGGGTTTCTTCAATTCCCTCTTTTACATAATTGTAAGATGCCACAGAACCTGCTTCATAGGAACCGGCAAAATGTTCATCATATCCCATAATGATCACATAATCTGCCATAACCCCCTGTTCTTCTCTGTGATAATGTGTGTTATAACCCTTCGGCACATAATTATCTACAGAAAGGACCAGATTGTTCACCCGGCACAGCACAGAAAGCTCCCGGATAAACTGAATGTAATGCTCTCCGACATCCGTCGGTATCTGTTCAAAATCCACGTTGATTCCGTCAATTCCATTCTGAAGTGCTGCATTTACCAGCTGATTCTCCAGATTCTCCCTGCTTGAAGTATGACTGAGCAGCTCCATATCGTCTACATTCTGGTCGAAATTATCCACCAGCGCCCATACTTCCAGTCCACACTGATGTGCATAATCCACATAGTCTGTACTTGCAATGGAACTGATATTTCCGGAATTATCCGTTACACTGAACCATGTAGGGGAAATCGTATTGAGTCCTTTTGTAGCTGCAAGCGCATCTTCAATCCCTTCGTTGGCAGCTTCACTTGTGACCTGATGCCATACCAGATTGATCTTGTAATCTTTCTTGATTCCTGTATAATCCGGTTCCTCAAATTCTCTTGAGATTGTCTCTTTCTTGGCATCCTTCAGCTTTGACTTCTGAATATACCCGACAATTCCGGACTTTGTACAGACTTTTTTCCAGTCACTTACATCTTCAAGAACCGTAAGCTTATCTCCCTTTTTCACTTCTTCGAGCACCGGACTTTTTACACCTCCCAGAATCCTTACCTGGGAATCATCCTTAACCTTTGCCGTCTGACGCTCTCCAAACTTACTGGTGATCACGACTCTTGCCGGATCTTTATAAACTTCGTAGTCAAAATTTGCATATTTCTGCAGGAAATCCAGTGCAATATATGCTGTATCTCCTTCTGTCTTTACAATTGTATAATCCTCACTGTTCACAGTATCTAAAACAGAATAATCCTTACTGTCTGCCGCTACCTTTACCATATCTCTCGGCAGTGTATACAAAAGTATATGCTCATTGGAATCCCAGTAAAAACGATCGCTGATATAATCCTGTACAAAGTTATAAGACAGATATGCAGTTCCGCCTTCTGTAATTGCCTGAGCATCCAGTACCTCGTTGTTGATCGTTACACCCATCTGCGACTTTGCCGTAATTCCAAAATATTTATTCAAATCATAGGTTTCTTTTGTCGGCCCATACTTTATCCAGTATATTGTTCCACCGGCAAGCCCAATGACAACTATAAAGATCACCAGCAATGCAATACACACGTTTCTGACACGGCGACGTCTTTTTCTTGCTCTTCTCCGTCTCTGATAACCTACGCCCGGATCCTCGTATCTTGCAGCAGCTTTTCTTGCTGCCGCAGCTTTGCGTCTGCGCTCTCTTTCCCTTTGCTCATTGGTCATTCTTCTTTCGTCCACATGACACCTCCTGTTTGCAGCATATTTTCACAGCTTAACTAAGCTTGTAATATGCGCATACTTTAGGTTATTATACCACATATATCTACCATTTGTACACATCTGAGAACTATTTCCATTCTCCACAGGTCATGTCCTGGCGAGGGGGCTCTGCTCTTTTCATTCCACCTGTGAATGGTCTGTTCCTATACTGTTAAAATCCAGTTCACGGATCATTCCCTGTTCATCCAGAATATAATCCCGCATATAATTACTTTCTTCTCTTACCATATGCGCTGACACGATCTGAAGCGGACTTGCCGGAAAGCCATTCATCTGCATCCGGACACCACTACGCTCATAATTTGTCAGTTCTGTAAATAAATCCTGATACTTTTTCTCTTGCTCGTCCATATTTCCCCCTTGAGTCAGACAGTTTTTACGGCAAAAAGCGACCATAAGGCAACACTTGTGATATATTACTTCTCCTGTGCTTTTTCCGATGACAAGAAAATGATCACTGTCCATACTTCGGTTCAATTGTTAGGTTCTGTTGATAAATCGTCTGATATGACCTGAATGTACTTGATTCTGTACGCTGTGTGCGAAATGCGTATGATAAATTCAAGATTTGTGCGATTGACTGGTCTGTCTTATTTTCCTGTAACGCCATTATAAGAAAGAGTTTATAAAAAAGCAAGCATTTTTTATTTTTTATTTTGTTTACATCGTTCCGTTTTTTGTTTATACTATTAGTAATTGTTCAGATAGATTTTTGATTGAATAGGAAGTGATACTTTATGAAGATAGAAAAGATAAATGATAATCAGATCCGCTGCACACTTACCCGTGATGATCTCGCCCAGAGACAGTTAAAGCTCAGCGAGCTTGCTTACGGCTCCGAGAAGGCAAAGTCTTTATTCCGCGAGATGATGCAGCAGGCCGCTTCTGAATTTGGATTCGAAAGCGACAATCTGCCACTGATGATCGAAGCAATCCCGACCGCCGGTGATTCTATCGTTCTGAATATAACCAAAGTTGATGATCCGGATGAACTGGATACCCGTTTTTCCAGATTCACACCTACTCCTGCGGACGAAGCTGCTGATAAGCACAAATCCGTGCTGGAACATCTGAAAAAGCTTGACGGAGCCGAAGATTTTCTCGACATTCTCCGCCAGATGAAAGAGGCTGTATCCCAGCTCCCGGAGAACCCGGAAGCACTTGCCGATACTCCGGTCCAGGAACAGGCTCCTGCTTCAGAAGCCAAAGAAGCAGCTCCTGCTGAACCTTCTGTTCCACCGGTCCGGCTTTTCTCTTTCTCAAGACTTGACAGTGTGATTCATGCCAGTCATTTTTTAGCTGAGATGTATGATGGTCCGAACACACTTTACAAGGATGAAGCAGAGAACATGTACATCCTGACACTTGCACAGGGAGAGCATCCGTCTTCTGATTTTAACCGTATCTGTAATATGCTCTCCGAGTATGGTTCACCGGAACAGGGTGGTGGTATATCACTTGCATTTCTGGAAGAACACTGTGATATGATCCTTGCCAAAAACGCAATACAGACTCTGACTTCATTTAAATAACAGACAAATCCACAATTTTTAACTTGGCGAAAAAAGACGGGGACGGCAGATTAATGATCTGTCGTCCCCGTTAAATTATATCTTTTATTTATTCACGGTCTATGCTTCAGCTGCTAAGAGTGCGTTGATCTTTGCGATAAGAAGATCTGCATCAATTCCATGAACCATTGCTGCTTCTTCAAGAGACTCACCCTGTGAAGCCGGGCATCCAAGACAATGCATTCCAACTTCCATAAGAACCGGTGCTGTCTGTGGAGCTACCTGAAGTAATTCGCCAATTGTCATTGTTTTTGTTACTTCGACTGCCATCTTTCTTCCTCCTTTGCTTTTCGTATCCCTTATTATAATACCATTTATCCCAAAAAACAACCTTAATATCCGACTGTATTGCTCGGTGATATGCTCCCTTTTAGGTAGACAAGTAAAATAATATAAAACTTGTTACCTGAA
>ERZ773188.1046-NODE-1046-length-32969-cov-3.584675_pt1 | contig 32969 bp, 26 predicted proteins | sample MGYA00581011_ERZ773188 | MGnify/ENA primary metagenome ERZ773188 (study PRJEB29015, sample SAMEA2737798) | human gut metagenome | biome: human gut; feature: human-associated habitat; material: faeces | place: China | collected 2012 ...
CCCCGCCACAAATAGAAAAAACGCACGGTCGACGACCGTGCGTTTAGCATGATTCCGCAGCCCGTCGCTGCATTCCCGTATCGTCATATCACCGTATTTACCCTCTCGCCGTATCACCGCGGCTGGCAACCGGGACAATAATAGATACTGCCCCCCAGGTAGTTTTCCTTGCAGATCAGGGAACCGCAACGGGGACACGGCTCCCCTGCCGTATTTTTGGACAAACGGGGACGGTATCCGCCGGGACGGCCGAACAGATCGGTTTCCGAGTCGCGGCCTCCCAGACGCAACATCTCCCGGAGCGTCTCCCGGACGGACCGGAACAGTCGCTCTTTTTGCTGCCGGGTCAATCCGGAAATTTTGATTTTGGGATGCATGCCCGCCCGGTAAAGTATATCCTGCAACACCCCGTTGCCGAGACCGGGAATCGTCTGCCCGGTGGCCAGGAACGCCTTGGCGCTCTTTTTCTGCGCGGACGGTTCATCCAGCAACGACATGAAATAGGAGAGGTCAAAAGCGTCGGACAGCACCTGAGGTTTCTCCTTCGCACTGCGGTAGTAAGGCTCCAGCGGACCGGGAAACTCACCCTGTGAAAAACACCACACCCCGCCGTACATCCTCACCGACACCACCAGACAACTCTCGTCCCCGAACCCGATGAGCAACTGGTGCTTGTCCGGCAAATCGGCACCGGGTTCGAGATAGGTAAGGTTCGCTCCGTCGCTGAACAGCAGCGCCCGTTCTCCGACTGCCAGTTCCACCATGCCGCCCCGCGCACGGGCCTTCCCGACCCGCTTACCCAAAAGCACGCCTTCGTAATCGATTCCGGGTGAAATAAAGGTAAATTTGTGAGGCGAATGGAACACCACCACCTCGCTGATATACTTGCCGCACACAGCATCATTGAGCTGCCGGGAGAGGCAAACGGCTTCGGGAGCTTCGATCATAGCGGACAAGACGGTTTATGAAACGATCAGCCGTAAACAATATCGCAGCAGACCGGCAAGACGATTAACAGGTAACCGGCAGGAATTTACGCGGCCGGACCGGCAACATTTTCAGCGGCTTCTTCACGCGCCTTTTGCCGCTCGACACGCCCTGCCAGCAAAATACTGCATTCGTACAGGCCGTAGAGCGGAATCACTACCAGCAACAGGCTGAAAATATCCGGCGGGGTAATGATCGCGGAGATGATACACAGCAGAATCAGCGCATGACGGCGGTAGCGCCTCAGGAACGAAGCGGTGATCAATCCCATCCGCGCCAGGAAATAGACCAGCAGCGGAAGCTGGAACACCACCGCGCAGGCGATCGACACGCTCAGCACCGTGGAGAGGTACGAACGCACGTCGATCATGTTGGTGATTTCGGGGCTCGCCTGGTATCCGGCGAAGAAACTGACCGACAACGGAGCGATCAGGAAATAGCCGAAACAGAGCCCTGCAAAAAAGCAAAGCGACACATACAGCACGAACATCCTGCTTTTGCGGCGTTCGTGTTCGGTCAGCGCCGGCACGACAAAACGCCATATCTCCCACAACAGGTACGGTACCGCCACGGCAATGGCGGTCGCCAACGCCACCTGCATGTGCAGGTTGAACTGGCCGGCCAGCGCCGTGTTGACCATATTGAACTTCATCTGATTGATGCAAACCCGGTTATCGCCGAAAACGGCGTACGAGAAGTCGCACAGCCACCGGTTCGTCGGGAAATCAGGCGACTGAGGCCCCATCAGCACCATATCGATGATAAACTTCTTGGCGACGAATGCGACGATCATGATGATGAACAACGCCGAAAAACCACGCACCAAATGGGGACGCAAAGCATCGATATGTTCAAAAAAAGTCATCTCGTTGTCGGATGACTTTTCCCGTTTATCGGACATAACTTTCGTGTGGATTTATCCGCAAGGTTTATTTGGCGGCGTCGTCTTTGGTAGTTTCGTTCCGGGGAGCCTGAGGAGCGGTCGGGGCAGTCGTTTCGTTGGTATTCTCAGCCGTGTAATCTTTGTTGACCGCGTCTTTGAACTCTTTCACGCCGCGTCCCATGCCGCGCATCAGTTCCGGAATTTTCTTTCCGCCGAACAGCACGATAATCAGGATGACGATGACCAGTATCTGAGTCGGGCCGATGACCCCCAGAGGCAACATGAATGCTAACATAAGATTTAGGTTTTAGTTAATTCTTCAGGATGTGTTTGCAAATATAACATAAAAAACGATCATTTTATTTTTTGCAGGCAGAAAAAACGCCCGGCCCGATTGTATTCGGAGCCGGGCGCTGTCATTACTCAGCAGATCAGGCGGCTATTTCTTGAGGATCATTTCGTACTCGCCCGAGCAGAGGTTCATCGTCGTGGCTCCGTCGGCGGTCTTAATCTCCGAAGCTCCCGCGTCCTTCTTGAAGTCGACTCCCGAGATACCGGCGAGTTTGACCGTAGCCGACGTATTGGCCGGGATCGTCACCTTCCACTCGATATTACCGTCCTCACGTTTCCAGTGGCTTTTGATCTCACCCGAAACCGACTTGTAAGAGGCCTTCACATAGTCGAGGCCGTCGATGAATACGGGCTCCATCTGGATTTTTTTGAAACCGGCCGACTGCGGATCGTTGCGGATACCGGCCAGGTCTTCGTAGAACCAGATCACCAAGTCGCCCAACAGCATAACATGGTTGCCCGAATTCATATTCGGCGCACCGGTATCGCCGTTCCACAGCTCCCAGATCGTCGTAGCGCCCTTCTTGGCCATATACCCCCAGCTGGGATAGGTTTCGTTGGTCGCGATCTTGTAGGCGAGGTCCTGCGCACCGTGCTCGGTCAGACCGCGCATCAGGTGCTGGATCCCCAGTACGCCCACGCTGACGTGGCCGTCGAACTCGCCCACTGTTTTATCAACGATATTCTGGAATACCTTGCCTTCATATCCTTCGGGAACCAGGCCGAGACGCAGCGAGAGAATGTTACCCGTCACGGTGTTGTCGCCGAATTGGGGGGTCAGCACCGGAGCGAGTCCTTTACCGCTCGATTTCATGCCGTTATTACCATACTGAGCCGTCTCATAATTGAAGAACTTCTTGTTGTAGGACTCCTTCATTTTGGCTGCCAGCGCCTGGTACTCGGCTACATCGGCCTCGTTGCCGGTCAACTGGGCGAACTGGCTCATCATCTGGAGCAGGCTGTAATAAACGGTCGTTCCCAGAATTTCAGGCCGGGTTTTGCGGGACGGATCTTTCGAATGGATCAATTCCGGACTTTCGGGCGGCATGCACCAATCACCGTAGCGGTCCGTAATGATCACATTGTCTTCCATACAGTTCTGCTGCATATAGTGCATCCACTTGCGCATCGCCTGGTAGTGGGTCTCGATGCCGCTCTTGTCGCCGAACTGACGGTAGAGCATATCGGCTACGTAGAAGTAGGCCGCCGGCCAGGTCACGTCGTCTCCGTAAACGGTCCACGTACGGGGAGATACGTCGGAAATACGGCCCTGGGCATCGCGCGAATCGTAAATGTCCTGCAGCCATTTCTTATACAGCAGCGCATTGTCGAAAATAAAGCTCTCACCCAGTGCGCCGGTCGTGCGGTCGCCCAGCCAGCCGAGGCGTTCGTCGCGCTGCGGGCAGTCGGTCGGCATGCCGCGGTAGTTGCCGCGAATACCCCAGTAAGCGTTCTTGTAAATCTGGTTGATCACCGGATTCGAGGTTTCGAACTCGCCGGTCGTCTCCATCTTGTCGTAAATCACCTTGCCGGTGAATACGTGAAGCGCAGGTTTGTAGCTCAGGCCCGATATCTCGACGTAACGGAAGCCGTGGTAGGTAAAGTTGGGTTCCCATTCGAACTCGGCATCCCAGGCAGGGATATAGGTATCGGTGGCTTTGGCCGAACGCAGGTTGGCCGTAAACAGCGAACCGTCGGGCTGGAGCGTCTCGGCGAAGCGGAAGGTGATGGGCTTCTTGATCTGCCCTTTGAGCTTCACATGCAGCCACCCCACCATGTTCTGTCCCATATCGAGGATATAGTTACCGTTGGGCCGCTCCATGATCGCCACGGGTTTGATCTCCTCCATGATACGGATGTTCTCGTTGGGCTGTGCCACCAACTTGCCGCCCGGTGCGGGCAGTTTCTGAGCCGCCATCCATTTGTAGTTGGTCTCATATCCGGTTTTGTTCCACCCAGGCAGTTCGTTGAAGGCATTGTATTCCTCACCGTCGAACTCGTTGTTCGCGACGATCGGCCCCCGTGCCGTGGCCTGCCACGTCGTGTCGGTCACGACCAACTCCTTGGTTCCGTCCTTGTACTCGATCTCCAACTGCGCCAGCAGGCGGGGCACACCGAAACCGCGGATACCGGGTTGCGCATCGGGAAGAACCGCCCGTTGCCGAGGATTACGCCGATCGTGTTGTTCCCCAATCCGAGCAATTTGGTTACGTCATACGAGTTGTAGTACATCGTCGCCGGGGCATGTGTCGGCATCGACTCGAAGACATCCTCGGTAATCTGCTCGCCGTTCAGGTAGCTCTTGGCCGACCCACCGGGACAAATGTAAAGTACAGCACGTTTCACACCCTCCTTTACAGGAAATTCTTTGCGCAGGTAACGAGCTGCCAAACGGGTGAGTATCCCCTTTTTGGAAGTCGAATCGCCAAGTTCTTCGCCGGGATTCGTGGCTCCCGCAATACCGATCCACTCGGCCTTCCAGGCGGCGGAATCAAGCAGTGCGGTCGCAAAATTCTCGGTCTCGCTCCAGGCCGTGCGCCCTTTGTTGGTCTTCACACGCACGCGCCAGAAATATTCGGTAGCGGACTGCAACGGAGATCCGCCGTAAGCAATGAACAGCGAAGTGTCCGAATTGACAAAACCCGAATCCCACAGCAGGTTCTTTCCTTTTTCCAATTCCTGGGCCGAGGCCGCCACCTGAATCTGGTAGGCGACCTGGTTCACATTGGATTTCTCGGATTCGATCTGCCACATAAACCGCGGATGGGCCGTTCCCACCCCGACCGGATTTTCACGCAGTTCGACCCGCAACTCATCCACCTTCACTTTCGAGGTAGAGCAGGCGAATCCGAGCCACGCCGCACAAACGGCGACAAACAGCACTTTTTTCATAAGCAATCAGGTATCAATTAAGGTTAATAATCTATTTCTGCTTAACAGGCGTCATCACGACGGTAAACGAATAGTCGCCGTACGGAAGCCGGTATTCGGGACGCGGCAGCGCTCCCCAACTGTCGACACAACCGAGCCCCATCTGGTAGCCGTCGAGCGACACGCAGGTCAGATCCCGTTCGTGCAACTCGCCCGAATGGCGCTGGTGCTTCACCTCCCCGTCATCGAGGTCGCCGGTCAGGTAGTGCAGCGCCGTGGCAAAAAACGGCTTTGCGGAGGTAAACATCACGCCCCGGCCGTCGGCATCCGTCACTTTCCACCAGCGCACATCGCTTTTGGACCCGGTCTCCTGCGGGCGTACATACGGGTAGAACTGCTCCGAAACCGACTGTCTGTAGCACCCCATAAACGTCGAACTTTTCCGGTCGGCATAGTTTTCCCCGGGGCCCCGGCCATAGTACACGATCCGGTCGAAATGCTCCGGCATCACCAACTGCATCCCGAAACGGAACATATCCGGGATATCCTTACGAGAAGGATCTGCCGTCAGTTTTTCGGTTACGGAGAGCTGCCCCGCCCCGTTCATTTCATAACGCATTTCGAGCGTCGCCGAGAGTTCCGGCAGCTTATACAGTGCCGTCACGGCGGCACTGCCCGCACCGGCTCCCGCCTGTGCGAGCGTCATCTCCTGCAACTCCATCGCGGGCTGCTTCCAAACAGCATACTTGGTTTGCAGGTTCGCACCGAAATCGTTGTCGGTCGGCGCACGCCAGAAATTGGGGCGCAGCGAATAACCCGTTTTAAGCATTTCGACGCCTTCGGCCTTATACGAGTCGAGCCAGCCGGTCGAGCGGTTGAACACCGCCTTTACCCGCCCTGCGGTCAACTCATAAACCGCAATGTTTTCATATGTTTTTACCCGACCGGCATCGGCTGCGAACCCGGCGGCAGGTTTCGTTCCGGAGCGTACCGCCAGTTGCTGGCGTGCCACCGGATAACCGGCAGGCAACAGATCGGTCGCCTGCTTGAGTTTATAAGCGACATTCAGGTAGAGATCGTCCTCACTCCCCCCAGGCACGTTGTAACCTTCGAGCGTAACGGTTCCTGTCTGCTGCGGGGCAACCGGCAGCTGATTCACGCCCCCCTTCGAAAGCACATAACCTTTGGGCCCGTTGACCAGTTCCCACTCCAGGTAAAGGCCGGACAGATCGGTAAAGAAATTTTCGTTATAGACTTTCAGCACGCCTTTGTCCATATCGCCGGGGGTCGTCCAAACCGACTGGTAGTAATAACGCACTTCGCCCATGTGCGGATTCGGACGACGGTCGGGACTGATCAGTCCGTTGCAGTTGAAATTCTTGTCCGAGGGGTCGTACGGATTGTAGTCGCCGCCGTAGGCGTAAAACATATCGCCCCGGTCGTTATACTTGCGGAAGCCCTGATCGACGAAATCCCAGATAAACCCGCCCTGTAACTTCGGGTATTTGCGGATCAGGTCCCAGTACTCGCCGAAACCGCCCATCGAGTTGCCCATCGCATGCGCATATTCACACTGGATCAGGGGACGGTAGCTGCCTTGTTTGGACGAGCGGCCGCCCTGCCCGAAAGCCACATCTCCCCAGACCAGGGCATCCTCCGTGCGGACGGCAGCAGGCAATGCATCGCCCGAAGCGTACTGCTCCATGTGGTCGTAAGTCGCATACATCGGGCAGTAGATATCGGTATGGTCGTTCAGCAACGCACGCTCGTACTGGACGGGCCGCGTCGGATCGTAAGCCTTGACCCATTTGTAGCACTCGACGAAGTTGGGTCCGTCGCCCGCCTCGTTACCCAGCGACCAGATCAGGATCGAGGGATGGTTTTTGAACGCGCGCACCATGCGCTCGTTGCGTTCCAGGTGCGCCTTGAGGTAGGAAGGCTCCTTGGCGAGCGTTTTCTCCTCGTACCCCATGCCGTGGGATTCGACATTCGCCTCGCTGATCACATAGATACCGTAAATATCGCAGAGTTCGTACCACAACGGATCGTCAGGATAGTGGCAGGTGCGCACGGCATTGATGTTATTCTCCTTCATGATGCGGATATCCTCGATCATCCGCTCGGGCGAAACCACGTATCCGGTGAGCGGGTCCATCTCGTGACGGTTGACCCCCTTGAACAGCACCGGCTGCCCGTTCACCAGGATCTGCCCCTTGTCGGGACGCATTTCAACCTTCCGGAAACCGACCCGCTGGCGGACGGTTTCCAACTCCTTGCCCGAAGCGTCGTAAAGGGTCAAAGCAAGCGAATAGAGGTTCGGCTGCTCGGCGCTCCATTTACGAACATTTTTCACCGGCATGCTCAGACGGCAGCTGTCGCGGGAATCGAGTTTCGCGGTAACGGGAGCAAACTCGCCCTCCTTACCGCTGAGCACCATCTTCACGCTGCCGCCGGGAACGTTGCGGCCCGCCACTTCGACAGCCAACAAACCGTTGCGGTAAGAAGCGTCGAGATCGGCAACGATACGCACATCCCCGAACCGCTGTGCCGGCCGCGCATACAGGTAGACGTCCCGGCCGATGCCCGACAGACGCCAGAAATCCTGGTCTTCGAGATACGATCCGTCGCACCAGCGAAAGATCTGCATCGCGATCAGGTTCTTACCCGGTTTGAGATAAGGCGTGATATTGAAATCGGCGCCCATCTTGCTGTCCTCGCTGTAACCGACGAACTTGCCGTTCACCCACAGATAAAGGTTCGAAGTGGCCGATCCCATATGGAAAAAGACCTCGCGGCCGTCCCACACTTGCGGCAACTCGACCTCGCGGCGGTAAGAGCCGACATGGTTGTTCCGTTCCTCGACAAAAGGAGGGTTATCGGCAAACTGGCGGGACCAGGCATAAGGAATGTTGGTATAGACCGGATCCCCGTAGCCGTTCAACTCCCATACTGCGGGAACCGGAAAATCCACCCAACCCGCATCGTCAAAATCTTCGGCGAAAAATGTCGTCGGACGTTGGTCCAAATCGCGAACCCAGTTGAACTTCCACAGTCCGTTGAGGGATTTGACCCATTCGGAAGAGGTCTCGATCCGATCGCCGCCCGGCAACACTTCAACGATCCGCGAAGGAGCATAATCCGGGAAAAAAGTGTGAACCGGCTCTCGGTTCACCGCATTGACATTGGGATCCTGCCATTCGCGTCCGGTCTGCGCCGCGGCGGATAAAGCAAGCGAAACAACAAAGGTGAAGATAGAAAAACGTTTCAGTATCATAGTTCAGAAGTTAGGCTCGGGATCCTTTCCGAAGCGGAAACCCGGACAGAACAAATATAATGATAAATACCGAAACTGAAAGCACAAAAAAATGACCCGCAGGGCCGCATCCCTGCGGGACGCGTCATATCAACGACGACACAGCAGCAGTCGAACACACGCTTTCACATACCCTGTAACCTATGACCCGTAACAACAGAGCATCCGACATCTTATCGCTTGCCCCGTACAGCGGTCGCTGAATCCTGCGGCCCGTATTGCGGCGGAATCAGTTCGTGCCGGATCAGGATATCGCAGAAGCGGGCCGCGATTTTCCGGTTTCCCCGCCGGCTGGGGTGGGCATCGTACCGAAAAAAATCACCCTGCTCCCGGTCCAACTCCGCCTTTAAATTTATGAGACCGATATCAAATCGGGCTGCAACGGCGCTATTTTGCATGGGATCATCTTAAAAATATCATAGTCCCGGGCGCCGCCATCCACACCGCAATTGAGGACTTCCACCCGATACCCCGCACTGTCGAGCATCTTTTGCAACACCTCCACGAATGCGGCATAATAGGGCATTGTCAGCGTACCGGATACGAAAGAGTCCCCGGTCACAGCGATGCGGAACCGGCCGGAGGATTTGTCCGGAAAATCCCTGCCCAGGAATCCCTGTTCCATTGACATGAAACCGATTGCCGCTTACTTCGAAAATCCAGATTCGGGAGATATAAAGTAATTCACTACCGAATCAGGTCGGTAGGCCAATGGTTTAAGCGTGTCGCTGGAGAGGGGCTCCCAAAAGAAAATCCGGCAAGCCGCCTCGATCAGCAGCAGGACGGAAACCGCCAGAATCGCTCCGTATCCTATACGTTGTCCTATCTTTTATTCCCCATATTCGGTAAAATAATTTACTCCTCTGTACAAGCCTGTCGTTCGGGTGTGCCCCGACATTCAACCCTCCCGCCTTCGCCGGTCCCGGTATTTTGCCCTGCGCCTGAAATATTCCGTTCCCAACCGATAACTAAACTACAATTTTTTATTGAAACAACCGCATAAAACAACTACATTATGGAATAACGACACAATAAAGTAAAGCCCGGATGACAATCATCCGGGCTTTACTGCAATACCGTTAACCGCCAACGGCCGACGTTACATATCCGCGACCGCGATATCGAGAATTTCGAAGGGAATCATCCCCGAAGGAACCTGGACGTCGACCTTGTCGCCTTTTTTGTGACCGAGCAGCGCCTGGGCGATCGGCGTACCGATCGCGAGCTTGCCCTCTTTGAGGTTCGCTTCGCTCTCGGAAACAAGCGTATACTCGACGGTTTTGCCGGTTTTCATATTCTTGAGCGTGACACGGTTCAGGATTTGTACGGAGCTGGTGTCAATGCGCGACTCATCGAGTACCCGGGCATTGGCCACCATCTCCTCGAGTTTGGCGATACGCATCTCGAGCATCCCCTGGGCCTCTTTGGCCGCATCGTACTCCGCATTCTCGGACAGGTCGCCCTTGTCACGAGCCTCCGCAATCGCAGCCGAAATGGCAGGACGCTCCACAGAGCGCAGGTGCTCCAACTCGCTCTTGATTTTTTGCAAGCCGGCTTCTGTCAAATGAACTACTTTTGATGCCATAGTGAAGAGATATTTAAATAGGTAAAATAAAACGCAAAAAAAGAAAAAATCCCGACTCCCCGCCTGAGAGGGGAGCCAGAACTCTTCCGATAAGGCAAACTTAAACATTTAATTTCGATTTTCCAACTCCCCTCATTTTTTCGAAAAATAATTCTCCTCCTTTCCCCATTGCCATCGTGGCATCAGCCTCTGGGAATGCTCTCCTTCGCAAAATAGTTGGCACAGGAAATGTTGACTATATCGCCGGGGTTTATTATCTTTGTTTGAAACACCCTTTCAACGCACCCGACCCGCAATGCAGCAAACCGTCATCCTCACCCTCCTCGACCTGATCAGCCTGAAAGGCATTTTTAGTTTCGGCTACGTGCTTTTCGTGCTCATCACCATCGGCGTAATCATTCACGACAAACGCGACCCGGTCAAAGCACTCTCGTGGATCGTCGTGCTGATCCTGCTGCCCGTCGCGGGTTTCCTGCTCTATATCGTTTTCGGACGGAACCACCGCAAGGAGAAGCTGTTCAACCGCAAAGAGCTGCACGACCTGGAACAGATCGACGAGATGAGCCGCGAGCAGGTCTACGCGATCAACAACGCGGCGTTGCTGCTGCGCAGCGAAATCACCGAAAACCGCGACATCATCACGCTGTTGCTCAACAGCAACAAAGCCCTGCTGACCAACCACAACCGCATCCGCGTACTGAACAACGGCACCGTTACCTTCGACGAGATCAAAGCAGCCCTGCGCGGCGCCCGTTCGTCGATCCACCTTGAATATTATATTATCGAAGACGATCCGCTGGGCCGGGAGATCGCGGAGATCCTGATCGGGAAAGCCCGGGAAGGGGTCGAAGTGCGCCTGATTTACGACGACGTAGGCAGCTGGGGCCTGAGCAGGCGCTATATCCGACACCTGCGCAATGCGGGCGTGGAAGTGCAATGCTTTATGCGCGTCGTTTTCCCGTGGCTGACCAGCAAAGTCAACTACCGCAACCACCGCAAAATTCTGGTCGTAGACGGCCACATCGGCTTTACGGGCGGCATCAACATCGCCCAGCGCTACCTGACCGGCACGAAGATGGGCCCGTGGCGCGACACGCACCTCAAACTCGAAGGCGAAGCGGTACGGATGCTGCAGATCGTTTTTATGACCGACTGGTACTTCGTCAGCAAACAGCAGCTTACCGACCACGCCAAATACCTGCCCCCGACGACGGTTCGCGACGAATGCCTCGTCCAGATCGCCACTTCGGGCCCCGATTCGGACTGGGCCTCTATCATGCAGGCTTTTTTCGCCGCCATCACGCGCGCCCAGCACCACATCTATATATCATCGCCCTACTTCACCCCGAACGAGGCAGTGCTGACGGCGATCAAAGTGGCGGCCCTCAGCGGTATCGACGTACGGATCATGATCCCGAGCCGTTCGGACTCCAAAATCGTCTACTGGGCATCCCGTTCGTATATCGGGGAACTGATCGACGCAAACGTGAAAGTATACCTCTACCGGAAGGGATTCAACCACTCGAAACTGATCATGATCGACGGAGTGTTCGCATCGGTGGGTACGGCCAATATGGATATGCGCAGTTTCGAAGACAATTTCGAGGTGTCGGCCATCATCTACGACCGCCGCATCACCGAAGAGCTGGAGGAACAATTCCTCGAAGACCTTTCGCGTTGCCGGCTCGTCACGCGCGAGTATTGGGAAACGCGCCCGGTCCTGCACAACATTTACGAAGCCGTGGCCCGGTTGTTCAGTCCGTTGCTTTAACATCCATCGACCGGAAACATTTGCCGTCACCTGAGTATCGGCTCCGATTCAACCCAAACCATAGAGGATATTTATTCCCAACAGAAGTACAGTCCTTGACATCCCGGCGTATTTTTTGCGCTGGACAATACCGCCGTGCGGAAGAGTACAACCGTATCAAGACACGAGACAGGCGTAAGGCAGGGCGAAACAGGTGTGGAACGACCTAAGAGCCGGGCGGGAACCCCATCCGGCACCGGGAAGAGCAACAGCATGAAATGATCCGAGTTATTACTATTTTTACTACCTTTGAAACGTTGAATTTCCATTAAGTATTGAACGATATGATAAAAAAGAGCCTCCTGATCGGTTCGGCCCTGTTACTACTGACTGTTCTGGCCGCACCCGATGCCCAAGCCCTGAGTCCTATCCGCTTCGGCGTCAAAGCCGGTATCCAGACCCAATCGCTGAAAATGCAGGGCATGAACTGGAACGAACTCTCGAAAAGCAATAACTTCGGCTACCAGTTGGGCGTCATGGCACAGGTGCCGCTGGGGCCGGTCTACCTGCAACCGGAAATCTTTTACAGTTCGGCCCGATTCAAGTTGCAGGGCGACCTGCTGAATCCGGACGGCACCATGGCAGAGAGCGATGTTTCGGCCAAATACTCGGTCAATACCGTACAGCTCCCGGTACTGGTCGGCATCAAACTGCTGTTCCTGCGCGTATTCGCCGGTCCGTCGTTCAACCTGCTGACCGACACATCCAACAAATCGGGCAAAGAGGGGGTATCGTTCAACTCGAGCGTCACGAAGTCGGCCGTCGCATTCCAAGTCGGAGCCGGCGTCGAAATCGGCAAGTTCAATATCGATATCCGTTACGACGGACAATTCAAGAAACCGGTGCAGACTTTTACCTTCGGCAAAAACTACACCGAGACGGTCAAAACCAAAATGAACAGCTGGCAGCTCAACTTGGGCTACTTCTTTTAACCGGAGCGCCACCAAGATTACATGACAGAAAAAGTTATCCTGCTCGAAGGCGTCGACCCCGTTGAACTCTACGGTGCCGGCAACAGCAACATCGAAAAGATCAGCGCCAAATTTCCGAAGCTGAAAATCATCGCACGCGGTTCGTCGGTCAAGGTGATGGGCGAAGCCTCGGAGATCGGCCGTTTCGAGCAAAAGCTGACCGACCTGATCGACTATTACGGTCGCTACGGGCACCTTTCGGGCGAGGTGATCGACCAGGTTTACGACGGGGGAATGCCCAAGCGCGACGAAACGGCCGACAAGGATGCGATCGTATTCGGCAACAACGGCGTGATCGTCCGCGCCCGCACGGTGAACCAGCAAAAGCTGGTGCAGCTTTACGAACACAACGACCTGCTTTTCGCCGTCGGTCCCGCCGGTTCGGGCAAGACCTATACGGCCATCGCACTGGCCGTACGCGCATTGAAAAACAAAGAGGTCAAGCGCATTATCCTCACCCGGCCGGCCGTGGAAGCGGGTGAAAAGCTCGGCTTCCTGCCCGGCGACATGAAAGAGAAGCTCGACCCTTACCTGCAACCGCTTTACGATGCGCTCGACGACATGATCCCGGCAGCCAAGCTCAACAAATACATGGAAGAGGGTACCGTGCAAATCGCGCCGCTCGCCTTTATGCGCGGGCGCACGCTCGACAATGCGTTCGTCATCCTCGACGAGGCGCAGAACACCACCCTTTCCCAAATCAAGATGTTCCTCACCCGCATGGGCCGCAGCGCGCGTTTCATCGTCACGGGCGACCTGACCCAAATCGACCTGGCCCGCAAAGCCGATTCGGGACTGAGCACCGTGATGAAACTGCTGCAAGGCATCGACGGCATCGGCATGGTCGAATTCGACAACCGCGACATCATCCGCCACAGGCTGGTCAAATACATCGTCGAAGCGTTCGACAACCAGTCGAAGGCCTCCGAACCGGAATTATTCGCACAGGACAACAACCCCGAGCGTTCAAATTAAAAAACATACAATCATGGCAAAAGCAATCCTCAAGACAGATTTCCATTTCGACGGACAGAAAGACCTCTATGTCGGCAAAGTGCGCGACGTTTACAATATCGACGACAACTACCTGGTGATGGTGGTGAGCGACCGGATCTCGGCCTTCGACGTAGTGCTCCCCAAAGGCATCCCCTACAAAGGACAGGTCCTGAACCAGATCGCATCGAAATTCTTGGACGCGACTGCCGACATCTGTCCGAACTGGAAGATTGCTTCGCCCGACCCGATGGTCACCGTCGGCCACCGTTGCAAAGGCTTCCCGGTCGAGATGATCGTACGCGCCTACCTCACCGGCAGTTCGTGGCGCGATTACAAGGCCGGCGCCCGTGAAATCTGCGGCGTGCCCATTCCCGACGGCATGAAGGAGCACCAGAAATTCCCGCACCCGATCGTCACCCCGACCACGAAGGCCGAGATCGGCGAACACGACCAGAATATCTCCAAAGAGGAGATTATTCGCAGCGGACTGGTGAGCAAAGAAGATTACGAAAAACTGGAAAAATACGCACTGGAACTTTTCGCACGCGGTACCGAGATCGCCGCGAAGCAGGGCCTGATCCTAGTCGACACGAAATACGAATTCGGCAAGAAGGACGGTGAGATCCTGCTGATGGACGAGATCCACACGCCCGACAGCTCGCGTTATTTCTATGCGGACGGCTATCAGGAGCGCTTCGACAAAGGCGAAGCGCAGCGCCAGCTTTCGAAGGAATTCGTACGCGAATGGCTGATGGAGCACGGCTTCCAGGGGCGTCCGGGCGAACAAGTACCCGAAATGACCGACGAGTTCGTGACCAGCGTCAGCGACCGCTACATCGAACTGTACGAACACATAACCGGCGAAAAATTCGTCAAGGACGACACCGACGACATCCTCGACCGAATCGAAAACAATACGAAAAACATGCTTGCCCGGCTGAAATAGCCGCCGGATGATCGTCGGCAGAGGGGCCCGGGACTACCGGATCATCGTTGCATTCCGGCTCGGAATATCCGGCACCGGAGTTCAGGCCCGGACCGCACGCAGTTTCGGGACATCAGCATTCAAAGGATTCGACGCGCTCGAAAACCGCATTCCGACAAATTCCGGGCTCGCATCGCAAGGCGACGTTTTGACAATTACTGACACGGATAAAACCAGATAATCATGGATAAAAACATAGCAGCACTCGCACCGCAAGAGGTGTGGAAACAATTTGCCGCCCTGTGCGCGATTCCCCGTCCGTCGGGCCACGAAACCGCCGTTCGCGACTATCTGATCGCCCAGGGCAACTCTTTCGGGATCGAATGCTTCGCCGACGAGGCGGGCAATGTGATCATGCGCAAACCGGCCACTCCCGGCATGGAGGACCGTAAGGGCATCATCCTGCAAGCGCACATGGATATGGTGCCGCAGAAAAACAACGACAAAACGTTCGATTTCACCAAAGATCCGATCGAGGCCTATATCGACGGCGAATGGGTAACGGCCAACGGCACGACCCTCGGCGCCGACAACGGAATGGGTCTGGCAGCGATACTCGCCGTGATGGGATCGAAGACACTGAAGCACGGACCGCTCGAAGCGCTGATCACCGCATCGGAAGAGACCGGCATGGACGGCGCATTCGGCCTGAAACCCGGCGTACTGCAAGGGGACATCCTGCTGAACCTCGACTCGGAGGCGGAAGGCGAATTGTATGTCGGCTGCGCCGGAGGACTCGACCTGAACGTCTCGCTCACCTATAAGGAAGAGGCGGTTCCGGCAGGGCTCAAGCCGGTGAAAATCGAGGTGAAAGGGCTGCTCGGAGGTCACTCGGGCATCGAGATCATCCTCGAACGCGGCAACGCGAATAAAATCATGGCCCGGCTTCTGTTGCATGCACAAAAAGAATTCGGCCTGCGCCTCGCATCAATCGACGGAGGCGGGTTGCGCAATGCGATCCCGCGCGAAGCGACAGCCGTGGCGCTGATCCCGCAAGAAAAACTCCAGACCTTCGGGGAGATGGTTAAAACGTTCGACACGCTGATCTGCGCCGAGCTCAAAGGGGTCGATGACGGCGTTACGGTCACAGCCGGGGATACCTCTATGCCCGCATCGGTCATGGACACAGAAAGCCAGAACAGGTTGCTGAATGCCGTACAGGGCTGCCCCAACGGGGTGATCCGCATGAGCCCCTCGATGCCCGGGCTGGTACAAACCTCAACCAACCTCGCACGCGTCGTATCGGAGAACGGTACGGTACGAATGCAGGCGTTGCTTCGCAGTTCGGTAGACAGCGAGAAGGAGTACCTTGCTGAGACGATGACTTCGGTTTTCACGCTGGCCGGGGCAGTCGTCACGCCGAGCGGCGGTTACTCGGGCTGGAATCCCAATATGGATTCGCCGATCCTGAAAACGATGACCGAATCTTACGAGGCGCTTTACGGCCGCAAGCCGGCTGTCATGGCGATCCACGCCGGACTGGAGTGCGGTATCCTGGGCGGCAAGTACCCGAACCTCGACATGATCTCGTTCGGACCTACGATCCGCTATCCGCACTCGCCGGATGAAAAGACCGAAATCGCATCGGTCGGCAAGTTCTGGGATTACCTGTTGCATACGCTCTCGCACGTACCACAGCGCTAAACACAACTTCACAGGAAGATGGAGAACGCCGACAAATGGTTTGCCATCGTCAACCCGGTCGCAGGCAGCGGCCGGGGACTGGCGGACTGGCCCCAAATCAGCAAACTGCTGCGCGACAACCATATCGTTCCGGAGTATGCCTTCACCGAGCGCAAGTACCATGCGATCGAGCTGGCAGTCGAAGCGGTCAACAACGGTTTCCGCAAACTGATCGTCGTAGGCGGCGACGGCACGATCCACGAGGCCGTCAACGGCCTGTTCATCCAGAAAGCGGTGCCGACGCAGGACGTATTGCTGAGCGTAATCGCCGTAGGTACCGGCAACGACTGGATCCGGATGTTCGGTATTCCGCGCAAATATTCCGAAGCGATCCGCGCGATCGTCGAGGGACACTCGTTCCTGCAGGACGTGGGAATGATCTCCTACTACCAGTCTTCCTACCGGCAAACCCGCTACATGGCCAACGTGGCGGGGGTGGGATTCGACGCAGCGGTCAACCGGCGCTACAACCACCTCAAGGAAGAGGGCAAACGGGGTAAATGGCTCTACCTGTGGAGTACCCTCAAAGCGATCATGCGGTACAACTCCACCGGCGTAAAAGTTTACGTCGACGACCAACTGGTGGTTAACGACCTGGTATACAGTGCCACGATCGGTATCGGCAAATACAACGGCGGCGGCATGCTGCAAACGCCGGACGCCGTGGCCGACGACGGACTGTTCGACCTGACGGTGATCCGCCGGATGAACCCCTTGCAGGTGCTGTACAATTTCAAGGTCCTGTTCAACGGCCGCATCTACCGCCTGCACTCGACGAGCCTCAACCGGGGGCGTAAGATACGCATCGAATCGTCACCCGAAATCGCCATAGAGGTGGACGGCGAAGCGCTCGGCTACTCACCTTTCGAGTTCGAGGTGATCGACCGGGCCGTACGGGTGGTCGTCTCCGAAAAGTTCATGCGCGAAGAGGCTGCCCGCCTGCAAGCCGTCTCCGCCGCCGGAACGGAAACGTCCCTGCAAACAGGAAATACGCCGACGGTCCGTTCCTGAACAACGGAAACAGGCCTAAGCAAACATATTGGGATTGGGATTAAGATCAGGTCCGGATCGAACTCTTCACGTAACTCGTTCTGCAAAAAACGGACAGGAGAGCCTCCAAACCGACCTGCAGACATTCTTCGACAGGAAGATACGACTTACATGCGCATGTCCGGATCCGCTGGTTACCGTCCTCAGAATTCACCGTCACCGGGGTTCAGCAGCAATTCATAATCCACCACGTCCAACCACCGCCCGAATTTTCGGCCCACCTGTTCAAAATGGGAAACTTGTTTGAACCCGAGTCCCGTATGCAACGCAATGCTGGCTTCGTTTCCCGCCGTAATGCAGGCTATCAACGCCCGGTAACCGTTCCGGCGGCACGCTTCGATCAACTCCCGCATCAACCGCTTGCCGATTCCCCGGCCAAGATAGTCCGGTGAAAGGTAAACCGTCGTTTCGAGCGTATACCGGTAAGCCGCTTTTGTTTTCCAGCCGTGTGCATAGCAGTAACCGGCCACTCTTCCCCCCTCCTCGCAGACAAGATAGGGAAAGTGTGCCGAGATGCCGGCGATCCGGGAACGCATCTCCGCTGTGCCGACCGGTTCGGTTTCGAATGTCGCCGAACCGCCCGTCACATACCCGTTGTAAATATCCGTAATAGCGTCGACATCCCGAAGTTCGACCGACCTGATGAGCATATTTATCCGGTATCAGTTTAGTCAATATTTCTTCCTGACTGTGGTTTATCCTCGTTTCCGGCTGAAATAGCGGATGGTGCGGGCGATTTCGCCGACCCACATCACCAACGACGTCGAACCGATAATCAACAGCCAGTCGTTCCAGGTCAACGGTACCGTGCGGAACACCTCCCCGCCCCAGGTCACGATAATGAACTGCCCTACCAGGATCAGCAACAGCACGGCAAAAAATGCATAACACCCTTTCCACGAGAAAATCAGCGGCTGGGTGGACGCGAATCCCTTCGCATTGAACATGTTCCAGAACTGCAACATCACGAAGACGGTGAAGAAAGCCGACAATTCATACGGAGTGATCGCCTCGCCGAACCAGAAGAGCATACCCAGCAGCACGACGATAAACAGCGCGGCCGTGCCGAGGATCGAACGGGACATCGCCGGAGTGATGATAAAATCGCTGCTCTTCCGCGGTTTCTCTTTCATCACGCTACGGCTGGGAGGCAGCGACGCGAGCGCCAGTGCGGCGAACGTATCCATAATCAGGTTGACCCACAGCATCTGCGTAACGGTCAGCGGCAATTCGCTGCCGAAGACAGAACCCAACAGCACGATTACCACCGCTACAACATTGATTGTCAGCTGAAACAGCACGAAACGCTGGATGTTGCGGTAGAGCGAACGGCCCCACATCACCGCCGTGGCGATACTGCTGAACGAATCGTCGAGCAACGTGATATCGCTCGCCTCTTTGGCTACGGAGGTACCGGTACCCATCGACAGGCCGACCTGCGCAAAATTGAGTGCCGGAGCGTCGTTCGTACCGTCACCGGTAACGGCAACCACTTCGCCGCGCTGCTGTAGCAGCCTCACCAGGCGCTGCTTATCGAGCGGCCGGGCACGCGACATGATCTTCAGCGCCTGTACGCGCTCCAGCAGTTCTTCATCGCTCAAAGCGGCGAAATCGGCCCCGGTAATGTAATTGTAATCGGTATCTTCGGCCGTCCACAACCCGATCTGCCGTCCGATCTCCTTAGCCGTCGCAGGCGTATCGCCGGTCACGATTTTCACACCGATACCCGCATCAAGGCATTCGTGAACCGCCGCAGGCACATCGTCGCGCACCGGGTCGGAAATCGCGGCGATCCCGACAAACGTGAGCGGACAGCGTTCGAGGGCCTCCCCGCAGTCCTGCGCCCCGTCGCAACGGCCGTACGCAAAGCCCAGCGTACGCATCGCCATATTCTGGTAGGCCGCCAACTGCGCCTCAACGGCCGTCTTATCCGGAAACGAAGCGCAACGATTCAGCACGATCTCCGGAGCACCCTTGATATAGAGGTAACGGCCGCCGAGCGGGGAGTCGACCAGCGTGGCCATAAATTTTCGTTCGGTCGTAAAAGTGAGCTGGTCGACTACCTTGGCCCCATCGCGCAGTGCGGCATAATCGACCCCCTGGTCACGCAGCCACAACAACAACGCTCCTTCGGTCGGATTACCGATCACCTTGCCGTGCGTATCGAGGAATGCCGTGGAGTTCGCGGCAATCCCCTCGCGAATCAGGTCGTCGATCCCCTCCTGATAAAATTTCGTCTCGTGCACACGCATCTCATTGCGCGTCAGCGTACCGGTCTTATCCGTGCAGATCACCGTAATGGCCCCCATCGTTTCGCAGGCGTGCATCTTGCGCACGAGATTGTTCGTCTTGAGCATCCGGCGCATATTGACCGCCAGCGACAGCGTCACGCTCATCGGCAATCCTTCGGGAACCGCCACGACGATCAGCGTGACAGCCACCATAAAGTATTGCAGCACCCGTTCGGCAATCGTGATCCAGTCGGCTTCCAGCAGTCCTCCGAAAAGAAATCCTTTGACCAGCAACGCGACGAACGTCAGCACGGCCAGCGAGATTCCCGCACGGCCGATCAGTTTCGACAACCGTCCCAACTGCAGGTTCAGCGGCGTCTCCTCCTCACTCTCGACCGTCGACTGTTCGGCCACCTTGCCGAACTCGGTAGCATCCCCCACCTTCTCTACGACCATCACCCCGTGACCTTCGATCACCGTCGTCCCCCGCAGCACCTCGTTCGACGGATAGGTCGCATCGTGGTGGAAATGGGCCGGATCGGTCGTCTTGTCGATCATCGGCTCGCCGGTCAGCGTCGATTCGTTGACTTTGAGCGACACGGCCTCATGCAGCCGTCCGTCGGCGGGAACCTCCTCTCCGCTCTGGAGAATCACCACATCCCCCACCACGACGTCCTGTTTGGGAATCTCCATCACCTCTCCGTCCCGGACAACCTTGACCGGCGTATCGTCGTTCGTGCTGTTGAGCAGGTCGAATTTGCGCATCGCATCGTATTCGAACCAAAAGGCGACGCCCGTTGCCAGGAAAATCGCACAGAAGATTCCGATCGTCTCGGCAAATTCATTGTGAATGAAACCGATCCCGAGCGACAGGAATGCCGCAACGAGTAAAATGCGGATCACCGGATCGGAAAATTTCTCGAAGAAAAGCGCCCAAAGCGATTTGCGCTTGGCCGGAGTCAACAGGTTGCGGCCGTGCTGCTCACGGCTCCGGATCACTTCTGCCTGCGTAAGGCCTTTGTGGAGGTCTGTCATAGGATTATAGAGTAAGTTCGTTTTTAGCGGAATCGAGCCGTATCGCCACAAACAGCAGTACAGTAAACGCGATCATCGACGAGCCGCCGTAACTGAAAAACGGCAGCGGAATGCCGATCACCGGCATCAGTCCGATAGTCATGCCGATATTGACCAGTACGTGGAAAAAGAAGATCGATGCGACGCAATAACAATAAATCCGGCCGAAGGGCTCCATTTGCCGTTCGCCCATACGGACCAGCCGCAGGATCAGGATGCCGAACAGCACGATGACCAGAGCACTGCCCAGGAATCCCCACTCCTCGCCCACCGTACAAAAAATGAAATCGGTGCTTTGCTCCGGCACGAAGTTGAATTTCGTTTGGGTCCCCTCGAGAAAGCCCTTGCCTGAGAAGCCTCCCGAACCGATCGCGATTTTCGACTGGTTCACGTTGTAACCCCACCCCTTCAGGTCGGACTCCAACCCCAACAAATCGAGAATACGCTTCTGCTGATGGGTTTGCAGGATATTGTCGAAAGCGTAGTCGATCGAATAGGTAAACGCGAGCGATCCGAAAAAGAAGAGCACGAACATCAGGACGTTGCGCACTTTGTACCGGTAGGCATATGCCGCCACCAGCCCGAGCGACAACACCACGCCGACCAGAATCGCGGTATGCAGCGAGATCGATCCGCCCAGCATCGGAAGAAGCATATAGAGCAAAGCGACGAACAGCGTAAGCGCCGCAACATAGATCAGTTTACTGCGCCAGTATCCGTTAGTCAACCCCTCGCTGATCACACACACGAGCAACAGCACGATCAGCAATGCGGCCGGGTCGAGCAGGAACGAGAAGACAAAGAGTGAAACCACCATAATCAGCACCACATAGACCCAGCGGTTGAATCCCTCGCGGTAGAACATGAACAGGAAAGAGCCGTAAACCAATGCCGATCCGGTATCGTTCTGCAACATCACGATCAGTACGGGCAGGCCGATAATCGCACCGACCCGCAGCAAATCGTGCGGCCGGTGGATATCGAACGTATAGGAGCTCATATACCGTGCGAGCGCGAGCGAGGTCGTAAACTTGACAAACTCGGTGGGCTGCAACGCCACCGGCCCGATCATGATCCACGACTTCGCCCCGTTGACCTCTTTACCGAAAAACAGCACGCCGACCAGGATCAGGATCGTTCCCCAATAGAGCGGATAGGCGAGGATATGGTAATATTTCGCATCGATCAGCAGGATCGAAACCGCCATAAAGGCCGACACGCCGACCCACACCAGCTGCATGCCGTAACGTTGGCTCAGATCGAAGATACTCGCATGGCGATCGTCGTATACCGCCGCATAAATGTTCAGCCACCCCGCCAAAACCAGTGCCGCATAAATCAGGATCGACCACCAGTCGACGCGCCCTACCGACAACCGGGGATTCAGGTCATTTTCCATAGTAGGGATAATTGATTTGCAGGTTTTTGACATATTCGACCAGCTGCGGACGGGTCACCGTATCGGTCAGATAGAGTTCGGTGAGCAGGCTCGCGATCGGCGCTGCTGCGATACCGCCCCAGCGGCCGTTTTCGACATAGACCGACACGGCGATTTTCGGATTGTTGCGCGGAGCGAAACACATGAAAGTACTGTGGTCCGCGCCATGCGGATTCTGCGCGGTACCGGTCTTGCCGCAAATGTCGATTCCTTCGATACGGGCCATGCGGGCCGATCCCCCGTCCACATTCACCGCCCGGTACATGCCCTCGACAATCGGGTCGAAATGTTTGGAATCGACCTTCGTATAGTGTTTTTCATAGAACCGGCCGTCGATCGAATCCCGGTCGTGAATGCGCTTGACCACATGGGGAATTTTGTAATATCCCCGGTTCGCGATGGTAGCGGCGAAATTGGCCATCTGCAGCGGCGTGCAACCCAACTCGCCCTGCCCGATCGCCAGCGAAATAACCGTCAGGCCGTTCCAACGTCCACGGTAAGCCTTGTCGTAAAAAGACGAGGTCGGCACATTGCCGTTCAACTCGCCGGTGAAGTCCGAACCCAATTTACGCCCGAATCCGAAACTGCGCACATAATCGTCCCATACATCCAAACCCTGCTGGATGTTCCCGTATTTGCGGTTCTCGATGATATTGCGGAACACATAGCAGAAATAGGCGTTGCAGGAGGTCTGCACGGCTCCCATCAGGTCGATCGGCGACCAGTGATTGTGGCATTTCACACCCCGCCCGTAGGGATATCCCCCGTGGCAGGGATAGGTCTGCGACGGAACGAGTACCCCCTCCTGCAGGCCGATCAGGCCGTTCACCGTTTTGAAAGTCGAACCCGGCGGGTAACTCGCCATCACGGCACGGTTGAACAAGGGACGGCGGCGATCGTTCAACAGTTTCATGTAATTGTTCCCGCGTTCACGTCCCACCAGTTCGTCGGGATCGTACGTGGGGCTGCTCGCCATGACGAGTATCTCCCCCGTTTCGGGTTCGATCGCCACGACGCTGCCCACCTTACCGGCCATCAGCTCTTCGGCGAGCGCCTGCAACCGGGCGTCGATCGTACAGGTAATCGCCACGCCGGGTGAGGGCAGCGTATCGTACATACCGCCCGCATACGAGCCCTGCGGAATGCCGTGTACGTCGACCATCTCGATCTTTACGCCCTTTTCCCCGCGCAGGACATCTTCATAAGCCAGCTCTATCCCGCTGCGACCGATGTAATCGCCGCTGCGGTAATAGGAATTGCGCTCGATAATGCGGTCGTCCACCTCGCCGACATAACCCAGCAGGTTTCCCGCGATCTTGGTTGGATAAGAGCGGACGGTCCGGTAGACAGTGAAAAATCCGGGAAAATTGCGTTCGTCGAGCCGCACCTTAACCTCTTTGGGCAATTGCTTGAACAGCACCGAAGCGCGGCGGCGAGAAAAACGGGAAGCCTTGTCCAATTCCTTGCGTATCTGTTCGACCGGCACACCGAGGATACGGCTCATCGCCGCCGTATCGAACGGGCCCACCTCCCGCGGAGTAGCCATCAGGTCGTACGCCTCCTTGCTCTGTACCAGGAACCTGCCGTTACGGTCGTATACTTCGCCGCGCGGAGGGAACTGCACCATGTACCGCAACGCATTATTATCCGCACGGGTTTTGTAACTGTCGTCGACCACCTGCAAATAGAAGAGCCGCACCAGCAATACCAGCACGACACCGACCACGGTCAACTGCAATATTTTCACCCGCGACAGACTATTCACTTTTCCTGAGATCCGATTGAAATACCTATTGCTTCCACGCTACACCGCCTATTCCCTGTAATTCCGCGACACCGTAACTCTTGTTCCCCGCTCCTTCACGTTCCCTGCGACTCCAGGTATTTACGGCTAACGCACCTTGTTCGCATGGACCCTGCAGGCTCTTCGCCGCTACCCGCTTCCGGGATACATCCTGCTCCCGGCCATATGCATCCGGTGCCGACAGCACCAATATCTCCCGAACTTATATCTGCATTTATATTTCTCCGTACCCTCCCTGCCGGTTCACTGCAAAAAGTTTCTGGCAGAAATAGACCAACAATAAGGTTATGACCGAACTGCATATGATCCGTAACAAGGTCAGGTAAAAGAAACTCCAGGTCAGGGATTCCAGCACAAAAAACACCGTACCGTGCAACAGCACGATCACACCGGCATAGCGCAAAAAACGCTTCAAGCCGATGCGGTTAACGTTCGGCACGCCCCCTTCCTTCACCTCGTCCTTGCCCACGAGCAACGTCAGAACCGCCGGACGGCAAAAAGCGGCGAACAACGTCGCAATCGTGTTGATCCCGGCCGTTCCCATAAAAAAATCGACCGTCATGCCCAATACCATGCCCAGCACCAACAGCAGGGCTCCGGCAATCTCCATCGGCAATAGGATGAGGAATGCGATATAGACCAACGGATTGACATAGATACTGATCCCGATGCGGCTGAAAAGAAACACCTGCAGGATCACCATCACGAAAAAAAGGATGCCGTATTCAAGTAAACGATACATGTGGCCGTATATTTTCGGGAGCTTCGGCTCCCCCTGATATTTTTTGCGAGCTGTATTTTGCGGGGCGCCCGGCCCCGTTGCGGCGAATCAATAAATGCTCGGATTAGTAACGCTCTCTTCCAGCGCATTGCGTTCGCCGGCATCGAGGTATTTCACCGCCAACACATTGCCCAGTGCCGCGATATTACTGTGCAGTTTCACCTTGACGTTGTAAAAAGTCGCATTGTGCAGCGAAAAACTCTCGACCGTGCCGATGAGCACATCCGGGGGGAAAATCGTCGAATAATCGGTCGTTACGATCGTATCGCCCACCTGGAGCGGTGCATACTTCGGCACCTCGGAAAGCGTCACGTGCTCATAACTGCTGCCGTCCCAGAAAACCGAACCGAAATAGTCGGTTCCCTTGATCCGGCCGCTGGTCTTAAAATTGCGGTTCAGCACCGACATGCAGACTGCAAAGTGGTCGGAGCATCCGAGCACGTAACCCACGATCCCGCCGTCGGAGATCAACGCCATGTCGGGCATCAGTCCGTCGTCGGCTCCGCGGTTCAGCGCGATGTAATTCTCCTGCCGTGTGATCGAATTATTGACCACCTTCGCACTGAAATACTCATACTGCCGTACGCCGCCATTAAAAATCACGGAGGAATCGCCGGTAGCAAGGGCAGTCGAATCGGCCGCCGAAAGCGGAATCCGGATACCGTCCATCCGGTTGCGCAGCTCGGCCAGTTCCCGGGCGAGCGCCTGGTTCTCGCGGCGCAGGTGGAAATAGCTGTTCAGTCCGGCAATCTGCGAATAGATACCGCCCACAACATAGTTGGAGGCGGTAACCAGTTTTACTTTTGTATAGCTCGTACTGTTCGCATAATAGTGGATGGCCAACGATTCCAGCAGGATGAACAGCAGCAGGAAATGAATTTTCTTTATGAACAGGAAAAACTTGATCATCCGGCAAAATCTCTAAATTCTGTGACCTCGCACCGCCCCCGCACCAAACCCGCCGGGAGCGCTCCGTCCGTTCCGCATCCCCCATCCGAATAAAGTATCGGCCGAGACGACAATCCCCTCAGGGGCAGGGCGGACTTTTCCAAACGCGTTTATTTCATCAGGAACGAGAAACGGCCGATATTTTTCAGCGCGATGCCCGTACCGCGCGCCACCGCCCGCAACGGGTCGTCAGCCACATGGAACGGAATGTTGGTTTTTTCATACAACCGGCGGTCGAGCCCTTTGAGCAGCGCACCGCCACCCGCGAGGTAAACGCCTTTCTTGGCGATGTCGGCATACAGTTCGGGAGGAATCATCTCCAATACCTTCATAATCGCGGCATCGATCTTCACGAGCGACTTTTCAAGGGCATAGGCCATTTCGCTGTACGAGATCGACAGCACCGAAGGCAGCGAAGTGAGGATATTCGGCCCGGTCACTTCGAAATCTTCCGGCTCTTCGTCCAGTTCCGACAACGCTGCACCTACGGCGATCTTGATATCTTCGGCCGTCCGTTCGCCGATACGCATGTTATGCTGCTGGCGAATGTAGGTCTGGATATCTTCGGTAAAAACGTCGCCGGCCACATTGATGCTTTCGCTGCAGACGATGCCGCCCAGCGAAATACAGGCGATCTCGGTCGTACCGCCTCCGATATCGACCACCATGTGGCCCTCGGGAGCTTCGACGTCCAACCCGGCGCCCAGCGCCGCAGCCATCGGTTCGTAAATCATATAGACCTCGCGGCCGCCGGCATGCTCGGCCGAGTCGCGCACCGCGCGAATCTCGACGTTCGTGCTGCCCGACGGAATCGAAATAACCATCTTCAGCGACGGGCTGAAAAGCCGCCCACTGCTTTTAACCATCTTGATCAGCCCGCGGAGCATCAGTTCGGCGGCGTTGAAATCGGCGATCACGCCGTCTTTCAGCGGACGGATCGTACGGATGTTCTGGTGCGTCTTGCCATGCATCTGGCGCGCCTGCTTGCCGATAGCCACCAATTTGCCCGAATGCTGGTCGAGCGCTACGATCGAAGGCTCGTCAACGACGATCTTGCCGTTGTTTATGATAATCGTGTTGGCCGTACCCAAGTCGATAGCCAACTCCTGTGTCAGAGAAAACAGCCCCATATCGTTTCTAGTGTTTGAAATGTCTCAGTCCGGTAAATACCATCGCCATCCCGTTCGCATTGCAATAGTCGATACTCTCCTGGTCGCGGATCGATCCGCCCGGAGCGATTACGGCATCCACACCCGCCTCATGCGCCAGTTCGACACAATCCGAGAACGGGAAGAAAGCATCCGAAGCCATCACCGCACCCTTGAGGTCGAAGCCGAAACTGTGTGCCTTGGCCACCGCCTGCTTGAGGGCGTCCACACGGGAGGTCTGGCCGATACCGCTTGCCAGCAGCATGCCGTTTTTAGCGAAAACGATCGCGTTGCTCTTCGACTGCTTCACCAGCTTGTTGGCGAAGATCAGGTCGGCCATCTGTTCGTCGGTCACCTGCTTTTCGGTTACGCTGCGCACTTCGCCGTCAATGCCCCCGACCTTCAGGTCGCGGTCCTGCACGGCCACGCCGTTGAGCAGCGAACGGAACTGTTTGTTGCAACGGGTCGTATCCTTGAGCAGTAGGATAATCCGGTTCTTTTTGCTTTTCAGGATTTCGAGCGCTTCGGCGCTGTAAGCCGGGGCGAGGATCACCTCAAAGAAGAGCTTATTGATCTCTTCAGCCGTTGCCGCATCGACCTCGCGGTTGCAGATCAGCACTCCGCCGAATGCCGAAACGGGATCGCCGGAGAGCGCATCCTTCCAAGCCTCGAGCAGCGTCGGACGCGTAGCGACGCCGCAGGCGTTGTTGTGTTTGAGGATTGCAAAAGTGGGCTCGGTGAACTCTTCGATCAGGTTGATCGCAGCATCTATATCGAGCATGTTGTTATAAGAGATATCCTTGCCGTTGAGTTTGTCGAACATCCGGTCGATGTCGCCGAAGAAAGTAGCGTTCTGGTGCGGATTCTCGCCGTAACGGAGCACGGTGCCGTTTGCAAAACTGCGCTTGAAGACGGACAACTGCTCCTGAAGGTTGAAATAGTTGAAGATCGCCGCATCGTAGTGCGAGCTGACGTTGAATGCGTAAGCGGCGAAACGGCGGCGCTGCTCGAGGGTCGTGGAGCACTGCTGTGAAGTGATGATCTCGAGCAATTCGGCATACTGGTCGACCGACGGAACGATCACCACGTCCTTAAAATTCTTGGCAGCCGCCCGGATCAGCGAAATGCCTCCGATGTCGATTTTCTCGATGATCGCCTGCTCTTCGGCTCCCGAAGCAACCGTCTGTTCGAACGGATAGAGGTCCACGATCACCAGATCGATTTCCGGAATTTCGTACTGTCCCATCTGCTGGCCGTCCTGAGCGTTGTCCCGGCGCGCCAGAATACCGCCGAACACTTTGGGGTGAAGCGTCTTGACACGTCCGCCCAGGATCGACGGATAACCCGTCAGGTCCTCCACGGCCGTGGCTGCGAGGCCCAGCCCCTCGATGAAAGAGAGGGTCCCCCCCGTCGAATATATTTTCACGCCGTCGGCGGCCAGCCGACGGACGATCGGTTCCAAACCATCCTTGTAATAGACTGAAATCAGCGCGCTTTTGATCTTTTTCACCTTCTGCGAATTTAAATTTGAATATACTTTTCCTAGTAAGCTACAAAGATAACAAAAAAGAGATTTTCCCTAATGATTTTCCGCGACATTTCCCTCGATTTTTACGCAGGGTCGGGGAACCGCCTCACAAATCGCTCCTCCGGGCACAGCGATCCACAGAAAACCAGATCGTACCGCAACCCGGGAGCGGAAACAATTTCAGGACAAAGCGCGGAATACTATTTAAAAATTCTTAAATTTGTTTTTCGATTTCAATCCGGTTATGACCTATAAAATTGACAGACAGGCGCGTTGCGCAGTAATTGGCTACGGCAGCTGGGCTACCGCGCTGGTCAAAATCCTCCTCGAGAACGAATCGGCCGTCGGCTGGTACATCCGCAACAACGAAGTGCTGGAGCATATCCGCCAGCACAAAACCAATCCGCGTTACCTGCGCGACGTGCATTTCTACACGAACAACCTGAAACTTTCAGACGACATCAACACGGTCGTTTCCGAAGCCGACGTGCTGATCCTGGCCGTGCCGTCCGTCTACCTGAAAACGACCCTCGAGCCGTTGACGGTATCGTTGCAGGACAAATTCGTCATCTCGGCGATCAAAGGCATCGTGCCGGAGGATTACGTGACCGTCACCGAATACGTCAACCGCCGCTACGGCGTCCCGTTCGACCAACTGGGCATCATCAGCGGACCGTGCCACGCCGAAGAGGTGGCCCTCGAGCGGCTCTCTTACCTGACCGTGGTCTGCAAAGAGATGGAAAATTCGCTCTCCCTCGGTGAAAAGATCGGCACCTCGTACATCAACGTCAGCCATTCGACCGATATTTACGGTACGGAATATGCTTCGGTTCTGAAAAACATCTATGCCATCGCGGTAGGTATCTGCGTCGGCCTCGGTTACGGCGACAATTTCCTCGCGGTACTGATCGCCAACAGTGCCATGGAGATGTCGCGTTTTATGGAACAGACCTACCCGGCCGAGCGAAACACTTTCGCATCGGCCTACCTGGGCGACCTGCTGGTAACTTCTTACTCCCAATTCAGCCGCAACCGCCGGTTCGGACTGATGATCGGCAAAGGCTACCCGGTACAATCGGCGCAGATGGAGATGAACATGGTAGCCGAAGGTTACTACGCGAGCGAATGCATCACACAGATCAACAAGAAATTCGACGTCGAGATGCCGATCGCCGAAACGGTCCACCGCATTTTGTACGACAGCGAAAAACCGGGTCCGCTTATCGCGAAACTGACCGGACACCTGATTTAATTAACCATCCAAAAGAACAAAAGGCATCAACGTGCCTCCACGTATAAATTGTTAACGTTATGAGTATTCTTTCGATCAACATCGACAAAATCTACGGCACCGTAAGCGCCGCCGATGTAGCCGCACTGAAAGGCGAAATGGAACAGGGCAACCGCATGCTGCAGGACGGCAGCGGCAAAGGAAGCGACTTCTTGGGCTGGGTCAACCTGCCCGAATCGATCACCTCCGAAGAGTTGAAAACGATCCGCAAATGCGCGGACAATCTCGCTTCACTGGCCGACGTAATCCTCGTGATCGGTATCGGCGGTTCCTATCTCGGAGCCAAGGCCGTCCTCGAAGCGTTGAGCGATCCGTTCCAGCTGTTGCGCAACAAGCAGGAAAAACCGATCGTCCTGTTCGCCGGACAGAACCTGAGCGAAGACTACCTGTACGAGTTGCTCGAAGGCACCCGTTCCTACAAGATCGCCGCAATCGTCATTTCGAAATCGGGTACCACGACCGAACCGGCCGTCGCTTTCCGCCTGATCAAAAACGAGATCGAGAGTCGTTACGGCGCCGAAGGCGCTGCCAAGCGCATCGTAGCCATTACGGACGCCGCACGCGGCGCACTACGGACGCTGGCGACCAACGAAGGCTATGAGACGTTCGTGATTCCCGACAATATCGGCGGCCGCTATTCGGTGCTGACGCCGGTCGGCTTGCTGCCGCTCGCTGCGGCAGGTATCAATGTCGACGAGCTGGTACGCGGCGCCAGGGATATGGAGAAAGCCACGGGCACGGATGTCCCGTTTGAAAAGAATCCGGCGATGATCTACGCTGCCGCCCGTACCGCACTGTACCGTGCCGGCAAGAAGATCGAGATCCTGGCCAGCTACGATCCGAAACTGCTTTACGTGGCCGAATGGTGGAAACAGCTTTACGGCGAAAGCGAAGGCAAAGACGGCAAGGGTATCTTCCCGGCCAGCGTCACGCTGACCGCCGACCTGCACTCGATGGGCCAATATATCCAGCAGGGCGAACGCACGCTGATGGAGACGGTTATCAGCGTCACGAAGCCCAAGCACAAAGTGGTGATCGAAAAAGACAAGGACAACCTCGACGGGCTGAATTTCCTCGCGGGCAAACGCATCAGCGAAGTGAACCGGATGGCCGAGATGGGAACCCTGCTCGCCCACTTCGACGGCGGCGTACCCAACATCCGCATCGAAATTCCTGAAATCAACGAATACTACATCGGCGGCCTGCTCTACTTCTTCGAGAAAGCCTGCGGCATCAGCGGTTATGCACTCGGCGTCAATCCGTTCGACCAACCGGGCGTAGAGGCTTACAAGAAAAATATGTTCGCGCTGCTGGGCAAACCCGGTTACGAAGAGGCCGGCGAAGAGTTGCGCAAACGGCTGTAAACATTGGGCGTGTCAAAATTCCGGACACCTACCTGAACGAACAGAAAAGCTGGATGGGAGACCCCGTCCAGCTTTTTCATATCGTCGAAAATGAACCGGTGACCTTTATTGACACACACCTTCCCCCGCCTATCCTCTTTTCTTATTTTCTTGCCGACCGTTTGCTTCACGGGGAAAGCTTCACGGCATACAAAAACGCGATCAGATTGCCGATACCGCAGCAGCGGCGAACAAGCCGGCAAACACAAATAGCAACAAGATGACGCCCAGCAAAGAGATGATCAGTCCCGCAATAGCCAGTCCTTTCGGAGTCCGGAACACACCGACGCAGGAAAAAATCAGGCCCAATACCCACAAGATCCAGCCGACTACCGGAACCCAACCGAGAAACAGGGCCAGCAGGGCTAATACGAACCCGGCCGTCCCCATTCCGTTCGACTTGGGAACAGGCTGATTGACAATAATGGTCGGATTACCCGAAGTTGTCGGTTCGTTGTTGGGTTGAATGACTTCCATAATCAGAAAATTTAAGTAGTACAATACCCAAAACAGCAAGCAACCGTATCGCTTGCATCACAATAAGCGGGTGACTTTCCCGTAATATAAGAACTAAAATAAACATATCGGCTGAAAAATCCAACACATCGGGTCTGTTTCTTGCGAAAATAGAACATGATTCGTCGCAAACCGTTTTCTGCATACAAAGAAAACCGGCTCGTTTGTTCGACTTCAATGTCAGGTTTTCTATATTTGCGGGCTTCCCGATCCGCAAACCGGACACCGGGTCGACGCTCCGGGGGAACAGTTGCAGTTGCCCTCACGAACCGTTTTCGATCGCAACGGGACAGGCTTCGTTCCGTCGGGGATCGTCTGTAGCGAAACACAGTCGTTATGAAGAAAAGTTTGCTCGCTTTGGCATTCGGTACTTTGGGATTAGGAATCGCCGAATTCGTCATGATGGGAATCCTGCCTGATGTCGCCGCAAACCTGCACATCAGCATCGAACAGGCGGGACATTTTATCTCGGCTTACGCATTGGGTGTTTGCTGCGGCGCACCTGCACTTATTCTCGCCCGGCGTTTCCCATTGAAACACATACTGCTGGCCCTGGTCAGCGTAGTAATCGCAGGAAATCTATTTGCAACCGCAGCATCCGGTTATTGGACTCTACTCACCGCACGCTTTATTTCGGGCTTACCCCACGGGGCTTATTTCGGAGTCGCATCCATAGTAGCTGAAAAACTGGCCGACAAAGGGAAAGGTTCCGAGGCCGTCTCGATCATGATTGCCGGAATGACCGTCGCCAACCTTTTCGGAGTTCCACTGGGTACTTCGCTCAGTGCGATGATCTCCTGGCGCGTGACATTCCTGATCGTCGGTTGCTGGGGTTTGGTCATGCTCTACTACATCTGGCGATGGGTTCCCCACGTAAAGGGAGTTAAGGATACCGGGTTCAAAGGGCAATTCCGGTTCCTGAGAAAGCCCGCTCCATGGCTAATCCTGGGTGCCACGGCACTCGGAAACGGAGGCGTCTTCTGTTGGTACAGCTATGTAACGCCGATGCTGATCCATATTTCCGGCTTTTCTCCGGCCAGTATGACGGCATTGATGATGCTGGCCGGCTTCGGGATGGTCGTCGGGAATTTGACGAGCGGACGCCTCTCCGATCGCTATACGCCCGGCAGGGTCGGAGCAACGGTACAAGGCATGATCTGCATCATTCTATTACTGATTTTTTCCTTGGCGCCGCATCCCTGGTGCGCCGCGTTATTGATGGCCTCCTGTACAGCCTGCCTGTTCGCCGTGTCGAGTCCGGAACAGGTCTCCATCATCCGGGTTGCGGCAGGGGGAGAAATGTTCGGAGCTGCCTGCGTACA